>Ga0255772_10007233_pt1 | contig 9947 bp, 5 predicted proteins | sample 071ome_34_FD_179970 | JGI IMG/M metagenome (GOLD analysis project Ga0255772, IMG submission 179970) | Coastal salt marsh microbial communities from the Groves Creek Marsh, Skidaway Island, Georgia - 071411BT metaG (version 2) | ecosystem: Environmental > Aquatic > Marine > Intertidal zone > Salt... | reverse complement strand
GTTTTGCACTTTTAGCTGAACCAAATAACTCAGATCTAAGCACTTATGAAAAGTACTGCAAAAATCTACGTAACCAAGATACTCCAACTTTGCCAACGTCGATCGGGCAAGAGTTATTAATTAATCCATTTTTAAGAGATGAATCCACAGAAATAAAAAATACTCTTGAACAAGTGCACAATTTAGAATGCTCATCACCAGTAGATGTGTTTAGCGGACTTCGGCAATGGAAAGATTCTTTTTAATTAGTTTTGTCATTGTTCTAATTAATTCTTGTGCAACTGAGCCAATAATTATTGCTGAACCCTATGTTGATATTGAGCCTGATCCAGCGCCTATTAGCGAGGTATCTCAATATACTTCTATTTGGGAGAGAATTGCTAAAGAAGGCAGTCTTAAATATTCACTTAATTCTGAGGTAGAGTTTTATATAACATCGTACTTAAAAGAAGATGCAAAATTTGATGAATTATTACTCAAAGCTGAACCTTTTATCTTTGAAGTAATAAAGGAGCTTGAAAAGTATCATTTGCCAATAGAATTTGCCCTCATTCCGTTTGTTGAGAGCTCTTACGATCCATTTTCAGTATCCCCCAGTGGAGCAACCGGTTTATGGCAATTTATGCCAACAACTGCCCGTATCTACGGCCTCAAATGGAGTTGGTGGAAAGATGATCGTCATAATCCTTACCTTTCGACTAAAGCTGCTGTGCGTTACCTTGCTTACCTTTATAACAGGTTTTATAGAGACCCTCTGTTAGCAATTGCAGCTTACAATGCCGGCCCAACATTTATAGAAAAACAAGTTAAAAATAATAAAAGAAATGGATTACCTACAGACTTTTGGAGTCTCAATGTATCGAGACAAACACAAAACCATATCCCTAAATTCCTTGCACTAGTAGAAATTATCAACAACGCAAATACCCTTGGCATTGATATGCCAATAATTAAAAATCAGAAGACAATAGAATTAGTCAAAGTCCAAGAACAATTTGAAATTCTAACTTTTAGTGAATTTATCGGTATTAGTCCAGAAGTTTTTTATACCCTTAATACGGGTTTTACTAAATGGGCATCTCCTCCTGCAAAGGATATTGAGATTTATCTTCCCGTTGAACTAGTTGAAGAATTCCAATCATCCCAAGCCAGTTATTTTGAAAATCATCAAATGCGTTGGGTTACACATAAAGTTGAGCGCGGTGATTCATTATGGAAAATTGCTTCCAGATATGACGTTACAGTTGATGACTTAAAACTAGTAAATTCATTAAGCAAAGATTTATTATCCTTGGATCAAGTAATTTTAGTTCCTTTGAATCATGAATCTGCAACGTTATTTATTCCTTACCAAGCTCATATTGTTAGCGAGGGTGATACTTTATGGGCACTTGGAAAAACTTATGGCATTAGCCCCAATACAATTGCAAGCAAAAACGGTCTTACTATAAATACTCCACTTCAAATTGGCAGAAAATTAAATATTGGCAATAAAAGTATTTATAGGACTCTAGAGGCAAAACAAAGAACGATTCTTTACAGTGTCAAACAAGGTGATACCTTGTATAGAATTGCAGATATTTTTAACTTAGATATAGCTAAAATTCGAGAGTTGAACAATCTTGAAAATGATTCATTAGAGCCTGGCCAAATAATAAAACTTGTTATCAGCCTTATCTAGCCGACCAGGTCATAGGAATTTGTTGTTGAGGGTTAAATTGTCTCTTTGGTCCAATTGCTGGAACCGCTTCTTGAGCGCTTTTAATCTCATCTGTTGATAAGTATTCACTTGGCAACAACTTAAATACATCCAGGCCTCTCACTATTTCTGTAGCATAAATAAAGCCCTCATAGTAATAAACTGACCAATATCCGCCAGTTAGTAGTTTTTCATCAGAGATGGGTCCTCTGTCAAAATAACCTATTTCAACTGGGTTTTTTGAATCTGTAAAATCAATCAAAGATAATCCCCCTTGATACCAAGCTTGCACAAATATATCTCTGCCCTGCACAGGAACTATTGAGCCATTATGCGCAACACAGTTTTCCGTCTCTTTTTGAGGTGCAGGCATTTTATAGTGACTTTGAAAAATTAATTTTCCATCCACTATGTCGTAAATTGCATCTGCTCCCCAAGTTAATGGATCCCAAGCTCTACATCTTGGTCTTCCGCCTCCACCCCACTCATCTGTAAAAATAACTTTTGTTCCATCATTATTGAATGTCGCAGAGTGCCAATAAGCAAAACCTGTATCAGTTACTACATCAAGTCGCTTAGGATTATAGGGATCAGAGATATCAAATAAGATACCATTCCCTGAGCATGCTCCAGCAGCTAGATTTGCAGATGGGAATACTGTAATATCATGACACTCTTCTGTTCTGGAGGTATCTTGTGTATTGTCTCCATGATCACCACCGGTCCATAGACCTCCCAGCGCTCCTGTTTCAGGGTCGGCGAATACAGTTGGACTTTTTACTATTCTTGAGGCGGCAGGATTATTAACAGGAATTTCAATAACATCAATTCTAAATAAAGCTGTGCGAGTATCACCTGGTATAGCCTCATAACAGCTATCCATTTCTTCTTGGTCTCTAATACTTGAAGTACCAGAGTTATACACAATAATCTTCTCATCATTGCTATCTACTGAAACAACTGAATGTGTATGAGACCCTCTGCAGGTTTGAACTAATCCTACTTGTTGAGGTTTTGTTAAATCTGAAATATCAAATATTCGAATGCCTCTAAACCTTTCAGGCGTGGGCTCGGAACCTGCGCCTTGTAGACCACAATCAACTCTACCTCGGGTTTGCTCAACAGACATGATGAGAAGGTCACCAACAATAGAAACATCTCCCTGACCTCCTGGACAGATCACAGAGGTAATGAGTTCTGGATTGCCTGAGGTGGAGAGCTCGTAAATATTAAATCCGTGGTAACTACCTGCGACCATAATGTTATCCCTAAAAGCCATATCTGTATTGGAAAAACTTAACATTGGAGATCGAGAGTTACGAGAGCGTTCCTCAACAGTTTTCACCTCATCTTCATCATCCTCTTCATTAGAAATATCCTCTTCAAGGATATTGTCTGGATCAAAGAAACCTGCTGGTTTCTTCAACGATGCAATCAAATCAAGGTTTGAAATAGCTGATTCTGCCGTGTAAAGACCGCTCTGGAGTGAAGCCCGAGGATCGGTAGACAGGCCAGTTAAAAAGCCATTCATTCTCTCTATCTCTACACCTTGATCATTGACGAGATCAGAAACAAAATCATACAGGATTGGATCATATGCTGATCCTGGTTGGTCTTTTAGTGTAGCAACCATATCTATAGCACCTTCATGATGCAATATCATTAATGTCAAAAACATTCTATCGAAATCAACACCTTGAGAGGATGCAAGCTGCTCAAGTTCTGCTGGGGTAGCCATACCCTTCATTTTCATATGATGCCCGTGATGTGATGATGGTTGAATATTTCTTTCAAGCAACCAATCTTTCATAAAGGAAATTTCATCATCTTGAGACACTTCAATTCTTCCAGCTAAATCAAGAATATCTTGAGAGTTAGTCCTCTCTGGTGCCATAGAAGACATAGTTAAAGCCTGCTGATGATGAACAATCATTTGCTCCAGAAATACCACATCATCTTTTGTAAAGCTGGTATCCGCAATCTGGATAGCTTTTGTGGCATCAATTCTATTGGAGTCATTGCCAGGTGCGCTGGGTTGGATAATATTAGGCTCCCCAGCATTCAATACAAAAGAAAATAGCAAAGCTGTAAAGATAATGTTTTTTTTCATGTGTGCCTTCTCTAAAAAGAATTAAGTATAAATTATTTTAATCGCTTGATCTTGGATCAATTGCATCCCTTAAACCATCACCAAAAAAGTTTAAGCAAAATAGAGTAATAGTAAAAATCAAACCAGGGAAAATTAACATCCATGGATACTCTTCCATTGATTCGACACCATAACGAATCAGAGTTCCCCAGCTACTCATTGGAGGTTGCACACCCAGACCTAAAAAGCTTAAAAAAGCTTCTAACAACATTACCTGAGGAATTGTTAAGGTAGCATAGACAGCAATAGTTCCAAGGATATTAGGAAGTATGTGTCTAAAAAATAGGGATAAATTCCTAACTCCCATTGCTTGGGCAGCTAAAACAAATTCTTGATTTTTTAAGGTAAGCACCTGGCCCCTAACAATCCTTGCCATTGTGAGCCACTCCACGGCACCAATAGCTAGAAATAGAAGCCAAATATTTCTACCAAAAATAACCATCAGTAAAACAATAAAAATTATGAATGGTAAGCCATATAAGATATCGACAATTCGCATCATGGTGGAATCAATTTTGCCGCCAAAAAAACCAGCAACTATACCCCAAGAAACTCCTATGACTAATGCTACTGCAGTAGCAACAAAGCCAACTAGAAGCGAAACTCTCGCGCCGTATAGGATACGGCTAAATTGATCTCGCCCAAGCGTATCCGTGCCTAGCCAATAAGTGCTGCTTGGACCGACAGCACCTAGCTCAAGATTTTGATACGAATAAGAATGGGGAGCAATCCATGGAGCAAAAATTGCAAGAACTATAAGCGCTATTAAAATAAATCCTGAAATTACTGCCAATTTATTTTTTTTAAGCCTATCAAAAGCATCGCTCCAAAGACTCTGAGATTTCTGTTCCATAATTAACTTCTTGCCTGGGGATTAAATACTGCTACTGCAATATCCGAAAGTAAGTTAAAGAATATAATCAATGCTGAAAAGAAAATAGTTGTACCAAGGATCATCGTGTAGTCTCTATTAAAGGCTGCTTCAACATAAAACCTTCCCAATCCAGGGATCTGAAAGATGGTTTCAACAACAAAAGAACCGCCAATCAGTCCAGCAATGGCTGGCCCTAAGAAAGCTAATACTGGTATTAGTCCTCCTCTAATGGCGTGCACCATAACAACCTTAAATTCTGAAAGACCTTTAGCTCTGGCAGTTCTGACATAGTCTTGATTCAAAGTCTCAAGCATTCCACCTCTGCTCAGTCTTGCAATGTAAGCAGCATAGGCTGCTCCTAGCGTTATTGCAGGTAATACTTTATCTCCTGGCAAAGTATCCCAGCCAGATACTGGCATTATTTCAAGATTAAGACCAAAAATTAATACTAATAGTGGTCCCAATAAGAAAGTTGGCATACAAATGCCTAACATAGCAATTGCCATAGGTATGTAATCTAAGGCTGTATTCTTTTTCACAGCAGCAACAATGCCCGCTATCAGTCCTAGGAATGCAGCAAATACAATTGCATAAAATGCAAGTTCAAAAGTTACCGGCAGACCTGTAAGGATCATCTCAGATACACTTCTTCCTGGATATCTAAAGGAAGGGCCAAAGTCTCCAGTCAATGCATTAGCCATATAATCAAAGTATTGTTCGTATAGAGGCGCATTCAGGTTATAAACCTCATTAAGATTTTTTAAGACCTGTGGTGAAACAGCTTTCTCTGAATCAAAGGGCCCGCCAGGAGCTAATCTCACTAAAAAGAAAGTTAAAGAAGCAACAATAATAAGCACTGGTATAGCTACCAGTAAACGCTTTAAGATTAATTGCAGCATTTACCTCTGCAGAAAAACAAACTTAGGATGATGTGTATCTGTTGGGTTTGGATCCCAACCCTGCACATCGCTTGAGAGTTGATACTGTCTTACATAGGTATAAATAGGAATAATAGGCATCTCGTCAATTAAAAGTTGTTCAGCTTTGTTTAAAATTTCGTACCTTTTATCAATGTCTTGTTGTGCATTGGCAAGCTCAATCAACGCATCGTATTCAAAATTATCCCATCCAGTTTTATTGTTACCTCTATTAGGACGCATCAAATCAAGAAAGGTATTAGGATCTTCATAGTCTCCAATCCACCCTGCTCTAGAAATTTGAAAATCACCAATCATTTCTCTAGATAAATATACTTTCCAATCAGTATTCACAAGCTCAACTTCTATACCAAGATATTGTTGCCACATCTGTTGCACAGCAAGTGCAATTTTTCTATGGCCCTCTTGCGTATTAAAAAGGATTTCTAGCTTTGGAAAACCTTCACCATTTGCAAAACCAGCCTCAGAAAGTAACTCTTTTGCTTCTTCAGGTGAAAATGGTATTGAGGTATCTGGCTCATAACCTGATATTCCAGGAGGCGTAAAGGAATAGGCTGCCTTTTGTCCGCACTGAGATACATTCTCAACAATTTGTTTTCGATTGATGCTCATGGCAAGCGCTTTTCTGACTCTTTTATCTTTCAATACAGGATTTAGAGTGTTAATTCTATAGAAGTAGGTTCCAACGTAGGGATCAATCCTAAGATTAGGATTATTTTCTCTCATGTATACAGGGCATTTTTCTTGAGGTACTACATTGGTCACATGCAGCTGTCCCGCCCTAAACATTCTATCTTCAGTAGATTCATTTGAAACTGGATAAAAATGCATTTCATTTAACTGAACTTTTTCTGCATCCCAGTAAAAAGGATTTTTTTCAACTACTATCTTTTTGTTTAACTCCCAAGACTTTAGTTGCATGGGGCCATTACACACAAAATTACCTGGTCTGGTCCATTCTCCGTTCCTATCATCAATAGTTCCATGAGCTAATACCGTATCCTTAGGAACGGCATAAGTTGAGTAATGACTTAGAAGCTTTATAAAAAATGAATAAGGTTGCTCTAAAGTAACTACAAGAGTTTTGGAATCTGCTGCTTTAACGCCAACCATAGAAAAGTCATTAATTTCTTCTGTATGATAAGCAGCAGCATTTTTAACGTAATAAAGCATATCAGGATATTGAGATCCAAGCGCAGGAGTTAGAATCCTCATCCATGACCAAACAAAATCCTCAGCAGTAACATCTTCTCCATTTGACCATTTAGCATTTGGATGAAGGTTAAAGGTATAAACTAAACCATCATCACTAATAGACCAGCTTTCTGCTACGCCCGGTAAATTAGGTCCGCCTTTTGGATTGGTAATAACCAAACCTTCGCAAAGACTAGTAAGCAAATGATGCTCAGGGACCCCGGTAACAACATGGGGATCCAATCCTTGAGGCTCAGAACCATTACCAAAATGAAAAACCTGATTTTCAAGACCAGAGTCAACAGGAGAAACTGATTTTCCACATGAAATTAAAAATAAAACTGCAAGGATAGGTAAATTTTTCATGCGGGTATTATATAAAAAAAAGGCCGGTAAAACCGGCCTTTTTCAGGAATTATAATGCTTAGAATTTTACATTAAATCCAGCATAGAAGTATCCACCTTCAGGCATGTCCCAAGCCATGTCAAAACCATGAGAGAAGGAATCAAATACTTTTGGAGGCTCTTCACCAAATAGGTTTCTAGCTCCAACAAATACTGATTTATTCTCATCAAAGTTATATGAGACCTGAACATCTGTATAGGTAGTTTGTTCTATTTCTTGAACACCGTTGTATCCAAAGTTATTTTCATCATCTGGATTTGAACAAGGTGCATCTGAAATATAGAAAACACTGATCCAACAATCATCCTTCATATCGTCAAGGAATCTGAAGTTAACTGAAGTAGTCCAGTTGTTAAATATCCATAGAACGTTAGCATTTGCTCTCCATCTCCAATCAGCCTCACCATCGTACCAACCGAAAGACTCTGAAGGGGTGCTTGTTGTGCTTTGAGCGAACTCATCTTTTGTGTAATAAGTCATGTCAAATCCAACTCTAAATGCACCGTAACCATCAACAGCAAAATCATAAGTTGCTGCTAGGTCAAGACCTTCAGTATTAGAAAGCGCAGAGTTAACAGAAGATGTTCTAACAGTTTGAATGCTTCCGCTTGCAGTTCTTTCAACAAAGTTACAGAAAGTATCATCTTGAGAAGATCCATCTAAGTAACATCTGTTTAACACTGATTGAGCACCAATACTGCTAAGAATATTAGTCAATTCAATTGACCACCAGTCAAGTACAACTGCTAATCCATCCATCCAGTTAGGTGTGTAAACAACACCAAAAGTTTCGTTTTCACCTTCTTCAGGAGCTAAGTAAGGGTTACCACCAACAAGCGATCTGAGCTGTGTAGTAGGTTGTAAAGCACCACCAGCAGGAACACCGTCAGCTAAACATCTTGCTTGCACGCTTGCTGATTGGGTTGCAAATAGATTCTGGTTACAAGGGTCACTAGCAGATGGGAAGCTTTCACCACCACCACTGTAGAGGTTACCTACAGATGGAGCTCTGAATGTTTCACCAGAGGTATATCTGAACATTAACTCATCGTTAACTCTCCATTTAAGACCGATTTCATGAGTAGATGGGCTACCAGGATCATTTGATGAAGCAGAAAGACCAACTAGGCCATTTGCATCATAGTCTGATTTTCTTGCAGACACATTCAATGTTACTTCTTGAGCAAATTGAGCATCAGCAATCAATGGCAGACTTAACTCTACAAAGTATTCCTCAACACTTGTCTCACCACGAGTTGGCTCTCTATAGTTAGAAGATGATCCACCACTGGCGATTAAAGTATCAGGCTGATCAAAGTAAAAACCAGATCTCTTTTCAAAACCAGCAGCAAAGTATGCGTCACCAGCAGGCATTGCAAATAATTTTCCTGAAACATCGAACCAGAAATCATCTGACTCAAATCCTGCCCCTTGAACACCGTTGTATCCAACATAAGCGTTCATAGCATCGTATTCAGCTTGAGTAATAACTCCAGCTCCAAGACCTAGATCTGGGCCGCCGAAGATATTGTAAGGTATACATCCTCTAATAGTATTACCTGGAGTACCACAAGTTAGGGTTCCATTATCTCTAAAGGATGGCCCTAAAGCATTTGCTAGATTGAAGAGGTTGATAAAGTTGTAAAGTTTGGAATCGTATTGAGCGTCGTTATGATGCCAACCAAAAGACCAATTGTAGGTATTACCACCAAGATCAACACTACCCTCTAAGCCCATTCTTAATGCATAGACATCATAATCGTAATCATAAGTTCTAGGTCCAATAGCTCTAGCTCTTAAGCCAAAAGCATATAGGTCTTGTCCAAACGGGTTAAATACGTTATCAGCAGATGTAACAATATCCCATTGTGGGCCAGATACACCAACTGTTAGAGGCACTTCAGCAATTTGCTGAACTGATTGTCTTTTTGTGTATGTAAACTGAACATATGCTGTTAAATCATCTGCAATGTCATAATCAGCAAATGTGTAAAGGGATGTTCTATCCAATGGCATTTGAAGATAGTTGATTGGAGCATAGTTATATCTTGCGCCATCATTCCAAGTTTCAAAGTCGTCAATACTTGTACCAGGTCTGCCTGGAATCAAAGTTTTGTTAACATCAAAATATCTACCATACTCAGGATATGAAGATCCACAGATGAAAGAGTTAGGTGCAACGCCTGAACCAGGATAGTTTTTACAACCATGGTAAGGAACGCTTGACCATTTTCTGTCTCCAGCCATTACTTCGCCTTGTGCCGCATAAGAAAGGTTCATCACAACGCTTGATTTGTCGGAAGAGCTACCAAATGTAAAGCTGATTAATTCTTGCTCACCGTCGCCGGCTTCAAATTCACCAGACATAGCTCTCACTTCAAATCCGTCGAATTCTTTCTTAGTGATAAAGTTAATTACCCCTGCAACAGCATCCGATCCGTAAATGGATGAGGCGCCATCTTTAAGAATTTCAACTCTTTGAATGATTGATTGTGGAATGGTCTGCATATCTACAGTTGCGTAAGCATCTGTGACCCATCTTCTTCCATCAACCAATACCAAGGTTCTTCCAGCTCCAAGGTTTCTTAAAGATACCTCATTAGAACCGTCTCCACCGTTAGTTGAAGTAGTAACAGGTCTGATACCTGTACCATCAGAAGAAGTGATATTTTGCAGAACATCACCAA
>Ga0255772_10007232_pt1 | contig 9948 bp, 10 predicted proteins | sample 071ome_34_FD_179970 | JGI IMG/M metagenome (GOLD analysis project Ga0255772, IMG submission 179970) | Coastal salt marsh microbial communities from the Groves Creek Marsh, Skidaway Island, Georgia - 071411BT metaG (version 2) | ecosystem: Environmental > Aquatic > Marine > Intertidal zone > Salt... | reverse complement strand
GACGCTGGGAAACCTACTGGGATCAAAACTGTCAGGGCAACAATAGAAAACAGGATCATTTAACCACCGAAGAAAGCGCAGCCGCGCCTTTAACCTGGCCTTCGAAGCTGAATTGGACCGACTTCTACGCAGTTCCCTGAATTTTACAGCATGAGATGAATCCTCGATGCTCAAACTTTACCCCTGATCTTTTGTAGATTCACAAGACTACTCTGACGATGAAAGCAAATTCTTTCATGGAATTCTCAGAAACTCCATCTTTGATTTGTTTGTGGTATAAGTTGCGACTCGGTAAAGGATCCACAATAGCCTTTTTGTTTTTAAAGAAAAGTTTCATAGGCTCAGATCTCAATCGGATACCAAATAGTGTCTAAATCGGAACAGTCTTGTCATTTTGTGAAATCTTTGGTCCTTCTACCATTGACAGATTCGAAATTGTTCTTAGTATGCAGCATTAACATTTACAACTTCCGGGTTTTTGCTTCGCATAGCAACTGAAACATTGTCGGTTTCCTCTACTATCTTGGCATTCTTGATCTCATCGTCGGAGATCCACCAGGGATACATAGGGGGGAAATATGACTGATAAGCAGGCTTTTCTGAGCTTGGGCTTAGAACCACGACTATTACACGCAATTGAAAGCAAAGGATTTGAAGAACCAACAGAGGTTCAGGAAATGGCAATTCCAGTTTTGCTGAGAAATGATACTGACATCATCGCTCAGGCGCAGACCGGAACCGGAAAGACAGCAGCTTTTGCTCTGCCTCTCATTCAACTGCATGATTCATCCAGTAAAAATGTTCAGGCGATCGTACTTGCACCGACCAGAGAACTGGCTGTGCAGGTAAAAGATGAAATCGACAGTCTTTGTGAAGACAGCAAGATTCGCACACTGGCAGTATACGGTGGCCAATCCATCGACAGACAACTCAAGGCACTCAAAAAGGGTGTAGATATAGTTGTAGGTACTCCGGGACGAGTCATCGATCACCTGAAGAGAAAGACTCTCAATCTGCAATCTATTGAGCATCTGATTCTGGATGAAGCAGATGAAATGCTGAACATGGGGTTCATTGAGGATTTGGAAGTCATTCTGGCGGAAACAAATCCGAATAAAAGAACCTGTCTTTTCTCAGCAACCATGCCAAAGAAAATTCGGGAACTTGCAAAAAAATACATGCAGGAAGCCGTATCATTGAAGGTTGAAAGCAAGTCTATCTCCACGGAAAAGATTGAGCAGAACTTCATTGAAGTCAAATCCAGAGATAAAGTCGAAGCGCTATGTCGCTATCTTGATTACGAAGAAAATACTCACTGTATTATTTTTTGTAGAACCAGAATGGATGTGGATCAACTGAGTGATGAGCTCAATTCCAGAGGTTATGAAGCAGAAGGGATTCACGGTGAGATTTCTCAAGCCCAGCGCGAGAAAACTTTGCAGAACTTCAGAAATCACAAATTGAATACACTGGTAGCTACCGACGTAGCCGCTCGTGGAATCGATGTGAATGATGTTACTCACGTGATTAACTTTTCTATTCCCAATGATCCAGAGACTTATATTCACAGAATCGGAAGAACCGGTCGTGCAGGAAAAGACGGGAAAGCGGTTACTTTTATTATCCCATCCGAATTTAAGAAACTTATGTTCATTCAAAGAATCACCAAGATGAAGATTGAAAAAATCGCTCTTCCGGAAGTGAAAGATCTGATCGATCGCAAGAAGAAAAACTTCGAGAGGGACCTTGCCAATACTGACAGTGCATCACTTGGCGATGACTACTACAACTGGGCGAAAGCACTTTTACAGGAGTACCATCCCAGCGTTTTGAGCGCTTATCTGCTCAAGCAGTTGTTTAGCGAAAATCTGAATCCAGACAGCTATGCTGTAGTGAGAGATCCTGCCTCCAAGGGGAGTAGAGGAAGCTATGAAGACGCTCGTGAGACTTCTCAATCAAGAGACGGTAAAACAGCCAGACTCTTTGTCACTTTGGGCAAAAGAGATGAATACAACAGCAGAAAACTCGTGGACTTGATCGCTAACGCAGCTTCCATGAAAAACCATCAAATCGATGACGTCGCTGTGATGGATAACTACTCTTTCGTAACGGTTCCTACCAACAAGGCGGAATTGTTGATCTCCAAGCTCAAGCGAAAAGGAAATCAGCCTATTTGCTCCTATGTGAGAGATCGCAAGGACGGCCATTCCCAAAGGAAAAGCTTTCGTCGCAATCGACGAAGAGCGTAAATCTGCAGCTTGCATAGTTGCAATTCAATAGATCTTTAAGCAGTCTGATTCCTGAAGTTGGAATCAGACTGTTTTTTGTTTGCGCTGAGATCGGACACCGCCTTACACATTTTCTAAAAATGAGAACAGGCTCTCAATTTAAAAAACTCTCGGATTTTTACTTCCCACAAAGACTATGGTTGATACAATCTACAATCAAGCTCAAATCAAGCTGTCTCCCTCTCCAATGACTCCAGGTCCACAAATGAGTTCTACCGCCTATTTTGTAGAGCACAATCAAACAATCGAAGCTTCCCTTGGCAATATGGAAGATCTTGTTGCAGGTCACAAAAAAGACCTTGTTCTAACCAACCGACTCAACAGTGTCTCCAACAGAGTTGCAATTTACGGCTGGCATCGAAGCAACGGGACACCCATTCAGCCACTCTCTACTGTCCATGGAGAATACTATGCTGACTACAGTCATGGTGTACGTCTGGTCAGTCAAATAGCTTTCGTGAATGATCAGGCTCAGAGACTATCGGATCTACTAAGAAACCCTCAGTACGCCGGTTTACTTAACGGAAGTGAAGGTGCTCTGGCTGAAAACCTGGCATCCTGAAAATGAGGAGCTTTGATCGGGACCTGAAAATCTGACTCAGCTGAAATTTTAAATACTGACAGAATCAAAACTCGACAAAGCGAATCATTACCAGATACAGGACTGTCGTCAAGGCGCAACCGAGAGCTAGAGAAACAGGGAAACTAAGTTTCTCCATTAGCTTGGGGAGTAACAAAAACATGGGCAATGAAGGGAGTACCATCCAGAAGACGTCATTGGAAAAGGATGCAAGATGTTTGGCATCCTGACCCTCGATGTACATCCAGATCATTGCCAGCACAGAAACCAGTGGCAATGCTGCCAACAGGCTGGCCAGGACAGTACTCTTTTTCGACAGAAACGGTATGGTTACGATGATCAGGGTGGTGATGAGGGTCTTGGACACTGTCCACAACATAGGAGTCCTCCAGTAAAGCTCCTCCTAGAATAACAAGCTTTTCAGGTGTGGAACAAGACTGAAGATTTGCTTTGAAGGCTGACTTTAAGCACCCAAGCTATCAGTGATGAGGCTTTTGAAGTCCGCAAGCCTGTACGGTTTTTCGAAATAGGCAACATTTGGATGTTTCAAGCTTTCACTTACATCATCAATTTCACCACATGTCCATATCCACTGAAAAGAATGAAAGGACTCTGTTTCGCAAATCTCTCGGAAGAGCTCAATTCCTTTCATCACAGGCATCCGGTTGTCACAAAGAACGAGGTCGTATTGGAAATGTTCCATTAAATGACTGGCTTCCAGTCCATTTTTTGCCGTATCAATACGGCAATCCCTGCCAAGCTGCAAGAAAGCTTTTTTCAGGAAGGTAACCAGTAGCTCCCGTTTCATCTCTTAATCATTAACAAGTAAAACGTCTACTGCTTCTGTGCTGGCAACAGCCTGCCTGAAATCTTCCCGTTGATTTTCATTGTATGGCATTTTGTCATGAAAGCTCTCAGCCCGTACTGGAAAAGCAGAACCATCAATCATTTGCCTTGAGGAACTCAATTTTTCACTCACTGAATCCTCCTTTGCCAATCAAACACCAAGATTCTATCGAATCGCGAGATGACAACTTCCTGTGATTTCATCTTTGGAACACAGAACTTTCCGAAGACTATCACCTACTGTTCTGCACCCAATCTTGACCGAAGTATAAACAAAAATCACTAATAATTTTAAGTTTTTGTATTAGTTTTGAACCCGAATCCCATGAAATAGCAAAAAATTGGCAGTTTCATCAGGACTTTCTGCAAACCTTGAATACTAAAGCTGACGTACCTTAGTTCAAGGTACAAGAGGGCCAGCCGTAACTGTTTTGCCGATTGTGGGAGTTGGGAAAGCAATGTCGACTGGCCTTTTGCCATTAAACTTCCTGCTTTCACTACTCTAATTTATAAACTGAATGCAATGAATTCCCCACAAGCCTGTTAGAATCCACAGGAAACACTCTCACATTCCCTGATATCGTTTGTGAGGCTCGAGCAAACCAGTCCAAAATCAGTATGAAAAAGAAAATTCTCGTAGAAGAGACGATTGAAAACTCCCAGGAAACTTCCAGAGAGGTTGAAATCGAAATCCTGTCTCCTGACTCAGAGGAGGGGTCCAACTCCAATGCCTCCCACGAGTACAATTACGATCAGGTAAACAGCAGCAGAAATCATCAGTCACGTAACAGAAGAGTTCAAACCAGTTTTCACTATTCCAATCCAAGAATGGGAGTCCTTGGTTGTCTGGGCGCCTTGACTGTAGCAACCCTTCTCTTCTTCGGTTTTTTTACTATTATATTGCCTTTAACATTGATTGCCATTGTTTACGCCTTCATCAAATCCAAATTTGGTAGAAGGGTAAAAAAGACAGGTCGCGACAGGCTGAACTAATCAATTCTGCTGAGAGTAAAGTTCTTCGAATCGTCGCTTTGGGGTCTTGAAACGATAGACAGTTGAGGCCGGGTCATAATCCCAGATATCCTGTGGGGAAACACCCGGTTCACCCTGTGGAATCTCCTGCCCAAGCCTTTCAAAGTACCGGGTCCAATATTCCCAGGCCTGTGTGAAATCCATGGGAGAGCCGTCGATCCTTTTCTGCTCAAAACCGTAGTTGATTAAGTCGTAGAGCAATTCGCTGCAGTAGATTTGATCCAGATCATCAAGAACAAAAGGGCGATCATAGGACTTGCCCAGATGACTCATGGCCCTGCTTCGCATTCGCTCCCAAATGGAGGGATGAAGATCTTGCATCCTGCGAACTCCCACTCGATATTTGGCTCTTTGTAAAAAGCTCTGCAGGGAATTCAGTTTCACTCCGGTAAAGACAGCTTCAAGAACCATCCATTTCTCTCCCTCACGAACCACAACACCTACATGGGCCCAGGGTGAGTCTGTGGCATCTTGCACTCCTCCACCGAAGGAAGTCTTGAGATTCTGAAAGACAATGTCACCTTCTTGAGGAGAATAGGGGATCTGAGCGGAGCTGACTACGGTCAGAACCAGCAGGACAAAAAATTTACAAAGATGTTGGAAATTCAACATAGAAGACCAAGTTTAAGCTTTCGTTTAATTCTGTCAAGCTTGAACAGCAAAAGTGTGGGACGCAAAGGCAGACAATATTAATCGAAATGCCCGGGAAGAGTTTTGAAGTGGTCTCTGCACTATTTATGATTCACACATAATTAATGATCCTGAAGGAATCAACCGCTAACAAGACGTGCTCTCTGAGCAAGACCGTGCTGGCTTTCCTTGCAGAAATGGGAATGTACTTCACGCAATGATATGATAGGCCCCTTGCAAACTCTCCCAAGCAAATCGGGTAAAACTTTACGGAGTCGTTCATGTCAGCAACAGCCATAGCCTTTAGTGTTTACCTTCTGATCATCCTCGTGATTGGATTTATTGCCAGTAAACTTAACAAGAGCAATGAGGACTATCTTTTAGGCGGTCGAAAGATCAATGGTTGGTTTCTGGCCTTCTCGGAAAGAGCGAGTGGTGAGTCTGCCTGGTTGATTCTGGGCTTGCCCGCTGCAGGATTAACTGTCGGGCTCGGTGAGAGCTGGACAGCACTTGGTTGTGTTTCAGGAATTCTGTTTGCATGGTTCTTCATTGCACGTCCACTGCGGGCAAGAACAGCCCAAATGCATAGTCTCACCCTTCCTCAATACCTTGGCTCTCTCTTCGGAGGCTGCCGAATAATCACAGGTCTGGGCGCTCTGATTACAATATTCTTTTACACAATTTATGTGGCCAGCGGGTTTAATGCCGCTGGAACTATCTTGAATTTTACCTTTGAAATGGATCCCACAACTGGAGTTCTCATTGGAGCCGTTGTTGTTACTCTCTACACTATACTGGGAGGATTTGCCGCGGTCGTATACACCGATGTCTTACAGGCACTGTTGATGTTTGCCACCTGCGTGATCTTGCCGGTCGTTGCTATTATGGACATGGGGGGAATCGGAGCCTTTACGGAAGCAATCTCGCAAGTCCAAGACCCTGTATTTCTAAGTTGGACCAATGGTAAACCCGGTATTGAGGGCCTTTTGTTTGTATTGGGTGGACTCGGCTGGGGCTTTGGTTATCTGGGTCAACCTCATCTTCTCACCCGCTACATGGCCATGCCAAGTGATGCAGATGTAAAGAAGGGCTGGGTCGTCGCTGCTTTATGGGCAATTCCAGCCTTTGCCGGAGCATTGCTCATCGGTCTTATTGCGAAAGTTGTGTTTACGACAGGGCAGCTGGATGCCGCTGGTATAAACCTTGCCGATCCAACCAAAGAAAAGCTAATGCCATTTTTCGCGACCACCTATGTAATCCCTGTTATCGCAGGAGTTTTGATCAGCGGGGCCATTGCAGCAATGATGAGTACCGCAGATACACAATTGCTTGTTTGCGTGAGTGCATTATGTGAGGACCTCTATCATCGAGTCCTTCGCAAAGAGCCGGGAGAAAAACAACTTCTTATCCTGAGCAGGGGATTTACTATAGCAGTCTGTCTTGTAGCGCTAGGGATAACCCTCTCTGGCAATCAAACCATTATGGGGATGGTGTCCTATGCCTGGGGAGGGCTGGGCTCCACCTTTGGACCACTGGTTATACTTTCGCTTTACTGGGGTGGTCTCAAACGCAAAGGTGTGATCGCCGGTCTGATTTTTGGATTTCTCGGAACCATTCTCTGGAGAAACGGATTCTTTGCCGGACTTCCTGTACAAGAAATAGCACCGGAGAGATTCAGTATCTTTTTACTCAACATTCCAGTCATTATGCTGTTTTCAAAGTTGGGCAAGCAAGGAAAGTCATCATGAGTTTTGATCTAAAATCTGCACTTTCAAAAATCGACGGGAAACCAAGAATCAGCGTTAGTGCTTTGGAAACTCTTGGTATCACTGAACAGGAACAAGTTCTTCGTGTCGTTCATCCCGAATTGTTTCACACTCCAGCCTCCAAAAATATCTGGAAAGAACTAGAAGGCGAATATCCCGAATTCCTGCATTTTTTAAAGGGGAGTCGAGCCCAGTTCGCCGCCTTTCCCGCCAGTGGAATACCTGCCCAATCGGCTGCCATTGCTAAAAGTGTACCCAAAGATATGAACGCCGGCATTGGTATCGCCCATGACCCAGGCAACAATATTATGGTTCACCCTCACATCAGTGAGTGCTTTCAAATGCTACGTCCGGATAATGTGAGCGAGCAGGATTTTCTCAAGGTTCAAAACTCCGTCTTCAAATACAATAACGGATTAGGAACACCATGGTATCGTCGTCTGGCCAGGTTACGCTATTTGCAAGATGGTAAGGCAGATCCTCAACTTCATCAATCCATGCAAAAGAGCCTGGGAATCGAACCGGTGCCCGGCTACGGAGGGACTGGCAACCTCAGTCTTGCTTTTGATTTACTGCTAGGACCGTCAACCCCACTTGTTTTTCCAGTTACTTACTGGGGAAACATGAACCTCAAAAGTAAGCTCAGCTCACTTCGAGTCATCAAGTCAGACTTTCAAAATTCTTCCGGAGAAATAGAAGTTTCCAATCTCAGAACATCTTTGGAAGAGCTGAAGGTGAGTGGTTACAAAAAGGCTGGGGTTTATTTCAATTATCCGCACAATCCTACTGGGAAAGTTCCAACAAAAACTCAGGCAGAGGAAATTTCCACGGTCTTGCAAGATTTTGCTTCACCCGACTTTCAAATCGTTGCCGTATGTGACGAACCCTATTATCCCTTTCAAAAAGGTAAAGAAAGTATTGAAGTTCCGTTTTCCTACTATCTGCAGCCCGGTGAAAACCGAAATCTTATTACCGTAGTAAGCATCAATGGAACCAAACGGGATGGATTGTATGGTCTTCGCCACGGGGATCTGATTTTTCTATTGCCCCATGGTCTCTCTGATAACTGCCTCAAGGTTCTTGAAAAAGATCTTCTGGCTGGTTACATCCGGGGGCAATACTCCTTCTCCAATGCACTCAATCAATACCTCTTAGCTCGGTGTTTGAGTGGAGATGCCCTTTGTGCGATCAAAAATCCTGATGAACTGTCTCTGGATTCATCCTATGCACAAAAGGAAGCCGAGCTCAAAGATCAAGTCAATTCAAGGGTGGAAGAAACTGCAGGAAGACTCGCTCAATGTGAGTTGATCCAAAGGGCTTGTAAGAATGGTGAGTTGGCCAGTGGTGGTTTCTTCTTAAGTTATTTTCTCAGTGATGCCCTGGTGCAAAAGGGTATCACTCCCAGAGACGTTCATGAACTGGGGTTGAAAAAGAACTGCGGTGTGATCGCCAGTAGTGATTATCTACGTATCAATGCTTTACTGCCCGAAGGAAAGCTGGAAGAATTTGCATCCAACCTGGAAAGCGTCCTGGAGGAACTCACTAGGAGATAACCCGAATCTCGCTAACTTCAAAGCTCCCAGTCTGGCTTTCATAACGAAACTGAAACTGACCCTGATGTTCGTTACCGGCGGCATCAAAAAAGCGAAATTCGGCCTGATACAACCCATCCTTACTGCCATCCATGGGAAGAGAGGTGACTTTTCCCTGAGCATCAATGAATTCAATCAATAACCGGTGGTAATGATCCACGGGATTGTAGTCCGGCTGATCAGGGTCCTCGAAATTGGGCTTGTGGTAGTAAAGAATCGATCTCACTCGTTCCTTGAGGGAGCCATTTTCACCGAGATAATAAAGCTCAAGGCTCGATCCAACCTGCACGATCCCTGAGCCTTTGTGACAGCTTTTGGCAACGGGCTCACGCATAACTATCTCAAGAATTCGCATGGGTCCACTCACAGCCGTGGTAACACCTGGGCTCGGAAAGCTCATTTCCAAAACTGGTGGAGTTGTATCCAGTACAAACTCCTCCTTGATTTGAAACTCGTTACCCTGTTTATCGAATGCATCCAACTCCACGATGTATAAACCATCATTTCGACCAAAGCGGGGATCTTCCTGTCCCTCTTCCAGATACTTGCCTCTGGGGGGATTAGGCCAATCCACTTTACCATCGGAATTTTGATCCGGGTCGACACTTAACTCAATAGCGCGCTCTTCCTTGCTCACTTCTGTCTTCATTGCATCAGGGATAGTTCCCGGTCCATGGAGTTGAGAGAGAAGTCTGGCATTGCTCTTTCTAACGTCAAAGTCTTCACTGGAGGCTTCGATTCTTACCTTTTGAAGTGCATTGGTGAAGTTACCTTCGGGGTCCGTGTAAGTTTTCATCACGGGAGTAAAAGAGAATTGAATCTGGGACTGTGCTATGGGAGTGGTATCTACAAAGAAAAAATACTGACCTCGAGATATATTCCCGGCGCGATCAATAAACTGATAGCTGACCTTGTAGTTTCCTTCTTCAGGATCTGCTGTGCCATCCCCGTCAAGATCTTCAAAAATCTGAGAATCAAGATCATAAACATCAGGTAGCAGGTAGACCAGAGAAGGGGGTTGAGCCGCCAACGTTCCGGGAATTTCCTTGCCTGAAGGTGTAAAAACCTGGAACTGAATTCCGTTGGGCCTGTCGATCAGATCAAAATCAAAACCGCTACCGTTCTCCCCGTTTGAGTTCTTGTCTTCGACAAAGATTCGAAGCTGTCTGGGAATCCCATGCTTAGGTAATTTCTGATTGGGATACGGTTCCCCC
>Ga0255772_10007231_pt1 | contig 9949 bp, 6 predicted proteins | sample 071ome_34_FD_179970 | JGI IMG/M metagenome (GOLD analysis project Ga0255772, IMG submission 179970) | Coastal salt marsh microbial communities from the Groves Creek Marsh, Skidaway Island, Georgia - 071411BT metaG (version 2) | ecosystem: Environmental > Aquatic > Marine > Intertidal zone > Salt... | reverse complement strand
ACTTGAGAATGTAGAAATACCAGTAACACTGAGATTATCAAATGTTGGAGTATCTGAGAAAGTAACTGTAGCAACACCAGCAGTACCACCAGCGGATATTGCCTGAATATTGCCGCCAACAAAATTAAGAGCAGCAATACTAGTAGCAGTTCCTATAATTACTCCTTCGTCTTGAACCGTTAGTCCACCATAAGCACCAGTTGCAGAATTTACATTAGCCCAAATTGGAGCAGCTCCAGACCAAAGAAGTACTTGACCAGTACCAGCAGTAGATGCATCTAAGAATGTAGTAGTGTTTGCTGCAGACTGATAAGGAATATCTCCAGCATCACCACCAGCAATATTAGTTGAAGTTGTAGCAGTTCCAGTTAGGTTGGCGGTAATTGTACCAGCACTAAAGTTTCCAGATCCATCTCTAGCAACTACAGTCGAATTAGTATTAGCATCTGTAGCATTAGAAGTTACCGTAAAGGTAGCAGCACCAGAGTTATTATAAGTTGCCGATCCACTTATACCTGTACCAGAGGTAGCAAGTGTAAGAGTATTATCAAGAGTACCTGTAATAATACCTGATGCATTTACATTTCTTACGACAGATAAATCATATTCAGAAACTTGAACGCTACCAGCAGCAAGTCTAGTACCAGATGGGAATTGCGTGGACCCAATACCAACCGCATAGTTGCTTAACCAAGCATCAGTTCCAAGACCAGTAAAAGTTCCAGCCTTAAACCACATAATCTTCTTATATGTGTTAGCTAGTGTTTCAATACCAACAACTGTAAGGTCAACCAGTGGACTTCCTTCCGTAGAAGCAATCGCAATACCACCATGATTTGCAGTTGTATCTGTAGCAATATCATTACCAAATGCATCAGTTCTAACGCCAAGTACAAGGTCTGCGTCAGAAACTTGGAGTGTTTCAGCAGTAATTGTGGCTGATGTACCTCCAATTGTGATATTACCAGATACATTCAGATTTTGACTGATTTGAACATCTCCTAAGACGGTCAAATCATTTGATATTGTTACATCATTTGGAAGTCCAATTACAGGTGTAGACCCTTCTCCAGTGCCTCCTGTAACTGTTACTTGATTCGTCGTCCCACTAATAGATTGGACATAATTACCACTTGTATAAGTTCCAAGTTCAATCGAGTCCGCTGTGATTGTTGCTGCAAGTGCTACATTACCAGTTCCATCAAAGGATACTGCAGTAGCAGTTACAAAATCACCAGTGATTGAAAAATCTCTTGCTGTTTGAAGTGCCGTAGCAACTCCAGCAGTTGGAGCATAAGTAGCAGTAGATGCATTACCACTCAAATCAGCAGTAATTGTACCAGCACTAAAGTTTCCAGATCCATCTCTAGCAACTATTGTTGAATTAGTATTAGCGTCTGTCGCATTACTTGTAACAGTAAATGTAGCAGCACCAGAGTTATCATAAGTTGCCGACCCACTCAATCCAGTACCAGAAGTAGCAAGTGTAAGAGTGTTATCAAGAGTACCAGTAATAATACCAGCAACAATACCACTAGTAGTAATTGTTGTTGCTGTACCAACAGTTAATGATGATAATGCTGTTATAACACCTACACTTACTAAACTGTTTGATTGGGTGCTTTGAAGACCATATACACCGCCAGAATATGCACCACTTAAAAGACCAACATCTAAACCATTATAGACAATTTTTTGAAGTGGTCCAGCAATTCTAAAACTGCCTGCTCCTGGGGGATCACTTGCTCTACTGAAGAGTGAGAGTGAGTTCTCATCTCCTGTTGGAGATCCAGTACCCAATCCAAGGAAGTTTGAACTACCGTCAAGTGTAATAGATCCTGTACCAAGAGTTAGAATACCAGTAATTCTAACATCACCATTTACCACAAGGTCTGTTGTTGCACCGCCAACAAATACATTGGTTCCAAAAGTTGAAACACCAGTAACATTAAGTTGATCAAACGATGGAGAATCTGATAATGTAACTGTAGCACCATATCCAGATCCAGTTGCTACTATATTATTTCCAGTAAAATCAATTGATAATATCTGAGTAGCAAATCCTACAACACTACCCTCATTTTTTACACTAATTCCATGATAATCCCATACTGGTGCACTACCACTCCATCTAATAACTTGATTTTCAGATGCACTAGATGCATCTAAGAATGTAGTAGTGTTTGCTGCAGACTGATAAGGAATATCTCCAGCATCACCACCATTAATATTAGTAGCAGTAACAGCAATAGCAACACTCAGATTTTCCTCAACTACACCATTCAATGTAAATGCTGTAGTTGCAAATGATGCTGTAGTTGCAGTACCAACAAACTGAAGTGCGGTTATAATTCCAGCAGCAGCGTTAATACCTGATGAATTAATCGTTACATCGGAACCAACATTTATAATGCCAGATGAACTAATTGTTACACCAGAACCAACATCTATACCAGATGAATCGATTGTTACTGCAGATCCAACAATAACTTGCGATACAGTTGATACTCCAGATACAACATTGATATTTGAAGTAATTAGATCAGGTAATCTATCGTCACTAATCGTTCCAGTGAGAATATTAGCACCACTATTCAAACTTACTGCACTTGTAGCAGTACCAGTGAGATTAGCAGTAATAGTGCCTGCACTGAAATTCCCTCCAGCATTTCTAGCAACTATTGTTGAAGGAGTGTTGGTAGATGTTGCATTACTTGTAACAGTAAATGTAGCAGCACCTGAATTATTATAAGTTGCCGATCCACTCAGTCCAGTACCAGAAGTAGCAAGTGTTAAGTCATTATCGAGAGTACCAATAACAGTATCAACAATAATACTACTACCAGTAATTGTTGTTGCTGTACCGACAGTCAGTGAAGTTGTAATTGCTACATCAGTAGGCAATTTAACAGTAATCGTTTCACCACTTATAGATGTTTCAATCTCATTTACATATCCAGATACCGTAAGAGTTTCAGTATCAAGATCAATATTAGTAGATCCAGTATCAGCAGTAATTGCTAATCCAACATTTCCAACCTCAGTATCAATATATGATTTAATTGCTTTAGCAGAAGCTAAAGTATCATCGGATGTAGATACAGAAGATAAATCAGTATCAACTGATGTAATTGCAGTACCACTGGTAAAAGTTAAATTATCAATTGTTGCATTTGTAGCATCTAATGTAGCAACAGAAGATACACCAGATGCGATATTGAGATTAGATGTAATTAAGTCAGGTAATCTAGCGTCACTAATAGTTCCTGTTGTAATATTAGCACCATCAGCAAGATTGGTTGCTGTGGTAGCAGTACCACTTAAGGTTGCAGTAATAATACCAGCACTAAATCCACCAGATCCATCTCTAAAAACAATTGTATCTCCACTATTATCACTTGTAGCGTTACTTGTAATAGTGGCGGTGGTTGAAGATGAGTTATCGTATGCTGCAGATCCACTTATACCATTACCAGAAGTATTGACTGTAAAAGATTCCGAAAAAGTACCAGTAATAATACCAATGGAATTAATATCTCTTACATGAGATAAGTCTTGATTAGAAAATTGAACGCTACCTGCAGCAAATACTATACCGTTTGGAACTTGAGTAGATCCAATACCAACCGCATAATTAAAGTGCCATGCATCGGTAGTTCCAGCACCTAAAGTTCCTTCTTTAATCCAAATTATATCTTTGTAAGTATTTTCGTGAGTATGAATACCAGCAATATTAAAGTCAACTAGTGGATTTCCTACTGTAGAAGCAATAGAAATACCACCACCATTTGCAGTATCATCGTTTGATACCTCATTATTACTGGCATCTGTTGTAAATCCAAGAACTATTTCTTTATCTGCTACCAAAAACTCTTGTACAGTAATTGCTGCTGTAGTACCACCAATAGTTAAATTTCCAATTACATTTAAATTACGAAGAACTTCAACATCTCTAGAAACTGTTAAATCTTGAGCAATTGTTACATCAGTTGTAAGTCCAATTACGGGTTCAGACCCTTCTCCAGTTCCTCCTGTAACTTGTATTTCACCCGCTGTTCCACTAATAGTTCGGACATAATCACCTGTAGTATCAGTATCAAGAACAATAGAATTTGGTACAATAGATGCTGAAAGTACAGCATCACCACTACCATCAAATGAAACTGGAGAAGCAGTTACAATTCCACCAGATATAGAAAAATATCTTGGCGTCTCAAGTTTTGTTGCACTTGTAGCAGTACCAGTAAGATTAGCAGTAATAGTGCCTGCACTAAAGTTTCCAGAACCATTTCTGTATACTAATGTTCCAGAAACATTATTTTCAGTGGCATTACTTTCAACAGTAAAAGTAGTAACACCAGAATTATTATAGGTCGCTATACCAGTTAGTCCAGGTCCTGTAGTTACAAGATATAAGTTATTATCAAGATTACCAGTAATAATACCAGCACTAATACCAAAAGTAGTAATAGTTGTTGTTGAACCAACTTTAACAGAAGTTAAAATTCTTACATCATCAGCAAATGTAGAAACTCCAGAGACATTTAATTGGTCAAGTTCAGCGTGACCATCTACATCAATAGAAGCATTGATATCGATATTAGAAGCAAATGTGCTTACTCCAGAGACATTGAGATTATCTAACTCAGTATGACCATCTACATCCAGTCCTGCGTTGATATCAACATCTGAAGCAAAAGTTGATATACCAACAACATTCAATGTTTCTGAAATGTTTGTAATATCAAGTTCAGTGACACCATCAACATCAAGATCACCGTTAGCATCGATAGATCCAACGAATGTGGTTACACCTGAAATATTAACATTATCTAACTCAGTATGACCGTCTACATCAATATCACCATTAAAGTCGGCAGCACCAACAAAAGTTGTAACTCCACTGATGTTTACATCATCTAATTCAGTATGACCATCTACATCCAGCCCAGCATTAATATCAACATCTGAAGCAAAAGTTGATACGCCAGAAATATTAACATCGTCTAATTCAGTATGCCCATCTACATCTAAGTCAGCATTAGCATCGATGTTTCCAGAAAAGGTTGAAACACCAGATACAGTAATATTATCAAGAGAAACACTGGACCCAGCGCCAGTAATAGTAATTGTAGTTGCATTAATTGTTGATGCAGTTATAGTATCAGCAACACTTACAGAACCACGAACATCTAAAGATTCTGATGGTTCGAAAACTGTGGTTCCAATACCAACATTACCAACAACCTCTAATACCTTTTCATTTTCAGTACTACCCGTAATACCAATCTTTTGATTAGCATTTCTACCACTTAAATACTTGGCGCTGAGAAACTGTTCCATTTTAGAATATTAGTTAAGTGTTTCTAAGATACTTCCAATAAATTTAACACCACTACTGGTGTCTGCTGAGAAGAGAAGGACATCTTGCTGCTCAACAACCAATTTTCCAGCAAGAAGATTTGCACTATCATTTGCTGGAATCACAAAGTCTTTTAAAATTTCAGTGGTTACAGCAACACCAGCAGTAGTTCTCTCATGAGAAAAAGAAATAGTATGAGAAGTGGAATCAATATTTGTTGCTTGTGCTAAGAGAACAACTCCACTATATCCTACTGGAGCCGTGTATATTCCAACATTTCCTGTTGTTGCTTCGTGTGTAATAGTCCTAAAGACATTAAGTGCGAGTGCCATTAGTTTATTTTCCTCCTATTAACTAAGTGCAAGAATAAATGGCGTCATTGTGGAAAACAAACTCTTTGAATAAAATGTTCCACTGATTGTTCCCGTTTGCTGATTAATTTGCACACCGTCACCAATTCTAAAATTACCAGTTTGGTCTGTGCTTGTATAAATGACTAATCCACCATTACTTGATACCGTTTCATTTGCTTGAATAGGCACACCACCATTTTGTGGAAGTGCAGTAGCAATTGTTACTCCAGATCCAATATATTCAAATGAGTGTCCTGATGCAAGAATTCTACTCTGTTTAAAGAATGGAACCGTGCTTCCAACACCAACTGCATAAGGAACATTTTCTGTTAAAGTAACAGTACATATTCCAGCAACAATAGGAGTAGAACTTTCAACAATATAATAAGTTGGCAAAATATTTGCCGTTCCAGTTGCTGTATTTATCCCAACATTCGGAGAGCTGAATGTTACAGTCGGAGTTGTTGTGTATCCCCGACCATTTGAAACCATCTCAACATTTGTAACCTTACCATTCACAACTTCTGCAACCGCAGTTGCAGGCACACCCCAATCTTCTGATGGATTTCCAATAGTAACAGTAGCATTTCCAGTATACCCAGTTCCACCAGATCCAATAGTTATACTATCAACTGTATAATAAAGAGCATCTAAGTAAATTGCTTGACCATCAAAAGGTCTAACTGCATTAATACTTACAGTTCCACCAGAGTCATAGGTATGTGCTAGTGTAGAAACACCAACATATGCAGAGAAAGAAGTTGGTGATGGAGTATCCACAACTTCAAAAATATACCCATAATTTCCTGATGGGAATGTTACAATTCCTGGACCAGATGGACATGTAAATCCAAGTCCAGCAATAGTAACTCCCATCCCAACATTGAAGTTATGAGCAGAATCAACTGTAATTGTCGTTAAACCAGTTACATTATCATAAACGGCGTTAGTAACATTTAATGTTGGAGTGCTAAGATCAAGTGTATAAACAAAAGAATTTGCTGCTGCTGACTCTGTTACAATTCCTGTATATTTTTTTGGTCCTACACCATCAGAAACCAAGCCATAATTACCAAAAGATGAGTTAGAATTTGTTAAATCACAGGCAGCACCACTACTACAAGAAATTGCAGTATCGTTACAAATAGTAAACATCGACACTAATTGGGCATAACCCTCATTAGTAATCGATGCTCCAATACCACCCTGATTATACTGTGTGTAAGAATCAAGAACCATTGATTTAGTTGGACCAATTGCTTTCGATCCATCAATCTTAAGACCAATACTATTCGGAATAAAGTTTGTACAATTCTGAATATAAGGTGATTGGTCAAAATATCCAACATTAGTTGGATTAAATGCAAATACTGCCTTACCAGAATCCAGTGTTCCAGTATAGGACATTTCTGCTATATAATTACCATTTGAAACATAAAATAAGTCCTCATCAGAATTTTGAGGACTTACTGATACTTCTCTTAAACTATCACCAACAATCGATACCTGTGCTGGTATAGTTAATGGATTATTCTCTACATAAGATCCAGCACTAACCCTAATAACTGTCCCTGTTGTTGATTCTGAGAGTGCTGCTCCAATTGTTGCTTTTGCGTCTCCAAGTCTTTTTCCTGTGTTGGAGTCGTTTCCGTCTCTTGTGACATATAATACATTTGTTACTGTTGCACCAGCACCGATTCTTACAATGTCTGTACCTATACCAGCTCTTACACGCTTAGTATAAAGTTCAACATCATATGTATTAAGAGCTAATTCTCCTGTTTGTAAGTCGCCAACCTGGGGTGCTTTTCCAGGCACGGCAGACCGTTTAATCCTAATCGGAGTTGCCATATTTTATTCGGTATTTACCAGACGAAGCAGTATATACTGCCCTTTTGATTTATTTATAATGCGTTATTTCTCCTTGACCCATAGCGATACAGATTTGCTGGAGGGTCTGGTTTCATCCACTCTTTAATCTTATCATATCTCTGCATACTAAAAAACTCCTGTGAGAAGTACCAGTCTTCCCAAGGAGTATGACCCTTATCTTGGTTGCATTCGTGGCAAGCACACACAACATTTTTAGTGAAGTCTGCTCCTCCTTTTGAGCGAGGAACTACATGGTCTATTGTGAGTTCTTCTTCAGACCCACAATAAGCACACTTTAAATCCCATTCTTCCTTTATCTTCCTCCTCCACAATCTTTTCGCTTCTGCTGAACTCGTTGTCTGGAGATTGAAGACATAGGCTTGAGGGGAGTTGTATAAGGGCATAAAGTATGTGCCGTTTGCTATTATTTATTTTTCTTTTTACACGCACCCCTAGCATATGCCCTTGCTAGACTATCCACATGGGAGCAAGGTTTCCCCTGCTCTCCACAATAAGGACATTTAGCATCCTTAGGGTCATTAGGGTACGAAAACTTCGGCATCGCTTCCTCTAAGTTGTACTTGTTGCTGAGCGTCTTCTAGTCGAATCTTAGCAGCAGGAAGACCCTGTTGACCAGGGAGTTGTTTATCAGTTGTTGAAGTAACATCAATAACCTGGTCAACTAAAAACTTCGCTCTTCTGTAGATTCTTTCTTTTGGTGCTAACTCACAAAGCATTCTGGCGTCACTTTCTTGCCCACACTGAGCAATGACTTTACCAGACCAATACAATACTACTTCCCAATATTCATTCATAGGGATGTGCCTGCTTTAACTCAGGGTTTGGTTGTGAAGGAACAACTGGGTTGCGAGTCACATTCTCAATCACAATGAAGGCATCGCTCTGATAACTTACCGTACCATAAGGTTTTGCCCACTTGGGGTTAGCACCTTCGGTCTGATGGATACCACTATTAGCGACACCACCAATCTTAACACGAAGTTCATCATCTGGACTCCAGTCCATCTTTCCAAGAGCAATTGCTAGTTGTCCTAGCATATCAGCACTCGGGAATCTCTCTTTCATCACATTCTCCTCTGGTTCCAGGTTTCCGATCATCTCTTTTCAAGTAGTAAAGATTTGGCCAAGTATCCATTATTATAGCACGAAGTTTGTCTGGTGTCTCAGTGCTAATCATTCCCCTGAACAGAATCCCAATCTTTTTGGAACTGCTCAAGACCTTTATCGGTCAATACATTCTTATACATTGCCCAGAAGACAGTTGGAGGAATCGTAACAATATCTGCCCCATACTTAAATGCCTGCTCTACCTGACGCACATCGCGGATAGATGCTCCAAGAATTTGTGTAGTAGTAAAGCGTCCACCGCCAGTATAGATTTCACGAATATCTTTGATGAGTTGAATACCATCAACAGAGTTATCCATCCAACGACCAACGAATGGCGAGACAAATGCTGCTCCTGCCTTCTCAGCAAGGATTGCCTGAGCAACAGAGAAGATAAGAGTCACATTGACCTTGTAGTTACTAACAGCAAGGGCAGTGCAAGCCTTAAGTCCTTCAACAGTGCAGGGGACTTTGATAGTTACATTCCAAAATCCATTAAATGCTTGTGCCTGGTCTACCATTTCCTCAGCAGTATCAGCAACGACTTCTGCTGAGATGGATTGAAGATTAGGAAAGTCAACAGACATTTCCTTAATAACCTCAATAGGGTCACGACCACTCTTCCGAATAAGAGTTGGGTTTGTCGTAACCCCATTGATAAGTCCAGTTTGATATGCTGGACGAATCATATCAACATCGGCAGTATCTAGAAAAATTTTCATGGGTTGTGATTCTTGTTTTGCTTAATTTTTTGATATCCCCAAACAGCGAGGGTGCCGATTCCTAGACCAGCAATACAACATAAAAACATGTGAATAATGTGTTCGAAGGTTGAATGGTCAGCGTGGTTCATCATTTAGATTTTTTAACGGGAAAGGTTGCTTCCATTGTTGCCGTTAACAAAAGAGCAAATCCAAAAACGAATAAGTGTTCCATTAATTTGGAAAGAAAATCAACGACAGTGTAAACACAACAAAGATGATGACTGTGAATATCATCAATCCTACACCTGCCCAGGGAACCCAGGCAGGCATAGGTTCATAGTTATGATTATGAGACATGGAGTGTTCCAATCATACCAGCACCCTTGTGAGGATCACACCAGAAGGTATAGTCTCCTGCTTCGGGGAAGGTAATATCAAAACTCTCACCAGGAGCGAAAGCAAGGTCTCCGTGTGAGAGTTCGGGGTGATCTTCTACGATCACATTATGGGGTGGGAGCATACCATTCACA
>Ga0255772_10007230_pt1 | contig 9949 bp, 10 predicted proteins | sample 071ome_34_FD_179970 | JGI IMG/M metagenome (GOLD analysis project Ga0255772, IMG submission 179970) | Coastal salt marsh microbial communities from the Groves Creek Marsh, Skidaway Island, Georgia - 071411BT metaG (version 2) | ecosystem: Environmental > Aquatic > Marine > Intertidal zone > Salt... | reverse complement strand
GCCAGTACATCCTTTCCAGGCTCCCGAGCGAACATCATTGCTGAAGGCGGCGAGCTTAGCCCAAACGGCCTTTACGTCCGGCATCACATCCTTGCCATCAACTTCTACAGGGTTACCGCTCATATTGCGAAGGGCGGTGTGTAGTACCGCGCGGCCTTCTGTAATGTTGATTTTGGCTCCGCTTTGTTGTTGTTGGATTGCCTCGCGAACACCAGCTTCATCAAGTAACTCTTGGAATAAGCTGAAGGTCTCAGAACCGAAGATGTTCTTGGAGTAATCGAACAATATGCCGTCCCATTTGATATTATACTTAGAAAAGCGTTCGGGATCTTCGAAGAAGCGTGTTTTTAGAGTGCGTTTATCTTTTTTAAAGTTCTCTTGTAGCTTTTTCCAAGTCTTTAACTCAGTGGGATTTATGTTATTTAGCATGATGTGTTCGTATAATTCTCGGCAAATTTACCATAAGTGGAGTGATTTCGCAGGGTCTTTCCTATCTTCCCACTCTTATTTACACAAATTTCATGTTGACATTCAAAAGTAAAAGCGAATTCCAGTCCGAAGTAAGGAAGAGGGTCCGCGCTTATTTTAAAGAAAATCAAAAATCAATGTTGGCCGATTACCGCTATTACTTCAAGGCGGTAGCAAACTTGGCCATCTACCTAGTTCCTTTTGTAGTCTTCCTAATGGGCTACCAAGGATTTGGGATGACGACCCTACTCTGGACGATCACTGGTCTAGGCATGGCAGGCGTTGGAATGAACCTCATGCACGATGCATTACACAATACGGTAACGAGAAACGAATGGATCAATCGCAAGATTGGAGCATCGATCTACATGTTGGCGGGCAATTCTTATACCTGGCGTGTTCAGCACAATATGAAGCATCACACGCACACCAATGTGGACGGTCATGATGACGACATCGAAACCGGAAACATGTTTAGATTCCACCCGGATCAGGAGTTGAAGCCGAAGCATAAGTACCAGCATATTTACGCACCGTTTGCCTACACCTTGATGACCTGGAAATGGTTGTTAGAGAAGGATTTCAAACAGGTGATTAACTACAACAAGAGTGATCTATTCAAAGCGAAGGACCAAAGTCTAGGGATGGTTTGGACCAAGCTGATTGTAGGAAAAGGATTCCACTTCGCCGTGTTCTACGCATTGCCAATGTTGCTTGGCGCACCTTGGTACATGGTACTTTGGGGTAACTTCGTGATGCACGTGGTGGCAGGATTTATTTTGTCTATTACGTTCCAATTAGCGCACGTAGTCGACAAAGCAGAATTCCCAACAGAAGAAGAGGTAAGAGAATCTTCTTTATTGGAACACCAGTTGAAAACAACGGCAAACTTTGCCACCAAGAACTGGTTGGTGACTTGGTATACGGGAGGCTTGAACTTCCAAGTGGAGCACCACTTGTTCCCAACCATTAACCACGTACACTATCCAAAGATTGCGGAGATCGTACGTAAGACAGCGGCTGAGTTCCAGTTGCCATACAATGAATACAAAACCACCATTGGAGCGATCAAGGGACACTTCCGTCACCTGCGCAACATGGGGATGCAGCCTGCGTAAGTAGGACATGAGCAAATAAAAAAGGGCGACCCGCAGGGTCGCCCTTTTTTGTGCGCTATAGCGCTAAAATTTTTGCTTACCCGTTCACAGCAACCACATCGTCGACCAAGGTCGGCAACATCTTTTGAAGGATGCTGAGGATGCCGTTTTTCAACGTCATGGTAGACGAAGGGCAACCGGAACAAGCGCCCTGAAGCTGTACTTCAACGATTTTGTCTTTGTAACCCATGAAGGCGATGTTTCCACCGTCTTGCGCCACGGCAGGCTTGATGTATTCTTCCAAAATATCTACGATGCGCTGCTCCACCTCGCCGAGATCTTCCGGGCGAAGGGCCGGTGTGCCATCTTCTTCCGACGGGCTTTCTTGTACAGGAGATAATTGGTCCTCATGAACTGCTACCCCTCCGTCCTGAAGGAACTCAGTGATGAAGATGCGGACTTCCTGTGCGACATCGTCCCATTCCACAACATCGTACTTCGCAATGGCGATGTAGTTCCCAGAGATGAACACCTCTTTCACGAACGGGAAGTGGAATAATTTGGTCGCAAGCGGTGATGGCTTGGCCTCATCAATGTTTCTAAACTCGGCGGAATCTGTTTGCAACAACATCTTGTTGCTGACGAACTTCATGACCTTAGGATTTGGGGTCATTTCGGCATAAATGCTCACTGGTACGCGTTTGATATCCATGATGTGGGGTTGTTTGTCGGGACAAAGGTACGGGGTAAAAGCCGCAAAGTGTACATTTGAAATCAGAACCTTATATGCGCAATGTATGGCAGTGATTAAATCCTTATTAGGTCATTCTCCGGAATTTGGGACCAATTGTTTTCTGGCGGAGACCGCCGTTGTAATTGGCCAATTCAAATGTGGCGACGGCTGTAGCTTTTGGTACGGCAGCGTCGTGCGCGGCGATGTAAACAGCATCACCTTCGGCCACAAGGTCAACGTTCAGGACAACGCCACCGTGCACTGTACCTACGAGAAATTCCCCACCGTGGTGGGCAACAATGTGAGCATTGGCCACAACGCCATTGTGCACGGCTGCACCATCGAGGACAATGTGCTTATCGGCATGGGCGCCATCGTCATGGACGACTGTGTGGTCGGTGAGGGATGTATCGTGGCGGCCGGATCGGTCGTGACCCAAGGAAAGAAATTGGCCCCGGGAACGTTGTGGGCGGGGGTGCCGGCGAAAGAAATTGGCCCCGTACCCGAACGACTACGCACAGGGGAAATCGAACGCATTGCCAACAATTATTTAAAATACAGCTCCTGGTACAAAGACGATGAGTAGTTATTTGAGTTTTGAATCGGACCGCCTTTACCTCCGTCCGACTACCGAAGAAGATGCCGCCCTCGTGCTGGCCATTTTAACCGCCCCGAAAGCCCTGAAATTTATTGGCGACCGCAACCTTCAGAGCGAGGAAGATGCACGGGAATACATCCGGCAGCGCGCTCTACCCCAACTGCGCGAGCGAGGCTATGCGAACTATACGCTCGTGACTAAAGAAACGGGAACCAAGGTTGGGGTTTGTGGATTGTACGTGCGCCCAGATTTGGAGCTCATTGACCTGGGCTACGCACTGCACCCGGACCACGAAGGCCAAGGCTATGCCCGCGAGGCTTCAAAGCGCATCATGCAAGCCGCAAAAGAGCGCTTTGGCCAGCTGAAACTCAGCGCCATCACCCACGGCGAAAACATTGCGAGCATCAAAGTACTCGAAGCGCTAGGGTTCACACATCAAGGCCAAAAATCCGTGGCAGGATACGACGGTCCTTCCGAATATTTCGAGGTAGAATTATAGTCCGAGCTTGACCTTCAGGTTGCCCAACATGGCAGCCGTCATTGCTTCAAGATCGTACTCTGGGGTCCAATTCCAATCTGCCTGCGCCGCACTGTCGTCAATACTGGCGGGCCAACTGGCCGCAATGTTCTCGCGGAAATCCGGTACACAGTCCATCTCGAATCCTTCAATATGCCCTGCAATACTCGCAGCAATGGTCACTGGATCAAAGCTGATGCCCGCCAAATTATAGCTGTTGCGCACCTTCACCTGTTCCGCCGGTGCCTCGGTGAGCTCAATGGTCGCGCGAATGGCATCGTCCATATACATCATCGGCAACGCACGGTGCTCGGATAAAAAGCTTGTGTAGCGACCTTCTTCTAAGGCCTTGTAATAAATCTCAACAGCATAATCTGTGGTCCCGCCGCCCGGTTGTGATTTCCAAGAAATGAGTCCAGGGTAGCGGATGGAACGCACGTCGACCCCATACTTATTGAAGTAGTATTCACACCAACGCTCGCCCGCAAGCTTGGAGATGCCGTACACAGTTGAGGGCTCCATAACGGTTTGCTGCGGGGTGTGGTTCTTCGGAGTGGTTGGTCCAAAAACGGCAATGGAGCTGGGCCAAAAGATCTTTTGAATGACCCCTTCACGGGCCAATTCCAGCACGTGGAGCAAGCTTTGCATATTCAGGTCCCAGGCCTTCATTGGGAATTTCTCCCCAGTAGCGCTCAGCATGGCCACGAGGTGGTATACGGTGTGGACCTTGTATTGCTCACATACCGCGCGTAGGGCATCGGCATCGCTGGCGTCGAGGATTTCAAAAGGGCCGTCTTGGAGTTCGGCAAGGTCACTGCGACGAATGTCTGAGGCAACGATCTGGTCGGTGCCGTATTTATCGCGTAGGGCGAGGGTTAATTCGGTGCCAATTTGGCCGCAGGCGCCGAGAATTAAAATGGTTCCGCTCATGTTCTGTGATGATAATGATCAGATTTGGGTCGCTCAAAGATAACTTATCTTTGCCCTACAAATTAAGACCCCATGGATCCAAATTCAGGAAAACGCACATTGGCGAATAAATTGAGTCGAGAGGAGCTCTTGGCAAAATTGGAAGCGGAAACCTTTGAACGTAAAACGCTCTCGTTTTACAAATACGTCATCATTGAAGATCCCAAAGCGCTGCGCGACGAGCTCTTCGCGCAGTGGAGCGAGTGGGATTGCCTTGGCCGCATTTATGTGAGCCGCGAGGGGATCAACGCCCAGATGAACGTACCTGCCCACCACTGGGAAGCTTACGAACAACACCTCCACGGCATAGACTACTTTAAAGACGTACCGTTTAAAATGGCTGTGACCGATAAAACCGACGGTAAATCTTTCCTCAAGCTCATCATTAAGGTGCGGGACCAAATCGTGGCCGACGGACTCCAACCGGAGGATTACGACGTCACCGACGTAGGCGCCCACCTCACGGCAAAGGATTGGAATGACGCCATCGAAAACCACAATCCCATAGTCGTGGACATGCGCAATCACTATGAAAGTGAGATCGGCCACTTCGAAGGTGCCATCCTTCCGGAAGCCGAAACCTTCCGCGAAGAACTACCCATGGTCTTGGAAAAACTCAAAGGCCAAGAGGACCGCAAGATCTTGCTGTATTGTACAGGAGGGATTCGTTGTGAAAAGACCTCGGCCTACCTCAAGCACCACGGCTTTAAAGATGTGAACCAACTTCACGGCGGCATCATTGATTATGCCCGTCAAATAGATCAGGAAGCATTGCCAAATAAATTCCACGGGATCAACTTCGTGTTCGACGAGCGCCTCGGGGAATGCATCTCAGACGAGATTATCTCCGAATGCCACCAGTGTGGCCAACCTTCCGCCACCCATGTGAACTGTGCCAACAAGGCCTGTAACCTCCTCTTTATCCAGTGCGAGGCCTGTGCAGAGAAAAACGAAGGGTGCTGCACGCCGCAATGCGTGGAAGTGATCCACCTTCCTGAAGAAGAGCAAGCGGAAATTCGTCGCAAGGCCAAGGAGACCAAAAGATTTCACAGACATACCAAAGTTGATTTGCGAAATGCCTTTTCGCAGCAGTAACTTAACCACAGAAACAACAGACACAGAACCACCATGCAAGAAAAAAGAGACGAACTGTCGCGTCTACGGGAAGAGAGTACCAAGGGCGGCGGTGAGAAACGCATAGAAGCCCAGCACGCGAAGGGGAAATTGACCGCTCGCGAGCGTATTCACTTCCTTCTCGATGAAGGGAGTTTTCAGGAGATGGGTGCCCTGGTCACCCACCGAAGCAACCTTTTCGGTCTGGATAAGCAGAAGATTCTAGGCGACGGAGTGGTCACCGGTTACGGGACAGTTAATGGCCGTTTGACCTATGTGTATGCGCAAGACTTTACGGTGTTGGGCGGCTCTCTAGCGGAAGCTCATGCCGAGAAGATTGTGAAAATCATGGAACTTGCGATGAAGACGGGTGCCCCGGTGATCGGATTGAACGATAGCGGTGGTGCGCGCATTCAAGAAGGCGTAGTGTCCCTTGGAGGGTACAGCGACATCTTTTACCGCAACGTTCAAGCCTCAGGTGTCATTCCCCAATTATCTGCCATGATGGGCCCTTGTGCCGGCGGTGCCGTATACTCGCCTGCCTTGACAGATTTTATAATGATGGTAGAAGATACCTCGTACATGTTTGTGACGGGCCCGAATGTGGTGAAAACCGTGACCCACGAGGAGGTGACTTCAGAGGAATTGGGCGGTGCCAGTACCCATGCTACCAAAAGTGGGGTGACGCATTTTACCTACCCCAACGAAGTAGCCTTGATCAATGGTCTCAAGCGATTGTTGAGTTACCTCCCGCAAAACTGTGATGAGGAGCCGCCGGTATTGGCTTACGAGCCGGGCGATGAAATGCGCATGGGGCTGAAGGACATTATACCGGACAATCCGAACCAACCTTATGATATTAAAGAGGTCATTGCCGATATCGTCGATGCCGATTCCTTCCACGAAGTCCACCGCGACTTTGCCGAAAACATTGTGGTCGGCTTTGCCCGACTGGCTGGAAAGAGTATTGGTGTGGTAGCGAACCAACCGGCCTACCTCGCTGGAGTGCTTGACATTCACGCCTCCACCAAGGGTGCGCGATTCGTCAGATTCTGCGATGCCTTCAACATCCCATTGTTAGTCCTAGAGGATGTGCCTGGATTCTTGCCGGGCACGGACCAAGAATGGAACGGTATCATTACCAATGGCGCCAAACTCCTGTATGCCTTTAGTGAAGCCACCGTGCCTAGAATTACAGTGATCACGCGCAAGGCCTATGGCGGTGCCTACTGTGTGATGAACTCGAAGCAGATCGGTGCGGACATGAACTTTGCTTGGCCGACCGCGGAAATCGCGGTGATGGGTGCCAAGGGGGCCTCAGAAATTATTTTCCGCAAGGAGATTGCGGAAGCGGAAGATTCAGGGGCCAAGTTGCTGGAGAAGGAGGCCGAATACGCCGAAGCTTTTGCCAATCCATATCGCGCAGCACACCGCGGGTATGTGGATGAGGTTATTCTCCCTGAAGAAACCCGCGAGCGCTTGATTCGCGCCTTTGCTATGTTGGAGAACAAAGCAGTGAAACTTCCTAGAAAGAAACACGGAAACCTCCCGCTCTAATGTGGATTGATACCCATTGTCATTTGTATGATAGCTCTTTGGTGGAGCGTCAGCAGGAGGTGCAGCAGCGAGCTTTGGACGCGGGCATTCACGAAATTTTGTTGCCGAATATCGACGTGCACAGCGTACCTAAGATGAAGGAGGCAGTGGACCAATTTCCCGAGCTCACCGTCCGCCAAATGATAGGGTTACATCCTTGTTATGTGAAGGAGGATTACAAAAGCCAATTGGACACCCTAAAAGCCGCTTACGAATCTGAACCGGATCGATTTTGTGCAGTGGGTGAGATAGGTTTGGACCTGTATTGGGACAAAACCACCTTGGATATTCAGATTGATGCGCTCAATACCCAGCTGGATTGGAGTGTCGAGTGGGACCTGCCCATCGCCCTCCATGTGCGAAGCAGTTTCAAGGAACTCTTTCCTGTCCTCGAGGCAGCGCAGGAGCGCCACGGAGGAAAGCTTCGTGGGGTCTTTCATTGCTTCAGTGGCGGGAAAAAACAAATCAATCGAGCCCTGCGCTTGGGCGAGTTTTACTTCGGCCTGGGAGGGGTCATCACCTACAATCGCAGTGCGACCGATCCCGTGGTCCGTGCCATTCCACAGGATAGAATCTTGCTGGAAACAGATGCGCCATATTTGACACCAACCTCGTTCAAGGGGCAGAAAAATGAGCCTGCTTTCATGGCTGAGGTGGCCCAAACGGTGGCGGAGATTTTGGAGACGGACGAAGCGGAATTGGCCCCAAAACTTGCGGCAAATACTCGTAAATTGTTTGGATAGTATGCGTAAGATTTGCCTCATATACACCGGCGGTACCATCGGGATGAAACAGAATCCGAACGGCAAGTTGGCGCCGGTAGATTTCGATCAGTTGCGTGCGTCCATTCCGGCGTTGGCGTTGCTGCCTATTGAGCTGGAGGTAGTGACCGTGGACAAGCCGGTGGACAGCTCTGAGATGCAGCCGGAGGGTTGGATAGATTTGGTCGAGCGCATTGAAAAGCATTACCAGGATTACGACGGATTCGTGTTGTTGCACGGCACCGACACCATGGCCTATACTGCAAGTGCGTTGAGTTTTTTGATTCAAGGCTTGAAAAAGCCCATCATCATAACGGGATCCCAACTGCCGGTGGGCGTGTTGCGTACTGATGCTACAGAGAACCTGCTCAGTGCCTTGGAGTTTGCTGCGATGGAGCGCGATGGGGAGGCACTCATACAAGAAGTGTGTATCTATTTCGAATACAAATTATACCGGGGCAACAGGGCGTATAAGCGTTCATCTAATGAGTTTGATGCCTTTAGTTCGCCAAATTATCCAGCATTGGCGGAAAGCGGGGTGCGCATGAGCGTATACGATGAGTTGTTGTGGAAACCCGTGAAATCTGTTCTTCGGTTTCAGAAACAGGTGGATGCCTCCGTGGGAGTGGTGACATTGTATCCTGGTCTAGATTTTACAAGGGTGCCGGTATTGGACGATTGGAAAGTGGTCTTATTGCGCACTTTTGGTGCCGGAAACGCGCCAAATACTCCTGCGTTCATTGATTTTTTACGGCGCTGTGAGGAGGGTGGCGTTCAGATCATCAATACCTCACAATGTGTGAGCGGAAGAATTGTTCCCGGATTATACGATAGTTCATCGGCTTTAGAGCAGTTTAAAACACTGAGCGCCAAAGACATGACCTTTGAGAGTGCCTTGGTAAAAGCTATGGTGTTGTTGGGGCAGAATTTGGGCCGAGATGAATTTGCGGTTAAGTTTTCCGAGAGTCTTTCCGGAGAATGCTCTTAGTGCAGTAAGAACATCATTTTTTTGTATTTTCGGCCTCGCGTGCAATAGGTATTGTACAAAGTACACTTGCTCGTATAACTCTAAACATTTGTATTTAAACAATTAGAAAAATGAAAAAAGCACTCTCTTTGCTTGCTATCGTTGCCCTTTCATTGGGTACCGTTAACGCCTATGCTCAAGAAGATATGGCGGCTACCGAAGAAGTAGCAGAAACTGCTGCTACGGAAACTATGGATTCTGCTGATGCAGTAGTTGATTCTGCTGCAGCAACTACAGATTCTGCCGCTACTGAAGAAGAAGCTCCGGCTGAAGAAGCTGCTGTTGAAGAAGCACCAGCTGAAAAAGGATTCACCCAGATTTTGAAAGAAAAATTCATCGAAGGTGGTGCGTTCTTTATGTCGTTCGTATTGTTGGCCTTGGTACTAGGTCTAGCATTGGTTATCGAGCGTATTATTTACTTGACTTTCGCTCAAACCAACACGGAAAAATTGTTGGAAGAAGTGGAAGGCGCGTTGAACAACGGCGGTGTTGAAGCTGCTAAAGAAGTTTGTCGCAACACTCGTGGTCCAGTAGCAACCATCTTCTTCGAAGGTTTGGATCACTACGACGAAGGCTTGGATATGGTAGATAAGTCTATCATGAGCGTAGGTTCTGTAGAGAACGGAAAATTGGAGAAAGGTGTTTCTTGGATTTCTTTGTTTATCGCTTTGGCACCAATGCTTGGTTTCATGGGTACGGTAATCGGTATGATTGGTGCCTTTGATGCGATCGAAGCAGCTGGTGATATCAACCCTTCATTGGTAGCGGGTGGTATTAAAGTGGCACTTTTGACTACAGTATTTGGTTTGATCACTGCGATCATCCTTCAAATTTTCTACAACCTTATCGTAGCGATGATCGACGGTATCGTGATCAAGATGGAAGATGCTTCTATCTCTTTCATGGATATGTTGGTTGAGTACAACAAGAAAAACGCGTAATCCAGATGCTTAGTAAACTTCCATTAATTGGACGTGTCCTAGGCATTGGGCTCGGTTTGGTAGGCGTGGTGCTTTTCATCATGGTTGCCGTAAACGAGAACAACGCTCCTGGATTTGTGTCCTTCGGAA
>Ga0255772_10007229_pt1 | contig 9949 bp, 10 predicted proteins | sample 071ome_34_FD_179970 | JGI IMG/M metagenome (GOLD analysis project Ga0255772, IMG submission 179970) | Coastal salt marsh microbial communities from the Groves Creek Marsh, Skidaway Island, Georgia - 071411BT metaG (version 2) | ecosystem: Environmental > Aquatic > Marine > Intertidal zone > Salt... | reverse complement strand
AACATTGTCTGGAGTGAGAGCAGTAAAAGCGCTTACGTAAGCGTCAACGGGATGCATCTTTTTAGCCATGAAAAGTCCTCGTGATCATCAAATGGTTAAAATATGCCGGTCTGTTTCCCGACAAGGTGGAAGAATAACCGGTCAGGTAAAAATCGCAAAAACCCCATTTTTCGAGTGAATGATTTTGGAAAGTTAATAGAAAAGTCATTAGTTTCCATGCCATTTAGAATTTCAACGGCAGCGGTATCGCAGCTAATTAGGTCGGGCATTTCGAAATCATTGACGGCGGTGGCTTCGCTTTCTACGAACCCCGGGCAAATAATTTGCAATTTAACACCACGGGGAACCAGATCGAAATACAACGACTCTGCCAGTGATATCAGGGCTGCTTTGGTGGGGCCATAGGCGGCAGATTTTGGTAAGCCGCGCCAACCGGCGACTGAAGATACAATTGCAATATGGCCCCTGCCAGCGGTGATCATGTCTGGCACCAGCCCCGCCAACGCATTGACCACGCCAAGGTAATTGATCCGCATATGATGCTCATAGACCGCCGGATCAATCTTCGTGCCATCTTGTGGCTGATAGATGCCAGCATTCAAAATAGCCACGTCAATCGGGCCTGAATTGGACTTGGCGTTGGTGATTGCCGCCATGAGTGCTGCTGGATCACCAACATCAGCTATAAAGCCCTGAAATCTTTCATCCCGCTGCGACATCTCTTTGAGGCGTTGCTGGCGTCGGGCTATACCACTGACTTGATGACCTTTAGCCGATATTTTTTTTGAGAGCGCAGCTCCGATACCAGATGAAGAGCCTGTGATTAAGTAATGTGCCATTTTTATTTAACTACTACTTCTTAATTTCACGGGAAAATTGGCAAAATCTAACTCTAAACCGACTGGTGCAGAGGGAAATCTGCCAGATGCTCTAATCGCCCGAACTAAATTTTCAACGGATGTGTCGGTCTCAGATGCTCCAATAATCTCGATGCTCAAAATTTCTCCGGTATTGCTTATTTTGAAGCTAATTTTTACGTCATGAGACAATTTTATTTTCAGAGTTCGTTCCACAATATCATTTCGGACTGCCGTCGCCCAATTTTTGAGTAGCTTTTTTTTGCGAGCTGACTCCGCTTTAGGAGTGGAAAAGTTAGATTGAGCAGTAGCAAGTTGATTATTTGTGATTAAATTTGACTTCTTTTCTTGCGCTCGTGTTTTTGGTGCGTCTTTTAGATGTTCAGACATACCAGTTTTTTTGTTAATTATTGAATGTAAATTGTCCGGGGCTTCAGTTCTGAAGATTTTAGATTGAATTTGTTTTCCATCAGGTTCCACGGCGAACTTTTTATCCAGTTTCAAGTTAATCTGGTCTGTTGGTGGTTTCCACTCACTTGCTTTAACCGAATGAAGGAGAGGGGGGTCTGGCGTTTTAAATCGAATTGATGACTTTGAATTGAGAACAGCTTCATCATTTATGGTGATTTTATCTCTACGCTCTGTTTTTTTAGAAGTTAGATTGCTGGAGCTGTAATTTTTTATAGCTATCTTTTGACTAGAGTGTTCCCGAGGCGACTCCTGTTTTGCGACCACCAAAGGCTTTGGCTTTGGCTTGGGGATCGTTTTTAGCTTATTCACTGAAATAGTTTTTGATAAAGCTCCGGTCTCAGACATAAATCTGGACTGGTAACTGACTGTTTCATTTGAAATAATGTTGGTCTTTGGGGCAGTTTTGGGAGTTGTTTTTGGAGCTATCTCAGCATTGTCTTTGGGTAATTCTTTTTTTGCTAACTCAGGCGTTTCTGGCTGGTAAACAACGAATTCGATCGCTTTGAAGCCATTATTTTCATCCCTGATCTTGGCTTTATAAGCTTCGTTAAAGCCTATTAGTATGGATGCATGAATCAAAATTGATATTAGCCAGCTAGGTGATTTTATAGAAATAAGTTTTTGATTTGCTATGGAAATTTTCTTCAACATAAGAAAATTTCCTTGTAATACTCTCCGCTTAATAGTTGCTTTGGCGAGCCATCCGCCACAACTTTGCCAGCTTTGACTCCTACAAAGCGGGAAAAGTAATTTTGCGCAAGGTCAATATCATGTAGTGAGGCAATTATAGTTAGGCCAGTTTCAGATAGTTCCTTCATAAGCGAAAGCACGGACACTTTTTGAATAGGATCAAGGCTGGCTAGCGGTTCATCCAAAAATATTGTCGATGTTTGTTGAACAAGCGCCCGAGCAATAAGCACGGAAGTTAATTCACCACCTGATAGGGAGCTTATTTTTCTGGTCCCCAATTTTAGCGTATTTGTTGCTAGTAGTGCATCCTTGATTGTAAAGCGCATTGCTCTTGGTGAGCCTGAACTTAGGTCATTACGGTCTCTAAAACTTTGTAAAGTAAAACTCAGCAACGTTTCAACGCTAACATCCCAAACAATTTCACGCGTTTGTGGTACCCAAGCGGCCAGCCGCGCTCGGCCTTCAAAGCCTTGTGATGAAATATTGGATATTCCATGGTGTGGGATAAGCCCTATAATTGCTTTCATCAGCGTTGATTTACCAGCCCCATTCAAGCCAACAATCCCTACGGCTTCGCCCACATTCACGAAGAGGGAGGTGGGCTTAAGGAGCAGTGCCCCATTTATCGTCACGCTAAGATTTGAGGTTTCGATAGCGTAAGTCATCTTAACCCCTCTGTTTGCTTACTAAATAGAGAAAAAACGGCGTTCCTAAAAGCGCAGTCAGCACGCCAAGTTTTATTTCACTGGCAGTCGGCAATAAACGAATGCTTATGTCGGATAAAAGCACCAACAGGGCGGCGATCGGTGGCGTCCAGATTAGTGTCTTTCCAGGCTCATGCTTAACGAATGGCCGGACGATGTGCGGTGTCACTAGTCCCACAAAGCCAACAATTCCAACCACAGACGTAATAGAGCCCACAGTTAGCGCTGTACCGATCAGGGTGTCACGTCGCAATTTTGGAATGTTGACGCCAGTAGAAGCGGCAGTTTCTTCCCCTAATGTCATGAGATTAAGACTGTTAGCATTACGTAGCAAAAATAATGAGCCTAGTACCACTAATGGCGTCGACATAATAACATGAGAATAAGATACATCGGTAACCGACCCAAGCATCCAGAAAACAATTTCATTAATAGCAAAGGGGTTTTCTGAAAGGCTGAGTATCAGAGTGGTAAAAGCGCCAGATAGAGACGAAATTCCAATGCCTATAAGGATGACGCTATGTTTGTTCGAGGCATTGTTAGTCAGCCTTAGAAGAGCCCACGATGCAATGGCAGCAAAACTGAGAGAAAAGGCCGGTGTGTAATAAAAACCCAAAGCACTGAAGCCGAGTCCAATGGAGAAAACGGCACCAAGTGCGGCGGCAGAACTAATGCCAACAACACTTGGCTCAGCAAGCGGGTTGCGAAGAAAGCCTTGCAGACAAGCGCCGGCAATTCCAAGTCCAAAGCCAACAATCAGACACATCAAGGTCCGTGGCATGCGAAGGTCCCAAAGAATGATGGAATCAGGGCTGCTAATGCCATAAAGCGGTGATGAAATCGCAGAAAAAAAATCAATTTCTACATGCCCAATTTGGAGCGAGGCATATGATCCAATGGCTAAAAGGATTACGACAATGCTACCCAATTTTGCCTGATCAAGTAGCATTGTTTTTACCCACAAGCTTAATGTATTCGCGGTTCAATCTAATTATCAGATCAACCACCTTGGTTGTGCCACACGACCAGTCCTTAGTTTCAATGAAAAGCGCTTTGGACTTGCCTTTGCCTTTCATTAAAGCCGGATGATAAAGGGGGAAGCCACTTTTGTCGTTGAAGCTTTTATCACCATCCAAAATCAACACGTTAGGGGCTGATTTCACCAACGCTTCTGCGGATATGTAGCGCCCTTTTTCATAGCCAAGAAATTTAGAATAGCTACTAAATCCAGATCGATTAATTATATCTGAAATCAGTGAATTATTTCCATGAACATATCTATTAGTTGAGTATTGTAGTGCAACTATCTGTTTTCGATAATTAAGATCGATTTTAGGAGATTTTAAAAGCTTTACCAGTTCTTGCGCTCTGCCGTCTGCATTTAATAACCTTCCTAATATTTGAATATTCTTTTCGATATCATTAATCGACCTTGCAAAGTCGATGAGTCGTACCTCCACTCCAAGTTTTTCAAGAGCAAATTTTGTTTTTGCTGATGAAAAATTTGAAGCTAAGACCAATGATGGTCTCAGTGCGTAAATTGCCTCTGCATTGAAGGTAACTTTATGTAAATCACTAACTTGATGACTGATGTGCGAGTAACGAGTGTCATCCGCAAGAGCGGATACAGCAATTAAGTTTTTTGTGCCGATAAGCGCCACAACTAGCGAGTCTATGCAGATGTTGGTTGTTATGACGCGAGCTGGTTGGTTCCCGTTTTTATCTGAGGCTGACACGACCAATGGAAAGCTGATCAAGCAAATGAAAAACAATATGTAGGTTATGTTCGATAATGATCTTATCATGTTGTTCCTACCATCTTGAAGCAGCTGTTAGGTAGAAGGATCGCCCTGGATTGCGGTAACCCCATGTGTCTGAACTATTGCCGTCAAACAGGTTTGATATTCCTGCACCAAACCTAATACCATTAAAATTCCAGGATGATTTCAGGCCGAAAATAGTGTAGTCGGGCATTTTTTGGGACGCGTAGTCTGTTGGATAAATGTCACGATTTCCAGCAATATTTTTTAAGTTCAGTTCTATTATGCCGTCGTTAGAACCCCAAAAATACTGGCCTCTTATGAACAATTCGTGCCGTGGACGGCGAACCTCTATTTCCTTATTAGCGTCTCGCGAAATAACATAGGTATAGTTTGAATGGACTGATGTTTTTTCAGATGGATATGCTTGAAACTCTAATTCCACGCCATGCCTGTTACTTTTTCCCGATAAGTTTGTTGGGAAATAGGCTGGCCAAGGCCCCGCTTTTATTTCATCGGTAAGGGTTTCTTTGAATGCTGTGATTTTGAGTGTGCTTTTGGCTAATGAGAATCCTTGCTTCACGCCAAGGGAATAACTGAGATTCTTCTCTGGCTTTAAATTAGGGTTGCCGGTCGTGTCATAACAAGCGGGCCCTCCGTAAATTTCACAATAACTTGGGTTTACTACGCCAGTGCCTGAGTCGAACGTTATCGTGGTGTTGTCAGATAGCGGCTTCAATGCAGCCAGTTTCCATGTTTTTGCAGTTGCGAACTGCTCACTACTTTCTGACCGATATCCCGCTTGTAGCGAGGTTGCGTCTGGAAATCGATGTCTAAATTCAAGACCAAAAGCAATTGGCTCTCGCTTGAGGGCGGGAGCCAGATTATTTTTGTCTATAGATTTTTCAACAATAAATGAACCACTTGTGGTTGCTTCATTCAGGCTGCCTCCCTGGAAGGATCTGTGAAGATGGTATTTCATGGTCCAGCTGGTGATATTGGCGGTCGCAGTGCTTACACCATTTTCATCTATTGAACTCTTGTATTGAGTGCTTCTGAGGCTTAGTTCATGCGACGAGCGACCACCATTAAACAACCTTTTTATGTTCAGCCCGCCGAGCATTTCGTCTCGTTTGCCGGTGTATGGTTTGTCAATTACGTAATCGAGGTGTGATTGAGGAGTATAGTCAACCCCGTCATAATCATAGGTTTCGTTGGCGATACGGAGATTGAATTTTATATCCGTACCGTTATCCGTTGTGCTGTTTGAACGCCATCGGAGTGTGTCTCTTTTTATGCCATCTTTGTCGCCACTTAAATACGAAGCATCGTGGCCCTGATCTTCTTCAATGCTTGCAGAAATTAGGGCTTGAGTTTTTCCAATTAAAAAGTTTTGGCTGAAATCAATAAAGTTCTGTTTGCCCGCGCCCATTTCTAAAGCTGTAAACTGTTCCCTTGATGGAGCTTTCGTTATGATGTTTATCACTCCTGATGAGGCCGATGGACCAAAGAACACGGTCTGAGGTCCCCTCATGATTTCTATCCTCTCAACCTGTGAGGCAGAAATGCCAGAGAAGTAATATTCGTCATCCGCACCGCCGCCAGCTTCTATCCCGTCAATCAGAACTAAAATGTGGTTTCCTTCTCCTCCTCTTATTCTAACTTGGTTGGTGGCGCTGCCAGTACTGCTAACATTTAGGCCAGGTATGGCTCTCAGGAGTTGCGCAATGTTTTTATCTGTTGCTTCTACGATATCTTGTTGTGATATAATGCTGTGTGGCGTTGCGATATGCGCGGAGGAAACCGGATTATTTCCCCCAGATATTATAATATCATCAAGTTCAAATGTTTCCTGGGCGCCAGCACTGGTTGCCAACAGTGATAATACGGCTGCTGTTAGGCTTACTTTTCTTCTGTTCATCTATATTCTCCCGCACTAATTGAGCTTTTTGAGCTCAATTGGGTCCACGTTTCAGTTAGCACCAAAGCTAACCAATCAAAGTTGACACCATTACGGGTATGCCGCTGTCAGCTCAGCCCTTTGCAAAGCAACACGGTTGTCACGCTTGGCAGGTCTCCTGGCTAGCAGCTCATCACCTGGTCTTTCCTTCCCACCCTGATGGGGCAGTGGACTCACAAGACAGGCTAACTGCTTACAGTTGCAAAGGGCAGCTCGTGTTTAAAGTCCACGATTCCCTTTTAAGTGCTTTATGCACACCAAACGTAGAAACATTATTTGATTCTTGCGAATAGTCTACTTAATTTTTTTTTTAACATTTACCGGTGAATACATGGAATTTTTTGAGCCGATTAATAAGGCCAGCCATTGGAACGTCAGGTTTTAATGTTTTTGTTTTAGGTTGGAAAAGCTTTTTGCTGGGCATCATGCGTTTCGCAGCGCGACTCCTTAAACCAAGTTGAAACTGTGCTGCGTCACAACAAGACGATGCCATCAGCGAACTTTGTTCAAAAGAATTTGGAGTGTATTGGTTTTGTGATAGCGATCGAAGTGTCTTGTGCGTTGGGAGTGCTGGTACGATGACCCTCTATTTCCCGTTAATGAACCTCACAAAAATACTGTTTTACCAGTAGCTGGGGTTGTTCACTGCTGATAGCATCACATCGACAGTGGTGCTCACCGGCGCGATACCGATTGGTATTTGTTTTAGGTGAAAGCTAAATCAAATCTCGCCTGATCATCTGTTTATCACGCTTCCTACGCCCATTTATTGCTGATGGGCGACAAATTGTTCGTTGCTGCCTTTGGCTGAGAACTGCATAATGAAATGAAGGGTGCCTGCACTTATTCGCTTTGCAAGGGGCCATTGCACAGGAGAGACAGATATGACACGTTGGCGGCATTTGACCGTTGCAATTGGGCTTGTGCCGGCATTGATTATCTATGTCGGTTTGGTTATGCAGATTGCAGATATGGTAACCGATATTCATATGTTTTTTGATTTTCTGTTTTATCTCATCGCGGGACTGGCATGGATACCGGCAGCCAGTAGGGTTGTCGGCTGGTTGGCGAGACATGAAAGTCATTAAAGCAGCAAAGTTACAGCAAGCCTGTTCAGCGACCAACATTGCGGCAGCTGGTTTCGACCCGGCTGGTTTTGCCCCAGTTTTGGTGCTTTCTGGCAGCGTTGGCTTTGATCATGTTTAGGCGGCGTATTACGGATTTTTTTGAGCGCGCCGCACATGCCAATAATCCTGCCGCGCCAACAGCCGAAACCAAAGCCGCGCTGGAACCTGATCAGGCGGTGTATCGCCCGCTAGGAGACGCAATTGAGACTGCCACAGAATTGATGCAACAATATGGGCTGACCGGTTGGCGGGTTAAGCTGGATCATGCGCGTCGTCGCGCTGGACAATGCGATTACAATACCAAGGTTATTTCCCTGTCGCGGCTTTATGTCCGCAATGCTGATAAAGCGCATATCCGCGATACAATCCTGCATGAAATCGCACATGCACTTGTTGGGCCGCACCATGGGCATGATGCGGTCTGGCGTCAAAAAGCGCGTGAAATAGGCTGTACTGCCACGCGCTGTCATACGCTAAGCTTTTCTCGCGCGCGGTGGATTATGCAATGTCCAAATGGCTGTTTTTCTATAGAGCGCCACCGGCGTAAATCAGGTCTTGTTTGTGCCAAATGTAAAACTGCAGTGAGTTTTATTCCGGGAGAAACGGCGCTGAATGGTAAGGCTGCAACATGCAGTGATGCCGAGTAGCGCCGCTGATGTCGGCTGCAACACCAATGTTTACGCTTGATCCGGAGAGGCTTGTTATTTTGCGGCAAGCATTGGTCCGTTTAGCAAGGCCGAATCGGAGGTGGGTCAGTTTTGCCTATCTTCGTGATAATGAGCTGGCCTGTCTTCGTAACCTAGCCCAAGATCAGGAGTTTCGAACCGCACGCCCTCAAGTAAATTATCGAGGCCGTCAGACCGTGCAGGATTTTGACATCTGTTTTCCGGCACCGCGCGTGGGGGCATTTGACGAGTTTGCGCATTTTTTGGAAACCGGGCTTTATCAGGCAGGAAAAATGATGCCGCAGTCACCATTCTGCGAGGTGTTCAGATTTAATGATTTTGCCATTCAGCGCTATGCCCCCAAATCAAGAGGCATCGGCATTCACCGTGACGGATTGCGATATCGCCATATCGTGGTAATTGTTACGCTGGCTGGTCAGTCAAGATTATTTGCGACCGAAACCCGCAGCGGCGAAGTGCGTCATGTAATTGATGATCGGCCGGGACGCATCGTTTTACTATCGGCATCGCAATTTGCCGGTCGTGATGATGAGGCTGCACGGCCGTTGCATGGTGTAGATCGGGTTCGTCATGGTCGCTTATCAATCGGGTTGCGGGTAGAGGTTCTAGAAAAATAATTTGGTTCGTCGCTTGTCAGTTTGCTTAAAGCTTGGCAAGCTTGGTTTCTGGAGCGTTGTTTTCTTGCTCCGCTCATCAGCTTGTGACCACGTTATACAAGCGTTTTTGAGAATGGTGCCTGATCCACGCGAGTTCCAGCTAGCGTTGATGCCTGGCCCTTTTTGGCCAAAGATCGGGGGGTTTTTATCCATGCAAATTAGTATCTCTGGAAAAAATATGGATACAGGGCTTGCTTTTCAGGAGCATGCACATGTTTCCCTAAACAATGTTGTCGAAAAATACTTTCACAATGCCGTAAGCGGCCACGTAACTTTGGAAAAGGCTGATTCGGGTTTCACGGTTAAAACCCGTGTGACGCTATCACGCCGAATGGAGCTTGAGGCAACCGGTCGAGCGGCTGACGCGCATGCGGCACTTGACGCAGCGATCGAACATGCTGAAAAGAGGTTGCGGCGGCATAAAAGACGACTGAAAAATCACCGTGGTGCACTTACTCATGCCGAAGAGGATGATATTGATATTGCGCGGATGGCGGTTTACGCCGGTGCGTCTCAATTGCCCGAAATGGGAGTGGAAGAGGATGACCTTTTGCCGGTGGTTGCTGAACTGTCATATGACATTGAGGTGCTGACCGTTGAGCAGGCGGTTATGCGGCTTGAACTTGGTGGAACGAATATGCTGATGTTCCGTAATGCTGGCCATTTTGGCCTGAATGTTGTGCATATTCGCGATGATGGCTCAATCGGCTGGATTGACCCGCGTGGTGCGCGGCGGCTGGCTACGCCTTCCTAGAACAGGTTAACCTGTTCCATTTGTGTAAGTGCTTGGAGAAAAGGCTCGCCACAGTGAGCCGGGGCCGGGGACTTGTTTTTGCTCTTTGCGAGGCCTGGTGGAATTTACGCTATCAGTTGGATTTGCATTGTTCCACCGCGTTTTTTTCGCCATGTGCTTCTGGCAATAGACTGGCGTGAAGGCCACCAAAATGGGAAATCTCGACCAATTGCGCATTATAAGCTGAAAGGTCGACGATATAAACGATCGTAGCTATTACCTAAACCGCATTGGCACCGATAATT
>Ga0255772_10007220_pt1 | contig 9956 bp, 6 predicted proteins | sample 071ome_34_FD_179970 | JGI IMG/M metagenome (GOLD analysis project Ga0255772, IMG submission 179970) | Coastal salt marsh microbial communities from the Groves Creek Marsh, Skidaway Island, Georgia - 071411BT metaG (version 2) | ecosystem: Environmental > Aquatic > Marine > Intertidal zone > Salt... | reverse complement strand
TAATCTTCCCCGTTATTGGTTCCCTCTACAAGGTTAAGACCACTTCCAGTAGTCGCAGTTTCTTTTAACCAATATCTGGTAGAACCAAAGAACTTGTTGTTTGATAAAGTATTATCTAATCCAATATAAAAATCATACTTGTCAGTGGTAAAACCAGGCTCACCTGCTTTCAACGCTGGCAGATTACTAAAGGCACCTCTTTTAAACTGTAATACAGGAGTCGCCATTTCTAACTACTTTTCCTTTTATACTTATTTAGTTGATTTAATTCTTGGTTCAGAAGGTCCCCGCATCAAAAGCATCATCGTCTACACCGTCTGCCAAGTCAACAATTTGATCTGTTGTTACATGGATATAAGTTCCTGTTGCTGAATCATACATAAGAACAGTTCTATCTGCTCTAGCATCACTATTTACATCTGTTGAAGCTGCAATAGAAAACGCACCTGCTTTATTAGATGCTGCAACCTTAACTCCTTGTCTTTGACCTACTCTGACTCTAATGTTTGCCATTAGCGAGTTGCTCCTTGACTTACGATTACCATACCCTCAACAACCCTATCCCTAGTCCCGTTACCATCAGTCAATAACACATCATATACATAACGACCAGGTTTAAGTGCTGCAGTCTGCGTAGTTGATAAACCAATAGTTACTACGCCACCAGAAGCTGACGCAATAGAACTTGAGAATGTTGTAACACCAGTTGTACTACCTGGATGTTTTCTCATTTCTGATCTAATTGTATAATCAGTCAAATCAATGACGGAGTTTGTATTTACATTTTCCAATGTAAAACTCTGATTGAAAGTAGTTCCAGTGTTAATAACGATATTACTAACGTAGACTGACATGGTATAATTTGGTCTTTAGAAGTATTTATGCTAAACCTGAGATAGCGAAGTTCTTAATAACTTCTTGCTGTTTAAGGTAGAGTTTGAAATAAGACTTGGCAAAGTTTTTCAATTCTTCAACATCCAATTCGTCAATGAGTCTTGAGTACTTCTCATACTCAAACATTTTATTCATCGACTCTAGTTGAATTTTGTCTGGGTCCATTGATGATCTCCATAAGTAGGGACTTGATTTCACTGATATCTTGTTTTAGACCGTCTATTTCTTCTCTTTGTCTCCTTCTTTCCGTTCTCATTCTAATATACTCATTATATTGATGAGTATCATTATTTACAATAGCACCTGAATCCTCACGAAACAGGTGCTTATGTCCTTCAACTCTCAACATGTTACGCAAGGGCAATAACTCTCAGATCTTTGAATCTTGGAGCGTATGCTTCATTTGTTCCACTCATAACAACTTTGATTCTAAATCCAGTAAACTGGTCAAGTTCATCAGCAGTAAATTGATACTCAGAGAACTCACCATCTTTGCTTGGATTTACATAAGCATCTGCTCTACCACTATTTCTCTTGGAATCAATTACAGTGTCTCCATAACCGTCATCATCAGTATCCTTAAGATTATCATATCCAGGGAACAATTCAAAGGTTTGCTCAACACCGTCAGAGTCAACTCTGAACAATTGATAAAGAACTCTAAAATCTGCAGAAGAATGTCTGTACGACGAAAGTAGTACCTTAAGTGAAGTTGCTGGTTGCCTCAGAGAAATCTTGTTGGAAACATAGATTGCTGTATGAGGATCACCCTCAACAAGATTTACAGATCCATCCAATATATAATCTCCAACTGGATTATTGACTCTATTTCTACCGTAAATTATAGTAGAGTTTTGAGTATCGATAACTGGAGACAGATTTGGATCGGAAGAACTCATAGTCAAACCAATTGTGAATGACTTGTTCTTAGGAAGATCTGTTAATCTTGTTGTCTCATTTCTTTCTGAAGCAACGATCCTTGTTGAAAGGAGAGTATTCTGATCATTAATTTGAACAGATTCATAACCCTGATCAATGAAGGAAGATTCAGATCCGCCTGCACTTGTTCCAGAAACTGATCTGATTTGTGCGGAGATTGTGGTATTGTCACCAGGTGTGATAATGTTAAATTGTGGAAGAATTGTATTATATTGAATATTTCTAGTACCAGAAATATTGTTTCCACCAACAGAGTTCTCATCAGTAAAACTCAACTGATTATCACCAGATGATCTATCGGATCTTCCAATTTGTAAGTGGTAAGTATCAAGATCTCTATTAGCCTTGAGAGTGCCGTCAGAAGGCATATTGTGACTAGTATTAATTCTTGTCAAAGACACTCCATTCAGTTGATATGAGTAAACCTTGTCATTAATACTGTGAGATCTTACAATAGTATTATCAATACCTCTTGTAGTAATTCCAAGAGTTCCTGCTCCACCAGTTCCTGGAGTAATTCCACTGTAGTAGATAATTTCATTATTAATCTTAAGATAACCACTAGATGTGGATATTCCTTCGAAAGTAGCAAATCTGGATGTATTAGCAACAGAAATAGTGGTATCGTTGGTTCCAAGAGCAGCATTTAGTACTGTTGGAATTGTATTTGGTTCAATGTTTGCAAGAGTTATAACGTTGTTGTCAGCGTGCATTCCATGATTATATTGTGTAACTTCAAGAACTCTTCCATCGTACAAGGAACTAATCAGAGCAGAGGAAGCAATATCAGTATTTCCAAAAGAAACGGCGGTTGAACCATTGTAAACAACCAAATCTTGTCCGACACTAAACTCTTCACCCTGAACATTTGTCAGATACAGTGTATCTTTTCCATTCAAAGCAGCAACAGAAATTTGTGCTCCACTACCTTTGAATACACTACTTGTAGTGATTCCAAGAATGTCTCCAACAACATATCCAGTTCCAGAAGTAGTTACGGTTGGATTACCTGATACTTTACCTGCAGATATTGTAACATCTGCCACAGCTCCAGTTCCAGATCCTGTTATAGAATACAGGGGAACAGATGAATATGTTCCGTCACTATAACCAGCACCAACTCTTGATGTAGTAACGTTACCAAGTCTACCTCCAACTTGCTCAATATATCCATAAACTGCTCCAGAAGAGGTAGAATCACTTACCTTTTTACCGACAGTAAGAATGTTATCAAGAATTGTTGTGGTTGTAATTCCAACTTTTAACTTTCTTGGTAATGTTCTTAGACCATCAGAAATAATCTGTGAAGAATCGCTATATGTGTCAAGTGTTGGATTATAGAAGTATGCGGTCCCTTGATTAGAAGTGAAGTTTGCCTTATAAAGTTTGAACTTAAGATCTTCAAACTGATTAGCAGTCCAAATAGTCCCATTTTGAGACTTGAACAGACTTCCGCCAATATACTGCTTGGTTACAATTACACTTTCAGCATCTGGAAGTGTTGTTGTATTTACAGTCTTCTCACCCATTCTAGCAATCCAGGTCTCATAATTATCTGAAGAAGGAGCTAGGATTACTATTGCATATTCTACTTCTGGTTGTAAGTAGATAGGTGATGGGAAGGTAACTCTTGTGGCAACAGATCCATCGGTTGAAGTATTGACTTGTGAAGGATCTAAAGTTACACGAGCATAATCTTCTACCAACTGGTCAGTAGGAGTTCCAAGTTCTACAGTTCTAATTTCTACTGTAACCTTCTCATTCTCATCCTTGTTAGCAAAGAACAAGTCGAGAGAAGTGAGGAATGCACCAGTTTCATCAACTGTAAATGTCTGGGCAAGGGGATCCTTGCCCCCGCCACGAGTAGGTGCTGCTGGTGGTGGTGGAGGTGGGGGAGGTCTTCTTACTATGACTCTAGTCTGTCTATAAGTATCAACGATTCCACTTGTATTGTATGTGGTTTCGCCACTACTGATCAGAAGACTTCCTGGCAGAGGTTCTGCGTTTGTGGAACTAGAAGTTAACTTGAAGGTCTTAGATCCTGTTCTGAATCTTAGAGGTGGAAGTGGCGAAGCAAGAGGATTTCTGAAGAAGATTGATCCTCCAACATCTCCAAAAGTATCAGTGATTATTCTGATATTGGAAATAGTTGCCTGAGCGCCACTTGTTTCTCCAAGCAATACCATACCAACCGCAACATATCCACTATACTTTCCAAGAACTTCTTCAGAAAGTGAGTTTACGTCAATATTCAATACTGTGGAAGAAGCAGAATAACTATCTGCCAGCGTTACATTCTTGTTGTATGGGTTGAGAGTAATCTTTGTTGTTGGATTGTTGAAGGATCCAGTTTTGTGGTTTGGTTGAGCAGCTCTTGCTGTAAATAAATTGCTTGATCCAATGTATCCCGTTACAACTTCTCCAACCTGGAAAACGCCAGAGGTCATTGTAATTTCAATCAGTTTTGGAATAATATCAATTCCGCTGGTTCCGTCAAAGAATGGATAGTATCTCGTGAGTGGTTTCAAACCACCAGCAACGAATCCTACGTTTCTTGAACGAATATGTGTATCGGGCAAACTAGAAATCTTAATGGTCTCAACATAAGAACCATCAAAATCACCAGTTATTGTTCTTTCTCCACCACTAACGTAGATATTTCTTACCCAGTTATCAGAGGCAGGTGACAGTTGAATCCTACCAGTGAACTCAACCATATTGAATGGATTGACATTCTCTACTCTTGAGGCGAGGGGTTGTTCAATCCAACTCTTTTCATCATACTTCAGAGTAATCAAATCTCCAGTTTTTTGAACATTTGAATCTAAAAGGTTCAGATTTGCAGTTAGATCTGCAGTATCTACATTGATAGAAGGATTTAACGCTAATTCTGGTTTGACTGAGTAGAAATCGATTGGGCTTGTCAGTTCTCCATTTTGTGAATCAACATTCACCTTTGAAAGATCTTTGTCAAGTCTTCCAACATCTTTAAAGTCATCTACAAAGAATCCAGACTTAAATCTATCAAATCCATCAATATCTCTAACTTGGAAAGTCTTTGTGTCGAGTTCCAAGAGTGAGAGTGAAGTTAAAGTCTCAAGATTGGCAACTCTATCGTCGAGTTTACCAATATCTCTCATTGTATATCTTCTATTATCAACGAGAGTGATCTTTACATCGTCTGTATTATACAGGTATGCTGGATACTCAAGAGTTGCGATTTCCATCGCCTCTTCGATATTAACTGGTGGTTTTGGATTTAATCCAGAAACTCCCTTAATTACACTAAACTTACCTAACTTATCAAGGAAGACCTTATCAATTCTTGGTAGATAGAAGTCATAACCAATCAAAGAACTTTCTTGAGGAGTAACAACTAATGTTGGGTTAATTCCAGAAGTTCCAAATTCCCTACTTGCAAACGCAAACGGTGAACTTGTGGTTGATGTGAAAGGAGCAACTCTTGGTCTAAAATCGAGGGTATCTGTTGCCCTTATTCCACTTGGTAAAATTGGAATATCATGAGCAAATCTTTCCTCATCGTAAGAGTTTGCAGTATAAACATCTCCAGAGTCATTTGAAGGTACTGTATAGTAATCAAAGATTACTAAAAGTTGATTGGTTGGAGTATATCCATTATTTTTTCTAACCAATCTTGAATAATCATAATATTGCTCTTTCTGACCCTTATCAAGATAATACTTATCAGTTACATCTTGATAATCTCCACTGTTTATTGCTTGGACAGTTGAATTAATATTTGATTCATCAAACTCTACTATTTCACCGATTGAGAATCTATTTGAGTTTAAGTAAACAACTTCAACTTTAGTTGCGGAAGATCTTGTTACAATTTGTGCAACAGCATTTCCTTCACTACCAATGATCTTTTCTCCAAGGATTGAATTTGTATCAAGTCCAAGACCGCTTGGAAATTCGATAGAATCTAAAATAGGTGCATTTGTATCATATGATTCATATACAGAAATTACTTTTACTACATCGGGAACATTGAGAGAGATCTCTTTATCTTCAACTCTTGTACCATAGAATTGACTGGTTGAAAGACCAGTAATGTTGGTCGATACTCCACTAACAGTTTTTGTTACAAATACTTTTGAACTTCTACTGTATTCTTTTTTCTTATTCTTAATATTATTCTTTTTAACCGTAGCATTTACAGTTACGGTGCTTGTTTGTGAAACAGTGAGACCCTCAATGGTAACTGATGTTCCTCCAGAATTTAATGTAAATTGGTCGGAAGTTAAATCTTCTACAGTACCATTCTGATAGAAAACACTATATCTTTCAGCATCGAAGGTTTCAAAGAATGCACTTGTGATTCCTACCGAAGAAATGGGAATCGTCATAGATCCAGAAGAATCTGTTGACTCTTCTACAATCTGTTTGGTTACAATCAAATTAGAATCTGCAAGACTTACAGATGCTACGTCATTAGAGTTAATCTTTGCATATAATCCACCATTTTCACTAACCAATGGGGATCCAAGTGAAAATGTTGCTGTTGTATTGGACCCAGGAAGTCCACCATTACAAACTTGATCTACTGTTGGAACAGAGACGACAGTTAATGAAGATCCGTCTGATGCTACTGCAGAAACTCTATTATAAGTTTCTGAAGATAAACCTGCAATCTGATATCTAAGGATTGTATCAGTTTTAATTCCAGTGAAGAATTTACCTGGTGATGTTACTGTGCCGCCAGTAGTAATTTGGATAGTGTCAGAAATTCCAAAATTCTTAGGTAAAATTCTCTGTAGAACCGTGTCTGCAGTAAAATCTACTTTAAGATCATTACTACTCTTTGCAGTTGCATCTTGATATATTGATTTTACATCTTGAATTCCATAAGTTTTAATGGAACTAACTGATCTGGAAACCTCTGTAGTTTCATTGATCAGAAGTTGTTCTCCTTCAATGAAAGTTCCGGAAGTCTGTGTTAGTGTTATAGTAGTTCCAGAAGCAGCGTCCGTTACATATCCAGATGCTCCACTACTTACGCCCCTAACATACGAAGTTGCTGGGCAATTTGAAGAACTCAGAGACTCATTAAGGGTCAACATGGTGTAAGTTTGGACATCAAACAGATACAAGTCCCACTGTGTGGAAGGATCTGAATATGAAGCGTCTGTTAAGCTAAACGAATAGATTCTGGCTTCACCAATTTTAATTCCAGGACCAGCACTCAAAGAAGACTTTCTTTTGCTATGAAGTTCAACAGTGTTGTTATTGTTGTTTACACCAATAAGAGGAGTGCCAGAAACATTATTGACTCTCATCAAAGTTCCAAATTCAAATGGAACCAATGACTGTGCTACAGAATCTTTATCTCTTGGTTTTTCTACGTCAAGGATTGTTGTTGATGATGTTTCAATATCATATCCTCTTACATATGCCTTTCCAGGAGAAACTTTTACAGAAACCAAATCTTCAGAAGGAGTATTCCCTTCGTCAGTATTTTGGTTTGAAGTGAATACACCTTCGTTTGATAGATTATTATTAAGAGACTCTTTTACTTCAATTTTAAATCTTCCTACTGAATAATCACCAGACTCTTCGTAGGTTCTCTTAGCAAAATAATCTCTGATTAAGTTATATTCGGATTTATTTTGTAATTTTTTGATTTCACCATTGTCAATCCTAATCAGTTCGACAAAGGTCTTATCATTAAAGTCTGTAAGACTCTTCTTAGAAAGTTTTGTTGAAATTTTTAATCTATCTGCACCAGGTGCTGCATAGTTTGAAAATCCCTTAGCATTATCATATAATGAAGAATCATCTTTTGCAGAAACCAAAGTTTCCGATATTGTAAGTCCGACTCTGTATGAAGGAGTAGCAGTATAAGCATCCAAAACTACCTTATCTGCTGCTACGTCTACAAAAGTTCCTCTAATAAAATAAACACCAGCGCCGATTGAAACGGAAGTTCCTCTAGCACATGAATCTTGTGATATGAGAGTTGCTACACTATCACCGGCACTTATTTCAGTATTTCCATAAACAAAAGACTCTTCTGTTGTTAAAATTTCACCGTCTTGGAAATATGAAACTTCGTTATCAGATCCAGAACTCAGATATTTTACAAAGAGTGTTAGATCTGTTATTCCATCTACATCAGATACTGTAAGATATTTGTCTACTACAGCAACAATATCCGAACTTACTCCTCTAACTCTTTTACCAACCAATTTATCAGCATATACTGCCACGTCAATGCCAAGATGTTCTTGGTTGAGTTTAACTGAGTAATACTCAGAATCATAACTAATATTCCCAGGGATCACCATTGATCCCTCTTTGAATATATGACTTCCGAACGACTCTATCTGGTTCTGTAAGATAGACTGTAGAGTCGTTAATTCCCTAGCCTGGACAGGAAATCCTGGTTTAAATAAGACCCTATAAAAATTATCGTCCTTATCAAAATTGTCAAAATAAGGGCTTATATTGAGGTTCGTTTTTTGTGGCATTTTTTAGAATTCCAGGATAATTTTAACGTCTTCTTTTTGTCTAGAATTTCTTGAGATCACGGGACGGTTATCAAGATAAATTATATCTCCCGACCCTTTATTTATCTCAGCAGAGGCGATTCCGTTTGTAAATTGCGTTCCGAGAGAAATAATTTTGTTTCCAGTTGGGTTTGTTGTAATACCAGTAAATCCAGTTTCAACTGAACCGGAGAAACCTCCAGTAGTTGTAACTGCGTTTCCACTAGATTCGAAATCTTTAACCTCTGATCTAGTTGAAACACCAACATAGTCAGTTGAATCAAATGTTGTTTGATTCAAGAACAGAGATCTATCTTGGAAATACTTAAGAACTTTGGTTTCAGAATCATAAGAAGCAACAAATCCCTTTGCAGTTCCACCAGTTACTGTCTGATTAATTCTATCACCAATACTTACTGTTCCTGTTACAGAAGAAAACTTAATTGCTCCAAGTGACGAGAACTGATTTTCAGTAAACAGTGCAGTGGAACCAATTGAAGTTGGATTCTTAACGATACCAATTTGAGAAAAACTAGTATCGATTGGGAAGTCCCTTGTAGAATCATCAAATCTGGCATAAATCAACACTTTGTCAGAACCAAGTTCTGTGTAAATATTATATCCATGACCTTTCGAAGGGGGTATAATAGGAATTAACTTTGCTCTTGTGGAAGCATTTGCGTTAATCGATCCCAAGTCAACGATGCCATAACTATATCCCTTTCCACCAGAAGAAACAACAGTATCAGTTATTTTTCCAGAACTATCAACTTCAACAACAACCTTTGCGCCACTTCCATCCCCAATAATATTAACCTCATGGGATCCTTGTGAATATCCAGCACCTTGATTATCAATATAAACTTTCTTTATTTGATTCTCATTTTCATCAGAATTTGCATTATCTCTTACCGCAGTTATTTGAGTGTTTGTTGTAGTTTCCCAATTGCTTGGTAAAGAGATATACTCGGTAGAATCAAATTTTATGATATCACTTGGGGATACGCTGAAAAGATATTTCCAAACGTATCCATCTCCACTTTCTCCAGCTTTAGTTGGTTCTAAATCTGTGAAAGTTGGTTCATCCAAAGATGCATTGCCCGTTGTATTGATTCCTGACGAACCATTATCAATACAAACATAGACTTTATATTCACTATTGATAACATAATAATTTGAATCATAAAGTCTGGAGGACTTTGTTATGGGAGACAAATTTGAAATGCTATAATCATGACGATACATTTCATATTTTGTTCCTGACGCCCAATCAATTCTCCTGACCAATCTTCTTGTATTGGCAGAAGTAACTTTTTTACCATAAAGAGAGGCATCACCAACAAAACTCATATAATCAAAGTTGTCTGTTGGTGTTGGGGTATCAGTATCCCAATCAGAGTCTCTACCATATCCAGACGCTTCTGGATTTGCCAAACCAACAAATACATAATATGAGTTAGAATCATTACTAACTGAGTTTACAAAGTTACCAGCATTTAATATTCTAAACTGATCTGTTACAATTGCCGCCATCGTAATAGCTTTTTTCTGTATTTATAACTATCCGAGATCCTTTCTCAAACTTCCAGTGTCTCTCAATCCATATCCTCTTCT
>Ga0255772_10007219_pt1 | contig 9957 bp, 18 predicted proteins | sample 071ome_34_FD_179970 | JGI IMG/M metagenome (GOLD analysis project Ga0255772, IMG submission 179970) | Coastal salt marsh microbial communities from the Groves Creek Marsh, Skidaway Island, Georgia - 071411BT metaG (version 2) | ecosystem: Environmental > Aquatic > Marine > Intertidal zone > Salt... | reverse complement strand
CTCCTTGATATCTCACAACCGCATCGGCTTCTTCGGTAAGTATATCGACAATTTTTCCTTTTCCTTCGTCACCCCATTGCGTTCCAACGACCACTATACAAGTCATCTGACTCCTTCATTTTTTTTTAATTCATTTATTTTATCATCTTCTCATTGCGGCTAGATCTTTTGCTTGCTCTTTATTAATAATAGGCACAGCGTTGCTTTTATGCATCGTAGCGACACCACTGATCAACTCACCAGTATAAGATTTCTCATTTTGTTTACCGCATTGGTTGAACACACCACTATTTAGGCTTGGCACATATTGCTCTGGCTTACGATAGTATTCTGGTTCAGGAGGTGCAATAAATTGCTTTTTAGATTTGTAGCGCCCGTATTTGTATGCAATGAAATCATCAAACGTTTTTTGTAAACTATGGCAACCAATCTGCCTCATTTCCTTATTGTATTGTTTATGCTCCTGTTGGAGTTTGGCAAGATTTTTGATCTTGCCACCTTTGATTGTTTTTCTCATGATTTTTTAATCTCACCCAGTACTGTGAATTCACCCATCAATTCTTCTGCCTTGTATCCTTGAATAATTGCCATCATTCCGATACCACAATTGAAAGTATTTTTCATTTCCTCATCAGAAAGTTTTGACTGTTCTTGAATCCATTCAAAGATATGTTGATTGGAATAATATTTTTCTTTTAAATTCCATTCTATAGAAAACCCGTTGGGAATTACTCTATTGATGTTTTTCCAACCACCACCTGTAATATGTGCCAATCCACCTACATCAAGTCCGAGTTTGAATAATGCAAAAACATTTTCATAATATAATTTTGTCGGTTTCAATAAATCACTGGCCATACCAGGAACTTCGGAAATGAAATTCATCAATCCGCCATAATTATCTTCAATAATTTTTCGAATCAAACTGAATCCATTACTGTGGACTCCATTGCTTTCATAACCAATGACTAAATCACCTTCTTTTATGTCTACAAATTTTTCCCATTTAATTCCTGCGCCAAAACCACAAACATCAAATGCATCACGGGCAAACATGCCTGGCATTTCTGCAGTTTCTCCTCCAAGAATAGGAATTCTCATCTGTAAACAATATTCTCTCATGCCCGTCAGAACCTCTAAAAAATCAGTTTTCACCAATTTATTAGTTGCAAAATAATCCATGAACATGATTGGTCTTGCATACTCACACAAAATATCATTCATGACCATAGCAACACAATCCTTGCCAATATTGGAAAGAGGTGCATTGGTCAATTCTTTATATTGTTTTGCCAATATGGTTTTGGTTCCAACACCATCTACACTCACAACCAAATCAGAACTATGTGAACGTATTGGTGTATCCATTGATGCGGCAAACTTTCCGATCTGGCTGGAAAAATCCGTCAAATATTCTTCGACTAGATTTTCCGCCAGATCAACATCAACACCAGAATCTTTGTAGTTCATTCATCCTTTCTCAAGTCAATAGACTTAACAAATCCAGTTCTTTTTCTTTTGCATGATCATAAACAGTCCATCGACCACTATCATACAGATAACTGTATTCAATATCCCCAAAAGGAGAATTTCTGTAATAATCATCTTTCGATGAGGCAACAAAAACTTCCTCATGATATGCTGATTCCGATGTCTCCTCAACTGTCTCTTGCAGTGATGAAAAACCACCCAATTCGAGCAAACCATCAACTTGTTTCTCACCATAATTACAGACCAATGTTTGGCCCACACCCTCAGGATAACCATCCCAATGGCAGTATACTGCTTTAACTTGACCGTCAATCATTCGACCGATATATGAGCGAGTTCCCATATTGTCTCCATAATTTAATAAGGAATTTTTGAAGTATTTCTCAACGTCACAGAATTTATTATATCAAAGGCGGGTCAATTGTCAAGGGTTTTTTATTCAAAATCTAACAAAAGTTTTTCATAAATGTGCGGACGGGTTACTAATGGAAACAGTTGTCTTAATCTATAATCTTCACTCCATGAAGCATAATCTAAATCATCATAACTTGTCGGAGGAATGGCACCTTTACGAATACCAAATTCATCGTGAGCATAACGTAAAGCCCTAGCACAGCGAGGTTTGCGAAAGCAACCACGTTTATGAAGAATATCATGACTTCGATAAGTTCTAGACATATTACCTTTAAAAAAGATTAATATCAACTAAACACATTACATAGAATATCAGTATTTTTAAAAAATGTCAACAGTTTTCTCCATAAATTTCATTTGCCACTTCTTTCACAATATCATATAATATTTTTTTGTCAATATTTTTATTCATAATTTTTTTAAATAATATAGGTTCTTCATTATTAAATCTAATGTGTTCCACAGAATTGTACTCACTAGACAAATAATCTTTAACTAATTTTCTATAATCATCTAATAGATCCGTCATATATCAGGAACTTCCAATACTGACTCTAAGACGACTAGCATAAAAAAAATCAAGGCCATAAAAAGTAACCATATAAATAAATTTTTTCCATCTCTCATTTTCTTATCTCTATTTCAAAGTCTTCTATGACTACGTTAGCGAATAATTTTTCTGACATATCATTCAACTTATTTTTAACAATTTCCTCATCACCATCTCGCATCACAACTTCAATTAATTTTCCAACCCTGATGCTTTCGATAGTATCAAAACCCATATGTTTCAATGAATCTTTGACAGCTTGACCTTGAACATCCAAAACATTAGGTTGGATCAAAATCTTTACATGACCAGTTATCATATTATTTCTTATTGATGTCAGTCAAAAGTTTTTTCACATCCTTCAAATCATCCTTGACATTCTTATATTCGGATAATCTTGAAATGCAATTATTAACCTCCTCTTCTGATGGTTTGGGTTTTTTCTTATCCTCCCAAACCAAATCAGAATATTTATTGCCTTTTAGGGTCCATTTATAATCTCCATATTCATGGAAAAGTACAGCGAGTAAATTCATTCTCTCCTTTAACAGTATTTTGACAACCTTTCTGGATTTTTAACTCCAGACTGTATTACGTTAGCATAATTGATGATGGTACGCATGTTTGGATGATTCAGTGTACCGTCATTGTATTTTTCAATGATGGTCATCATTGATTTTTTTGCGATAGCAGGTCGAACAATTTTTTCCGCAATCAGTTTCATGCGGGAAAAGACCTGTGTATCTGATAATGACAAATCGATATTCATTGACCGAGACAAAACTGCCTTGTCAAAGTTCTCGGCACTCAGATTTGAAATAAAAATAACTTGACCTTTGAAAGTAAATCGATTTGGAAGTTTCACATCTGGATTGCCTTCCATCAATCTTTCTCTAGCAGTTTCTTCAACTGTATTTCTAGATTCCTCGTCCATACCAACAACATTGATCATTTTCTTTGAACTCCATGAAATCTCACGGGTTTCATATGAATCTAATGCTGCTTTCAAAATAGATGAACAATCATCATTGGTGAATAAATCATCCAAATCATCAAATACAATCACCTTGTCATGATGAAGAAACAAATTCAAATACAAACCAAGTGGTGAAGATTTTGAACGAAACACAACGTAGTCAATATCTTTGACCAGCCCTTGCTTTTCCAGTGCTGTAATAATTGTATGGGTCTTGCCGATACCTGCGTTGCCTGTCACAATCAGCGAATTGAGTTTCTTTTTACCAACGACTGATACCAGAGCATTTAAATCTTCGAACAGTTCATCAACTGTCTTGTCTTTTTGCAGTTCTTCAAACTTGATGATCGGACGTACCAACTTTCTATCAGTGGCAGTGTCCGTTGAAAATACATTTCTATCAATGGCGCAATCCCAAATCTCACCTGGAACCGTCACACCTTTATAGGATGCAAATGCTTTAATCTCTTGGCGTGTAAATTTTGACTTTTGGTGATGTTTTGAAATATCGGTAGCAAACTGAAAGAGTGAAACACGTTTTGCCATGTCAATTCTCTGTGGAAGTTATCAATAAATCACTCACGAACAGATTATATTATAAACAGAAAATTATCGAATGTCAACAACTTTTTTTACTTTTTTTTAAAAAAATTCCTCTTCTAAAATGAGAATGGTTGTGAAATTTTTTTCTCGCTACATCGGTATTACATTTCCATGATTTGGTTCTTGGTCTATTGGATTTTTGTTTGACAAAATATCCATAAATTTTCATGAACATTCTATACCATTGAGGACCGATCTTCTTCTGATCATACATTTTTTTGATTATTTTTTTCATACAAGAAATAGATTATTTTTATTATTTTTGATTAGAAATTGCTTGACAGTAAAATTCGTACCGCCTCTTGTAGATTTTTTTATTTTATCAATTGTATTAAATTCTGATTCCACACATGCTATGAGTAAATCAGAATTTGATGCAATCAATTTATTTCTCTCCAAAAAATCTGGTGTGGTGTTTGTTCTCGGATAGAATATACGAATATTTAATTTGAACTCATCTGCTAATTCTTCGGCAAAACGATCACCACCTTGTACTGCTCCGCCTGACACAATACAATCGATAAAATTTTGCCGATGAATTTCAAGTAATGTGGAACGAATCATCGACTTGTCAATTTCATTATTTCTTGACCTTGCGCCAATGATTCCCACATTCATTATGCTGCAGCCTTCAGACCTTCAAAGATTTCATCATCTTCTTCAGTGTCAAAATCCTCATCATCCTCATCTATTGTTACAAGTTTTTTACCTGGAGGCAAAGTATTATTTTTCAAATAATAGTTATCATATGCATCCATAAAAGTATCATAAGAAACAACTGATAGATAGGGAAGAATATGATCCAAATCTTTCACCTGTTGAAAGATTCCGACAATACTTATTTTACTATTCAATTGTTTGTTATCACCTGTAACATAATGATCTCTACAAAAATCACTCACACCATAAAATTCATCAAAGAATCTTTTCGTATGAGTAAAGAAATCTCCGATAGGATCTTGTGCAGTCAATTCACCATTATGCAATATGATGCTATAAGTACCGTTCTTATAGTCAAAATAATCCTTAGATGTGATGTTGTTTTGTTCTGAATCTGCAAATCTCGCAAAATCATTCGCCATATAATGAATGACTTTGGAAGACCATCTGCTTGAATAACTTGCATAGTGAACCAATTTAGAATTATTAAATTGATTTGTTGTGCTGTGCAAGTATTTCATCAAACCAGCACCGTTTTTAACGATGAAGATTTGATCTTCAAGCAACTGATCATTAATGATCTCATTTGCAATGCCATAAAACTTCTTGGTTTTCTCAACGTCTTTAAGAGATTTATTGGCCATGGTTGAAATTGCCTCAAGCAACTCATTTGCATATTGTTGCTTTTCCTGAGGCGTGGAGGCATCGGAAACAAATCCCATTTCTCCAGTTCTCACAATTTCCTGTAAAGCAAACTTGATATCAGTCGGAGTTGCTTCACCATTTGCCCTTGTTAATGTGTTCAATCGAACACCCACCTTGATCATGTTAGAAATTGTAAAATCATCATTCTCCCTAAAAATAGAAACAATCCTATTCTCAAGATTAGTTGATGCATTCATGATGCTGTGAATCGTATTACCAGAGAAAATGTCAATCATCTCTCCATTTTTACGAATGGCGAGATAAACCATTTTACATCTAACATCAACACCAATGTCATTCACACTATTTCGAATAGTATTGTATTCTTTATTAACTCCTTTTCTATATTTTTGACGAAAACCAGATTGTGTGACTGCATCTAGGTCTTTATTTTCCATAAGGATTGTATTCACATAATCCAATCCTAAATGTTCAAAATTAAAAAACTCTGGGAAAATTGACGGATTGAAAACGTTTTTATGATTATTCAAATCCGTTTCGGTAAATCGTTTTTCATTTTTATTTACCAAATAGTTCTCGACTTCTATTTTTTTAATATCACGGGTGGTAAGATTTTTTAACATGCTTTCAGTTGATAAATTTGCCATTTCATTTCTCCTTCATGGTAAATTAATAATAAAAGAGCCATATGAAAATCTCTCCGTATTGACATACGCTCTGTGATGAAACAGTTCTCTGACTGTTCTTATTAGTATATAGTATTCTTTTAAAAATGTCAAGAGTTTAATTGAATATTTCTGATAAACTCAGAAATATTTTTTTCTGCAATCTCAGTAATTCTCAATATCTGCGATGTGAAATTTCTCAACAAACATGAAAAAACACTCTTCAATATAATAAGCATCTCTTTCGATTTGTGTTGCAATTCCATGAAAACCTTCAATTAAAATCCACAAATACAGTAAGATCGCAGCATAAATTAATTTCTTCATAATTTTTCTCGGTCGGCATTTATAAAAAATCGGCCTAGGCGTATTAATTGATCAATATTTCTCTGTTTTTACATGCATATAATTGTAAGTAATCATCTATAAGATAATAATCATAAGATTTTAAAAAATCACTAACTATATCTGCATTATTTGAAATTACTCTCAGATACGGTTTACAATTAATAATACATTTTAACATACCTTTCAAAACTTTAATTTCATCTCCATTAACATCTATATTGATAAAATCTAAATTATGATCATCATTATTTAATTCATCATAAATGTGAGATTTAACTTCTATTTTTTTGTATTTTAAAATTTTATCTGCTAAATTTTCAGATATATTAAATTTTTTTACATATTCTGATATGAAATTTTCACATCTTTGTGAATCTCCTGAATTAAAATTTGTATCATCAATAAAAGAATACATATCATATTTTTCGTCCCTATCTGAGAGAGAAAAATTATGATTTTTTATGTTTTTTAATTTTTTAGTATTTGATTCTAATAATTTAAAATTTTCAAAAATTGGTTCATATGATTGTATATTATCGAAGTTTGGTGAGATCAAAACAGACCAGTATCCTTCACAAGCACCAACATCTATCATTTTTCTCCTCGGAGAAATATATGATAATAGTTTTAATATTTTATTTTCCTCTATTTTCAATAATTTATTATTTTTTATATATATTGAATTTTTATGTACCGAGAAATCTAAAAATTTCTTTTCATTCATTTACTCAAATCTTTCATAGCAATAATAGCGTGTTGTCTCTCATCATGTATTTTTAAATTTATAACTCTAGAATCATCTTCAAAAACTTCTAAATGATATTCATCAACATTTACAGTAAATAATGTGCCAGAAGGTTGTGTAATTTTATTACCATTAATTTTTATATGACAATTCATTTTACCTTTTGTATCATCTACGTATAAAAAATATCTTTTATCATTTGTTATTATTGGTATAAAATAAAAACAATAACGCACATCATCTATCCATTTTTCATAAAAAGGAGCAAAATATGAATCGTTCATTTCATCACCTGATATATCAAAGGCATAAGATACTCTACCCAATGCTTTATTAGGTGAACTGAAAGATTTTAATATTACAGGGTGTTCACCATCATATACAATTTTTGATATTATTTTCTCATACATCATATAACTATAATAACTAGAAAATTTTGAATATTTTCTTAATTCTAAAATACTATTAGCTAATTTTAAATTGAAAGTAAAGAACTCAGTATTAAAATCACCATATTCATTTCCCTCTGCATAGGGATAAAATATATTTTTATCTGACTGATTTATTTCATTTATATGATCTTTTAATTCATCGACACAAAAATCTATACAATCATAATTCATTAAAGAAAATTTATCAAATCCTAATCCTATACCCATCATTATTCCATCACAAATAGATAAATGATGTGCATAACCATGATATGGTTGAAAGAACAATATTGATGAATTGTCATCTATATCAATCTGACAACCAAATGTTTTTGTAAAATTATCAATGATATCCCAATTCAATATAGGATTTTCTTTATTATAAATTACATAATCAAAAATATCATATAATTTTTTATCAAAATTAGGATAATGTGTACAATAACATATAGTAATGTCATTGATGGTTTCCCTAACTTTTTTGGTTAAATCTAATAAATATTTTTCTTTGAAGATTTTGTCAGTATATCCTGTGATAATCAAGAAATGATTTTTTTGACTTGCTAACATAATAAAATTTCGTAATACATTAATTTATTTTATCAATTTTTTCTATAATTGTGGTGTCCTCTTCCCAATATAAAGCAATTTTTTTTGCTCTTTCTAAACTATCTGCTCCAACTTTTATTTTTTTCTCTCTTCCATTTTTTATTTTCAAAATTACATCATATTTATTCATCATTTTCATCTTTCATATTTTTTATTTTATCAATAACTTTTTGACTTTGTTCATTATCTGTCAAGGATGGTAATAAGGATTTTGCAATCTCCATTTTTCTAGCACCTAATTCTGATAAAATTTTATCATTCATTAATTGTGAAAATATATTTTTGCCATTTGTATAATCACCTTGTGAAATCTTATCTAATAAATCGTTGGATGTATAATCCATTTTTTTGTCTCCTAATTTTAGTGAGGTTTTTGTAACGTTTATTATTTATATAATAAGTCATTTCAAATATTTATCATTCAAAAAAATGATATAATTTTTTTTACTTTTTCGAATCAATTATCCATAAAATTGAAAACATAGAAACAAAACATAGGCATCCAATACCTAAAATCAACATATACAATACTAAAAATTTTATCATGATGCCCATGTTATGTCAAGTATTATCCGTTTTAGTTTATTAATTAAAAGTTTGCAAATCCTTGGAACGCAAATCCATGGATAGCCAAGACGATTACAACTGACAGCGCCAGTCCAATCATCATTTTGAAAAAGTCTCTCCCAACTAAAGGAAAAACAGTTTTAAACTTGTATTTGCCATTCACTGAAGCAAATGCAAGTTCTCTACCTGCCAACAAACCAACAAATACCCAGGTAGTTGACATAGGTATACTATTGTATTCTTTAAAATACCATAAAATTATACAATAAATTAAATCCACTAATGTTGCCGATCTAACATATTTTGTATTTGTTTTACTCAATACGAAATCTTGAATTCTCCCACCTTTTTCATAAAACATGTAGGATAGTCCAGCAACAAAAATCAAACTAATCATAAACATAGTTTCTATCGGAATTTGTCTAGGCAAGAATACTGCAATGTTTGCCATATCGTGACTCAACCATGTAAACCATAACCAACCGGTTGTACACCACTGTGCAACCCTCCACCATTTGTCATGACTTGCTGGAATTTCTGTTTTTGTCTCCCAATATTTTGATACAGCCAACCATATAATATATGCTGCGGCTGCGGCAACCAAGTAACCCATTGCCGATTTTAATAAAACTTTTTCTAAAACAACGGTGCTGGCAAATGCACTTAAAACTAAAAATGTTGTACTCACAGGTATGCCGAATCTTGTCAATATCACAAGCACAAGAGGCGCCACTGCATGGTACCATTGAACGGGTTGATATGGAATTTTTTCTAATCTTCCATAAGAAATATCTCCTGCATTGACATACCATCCATACCATATAGTGAACAAAAGCACAATACTGCTTGCGGCCCACATCACATACCATTTAAATTTCTCTGAATTACTAGCAATCCAAGTGCCTAGTGTTTGAACACTGTCATTGGCAATAACCGAATAACTAGCAAGTGTAAATCCTATAATCGTGTAGAGTAATGTTACATCCATTAGTCTCCCTTTTTTTATAAGTTTATTTTGCTATTATATCTTGTAATAATTACTGAAATAAGTTTCTGAATTCCAGCTTTTATCACATATGTACATATCAAAATGAGGTTTATTATTAATCATTAATTCATGATATTTGCACCCCCATTCTTTGAGTTGTCTTAAAGTCAACTCGGTATGATCAATTTTTGACAAAACACCTCTTGCGGTCCAATAAACAATTTTATTTCCTTCATCATATAAT
>Ga0255772_10007209_pt1 | contig 9967 bp, 7 predicted proteins | sample 071ome_34_FD_179970 | JGI IMG/M metagenome (GOLD analysis project Ga0255772, IMG submission 179970) | Coastal salt marsh microbial communities from the Groves Creek Marsh, Skidaway Island, Georgia - 071411BT metaG (version 2) | ecosystem: Environmental > Aquatic > Marine > Intertidal zone > Salt... | reverse complement strand
AAGTAATATCTTCGCTTGCTGGTGCTCAAGGTCTATCTTTAGCCGAACTTAGTGATGTTAGTGCAACCAATTTGCAGAATGGAATGGTACTCGTGTACAACAGTTCTATTCAAAAATGGGAAGCAACGTTGGAACTTACACCAGGTGCAACTCAGAATTTAGACATCAACGGGGGAAATTTCTAAATGGCAAGTATTATCAGGATCAAAAGATCCTCGGGTACTAACAAACCATCAAGTTTACAATGGGGTGAACTTGGATATGTAACAGGTATTGGTAGTTTTGGCGGTCTGAACCAATATAAGGATAGAATTTTCCTCGGAGACGATGGTACTAACGCCAACCCAGTTGGTGGATACTACTATACCTCTATGATGGAGCACGCTCCTGGAACTATTCCAGCAGCATCCCATAATACTAGAAATAGTGATAGAGGTGTTGTTGCGGTCATGGGACCTGCAACAAACTCTGGTCTTGGCGGCGCTGAGTCGCTTAAAGTTGACCAATGGAACGTAGATAATTTAAGAATAGATGGAAATGTAATTTCATCTACAGATACTGATGGAGATATTAAGTTAGATCCTCACGGTGCTGGAGAAGTCCACATTCCAGATGATACTTTCCTCTCATTTGGTGATGATAAGGATGCAAAGATTGAATATGATGAAGATGGTGTTAACCAGTTAACATTCACTGGTGCCGACATCAGAATTAATATTGACACAAACTCACTAGATAAAGATACTGGTGCTCTGGTTGTTGAGGGTGGCGTCGGAATTGAGAAAGACCTCAACGTTGGCGGTGGTTTAAGAGTAACAGGTCACTCAATCTTTGATGAAGTTAAGATTGCAGACAATGTTATTTCCACACTACCAGGTGGAACAGATATTTTATACATTGACCCATATCCCGATGGTTTGAGCAACGAAGGTACTGTTATCGTTAAAGGTAACCTTCAAGTTGACGGCACAACTACTACAGTTAATTCGACAACTTCAACTCTTAACGATCCAATCTTCCACATCGGTGATGTCACCAGTGAAAGAACGGTCATGGTTGATGCCAACATTGGCGCAACATCACTGACACTCGATTCTATTGTTGGTATCAATACTGGGGATGGCATTAGTGGTGCTGGTATTGCAGCAAACACTACTATTAATTCCTACAATACAGGAACAAAAACCATTACATTCAGTAATGGCACTACTGCGGGTATTTCTACCACATCACAGGTAACAATTACTCACGCTTACGATAGCAATACTGACAGAGGTATTTCTTTCGCATTCAATACAAGTTCTGGAGCATCCAACAATAAGACTGGATTCTTCGGTATGGATGATAGTTCCATTGCTGATAGCACAGCAGGTGTAAATAACCACGGAACTCATGCTGATGATAGCAGAAGATGGACTTATGTTCCTGATGCTGCAATTGCAAATAGTGTTGTTGCAGGAACTAAAGGTTTCTTAGATATCAAGGGTATCTATTATCAATCTGGTGATTATGAAACTGGTGGTGTTGCATACTTTGATAGCACTGGTCTTCAAAGATCTACCAATGCAGTTGCTTCACCTATTACAGCATCCAAGCAAATCTTAACTGCTGTTACTAAAAAAACCTTTGATTTAAGTGTAGCAATTACTGCTTCTGCTGGTGATATTATCAGACAAGATACAACTGGTGCATATGGTGTTGTTGAGCAAGGTGTTTCTGGTGCAACTCAAGTAAGTTTGATTGGAATTGAAGGAACTTTCACAACTGGCACTAACTTGAGAAGAGAAGGTGTAAACGGATTTATCTCCAATCTTGGTTCAGTTCCAAATACAATCACCGACATATATACTAATAAACCCCATTGGACTTCAACACTTGACGGAGGAACTTTCTGATAAATGGAACAGCAAAATGAAGTGGATGTAAACGTTTTAATTAAACTTTATAATTCTAAATTAGCATCATTAACAAATCAAAACGTTCTACTTGAAGCAAAGTTAGCGACTTTGTCTCAAGATTATCAAGAACAACTTGAAGCACTACTTGAAGAGAACGCTGATCTAAAGGCAAAATTAGAAACTAAGAAGTAATATGGCAAAACCATCAACCAGGCAAGGACTTATTGATTATTGCTTACGTCAACTTGGTGCTCCAATTTTAGAAATTAACGTGGATGAGGACCAAATTGATGACCTGGTTGATGATGCCATACAATACTTCAACGAACGTCATTATGACGGCGTTGAGAAGATGTACCTTAAGTATCAAATTACTCAAGATGATGTCAATAGAGGAACTGCTGCACCACCCAATGGAACTGGTATAGTTGGAGTCACCACAACATCAACAACCAATGTTCAAAGCACTTGGTATGAGAGTGGTAATTTCATTCAAGTTCCAGATTCTGTAATTGGAATCGAAAAGATTTTTAAATTTGATACAAGTTCCATCTCTGGTGGAATGTTCAGTATTAAATATCAATTATTCTTAAACGACTTATATTACTTCAATTCAGTTGAACTGTTGCAGTATGCGATGGTTAAGTCTTATCTTGAGGATATTGATTTTTTACTTACCACAGATAAGCAAATAAGATTTAATAAGAGGCAAGACAGATTATACATTGATATTGACTGGGGTTCACAATCAGTTGGAGACTATATTGTTATTGAATGTTATAGAGCATTAGACCCAGCAGATTTCGTTAAAATATACAACGATAGTTTCATGAAGATGTATCTCACTGCTTTGATTAAGAGGCAGTGGGGAAGAAACCTGAGCAAGTTTAGAGGAGTCAAACTTCCTGGTGGTATTGAATTGAATGGTGGAGAAATCCTTCAACAAGCAGAGCAAGAACTGGCAGAAATTAAGGGAAGAATGACATCAGAGTATGAACTTCCACCTCTCGACTTTATTGGGTAATGGCACTTAATCCTTTTTTCTTACAAGGGACTGCTTCTGAGCAGAGGTTAGTCCAAAATCTAATAAACGAGCACCTACAGTTTCATGGTGTCGAAGTAACTTATATTCCTAGAAAATACGTAAACAAAAAAACTATCATTGAAGAAGTTCAAACTTCTAAGTTTGATGATAATTATTCCATTGAAGCATATGTGAATAATTATGATGGTTATTCTGGTGCTGGAGATGTCCTCACTAAATTTGGTGTTAGTGTCAGAGATGAGTTAATTCTGACAATTTCAAAAGAAAGATTTGAAGATTTTATTGCACCCTTCATGGCGGGTTTGGATGATGGAACTGGAGAGGGGGAAATCATTCTTTCAACTAGACCAAGAGAGGGTGATTTAGTTTACTTCCCACTTGGCGAAAGACTGTTTGAAGTGAAGTTTGTTGAGCATGAGGATCCTTTCTATCAGTTAGGAAAGAATTATACATATCAACTCAAATGTGAGCTCTTCGAATATGAGGATGAGGTTATTGATACTTCACTCAATATTATCGACCAGCAAGTACAAGAAGAAGGATTTATTACAACTCTGAATCTTGTCGGAACTGGTAGAACTGCAACAGCAGTTGCATTCATTGAAGGAAGTTCACCTGGATTAAGTGGATATATCGATAAAATATATCTAAACCATGATGGTTATGGATATACTTCAGTACCAGGAATCTCAATCACACCATCACCAACAGGTCAAATTGGTGATAATGCAACAGCTGTTGGATTCCTCACTACTAGAGGTGGTGTAACGTCTCTCAAAGAAATTCTGCTTACAAGTGCTGGTTATGGGTATACTGTAGCACCAACGATTACAATCACTGGTGGAGGGGGCACAGGGGCAGCAGCAACATGCTCTATAAGAAGTAGTGGTTCTGGTGTTATTAGAATTAACGTTCTTGATGGTGGTGTTGGATACTCTACAACACCTACAGTTACTATTGCTGGTCCTCCAATATCTGCAACTCCTGTTGATGTTAATGTTGTAACTACAGTTGCAAATAATTTTGCATATAACGTTTCTAACAAGTTTGACTCTGAACTTATAACTATGGACAGAGAATTAACGTTTGATAAGAATTCCTAAATATAAGAAAGTACGTTTAAATAATGGCACTACTAGGTATATCAACAGGGACAACACCAAATGATGGTACTGGCGATTCGCTGATTGTTGGTGCCGATAAGATTAATAAGAATTTCCAAGAAATTTATAATGCCATTGGAAATGGAACTACCATTTTTGCAGGTAGTCCAAATATGCAGGTTGGAGTCGTAACTGCAACAGCATTTTATGGAGATGGTTCAAATCTTTCTGGCGTTGGTGCTGATGTAAGTATCCAAGATAATGGTTCTGGAATTGGAACTGCAAGAATTATCAACTTTGGAGATTATCTTGACGTTTCTCCAATTACATCATCAGGGATTTGTACAGTAACTTCAGTTTTTGTTGGAAGCAATCAACTTGGCGTAAGAACTGACGTTTCACAAACAACAGGTTCAATTGCAAATGATGCAGCAGCAAATATTCAATTTGCTGGATTCAAGTCTTATACACTTTATGAAGTTCAAACTTCACATGCTGCCTGGGTTACGTTATATGTAAATCCAGCAACAAGAACTGCAGATGCATCTAGACCAATTACTAGTGATCCTGCATCTGGTTCTGGTGTAATTGCAGAAGTTGTAACAAGTGGAGCACAGACTAAACTCATCACACCAGCGACAATAGGTTTTAATTATGATAACCCAGTTAACACTACAATTTATGCAAAGGTAGTCAATAAGAGTGGGAGCACACAAAATATTACAGTAACTCTAACTATTCTTCAATTGGAGACCTAATGGAAAACACTAGAAGATATGGTGTAATAGTATGTGATTCTTGTCATTTAGATTCCTTATATGATGATTTAGAAACTCCTGGCGGAACTGAATGTGTTCCAGAAAGAGAAGTTGTTTGCTTAGAAAGAAAACCAAATAGTAAAATAACACTATATGAGTTAACTGAGGAAGAGGCAAATAATTTAAGAAGTGATAATAGAATTTATTATATTGAGGATTATGATGAAATTAATATGCAAATTATTCCTACACTTGATTATGAGCAATATTCAACTAAATTTGACAAAGGTGCTTCCCAAAACGCAGAACATATTAATTGGGGATTGCTCAGATGTGTAGAAGGAGAAAATAGATATGCTTGGGGTGCTGATGGCATATCAATACAAACGGGAATTGCAACTGTTACTTGTAGTGGAAAAAATGTTGATGTAGTTATTGTTGATACTGCAATGGATGGAGATCATCCAGAATTTGCAGTTAATTCCGATGGAACGGGTGGAAGTAGATTTGTTAGGTATAATTGGTTTCAACACAGATCTGCCGTAAACTCATCACATCCAGCAAATTATGATTATGATGCCCATTTAGCAGCAGGAACTTCAGATCACTCAACACATTGTGCAGGAACTGTTGCTGGAAATACACAAGGCTGGGCAAGAGATGCTAATATTTACAATTTAGATGTTTTTGGTCAAGATAATGGTAATGTAGTAAATCTTAACTCAACAGAGGCATTTGAATATATAAAAGAATTTCATTTAAATAAACCAGTCAATCCCGTAACAGGTAGAAGAAATCCAACAATTGTTAATAACAGTTGGAGTATAAACACAGAGTACAGTCGTGTAACACACGTTTCTGCAGCATCGACAGGAAGACCTGTAGAGCAGGTTACTTGGAGAGGTACAACTTATGATGGTCCATTTACTATAGACGAATTAGAGTCTTATGGTATTATGAAGGCCACGGATACTGGTGGTGCATATGGTCAAGGAACTGTCGAGGCTGGAGCTCAAAGTATTTTTACAATAGTAGCAATGGAAGAAATGATTGATGCTGGTGTAATTAGTTGTGGAAGTGCTGGCAATGAAAAATATAAAGTATGCAAAGTAAGTACAGAAGATGATTGGAGTAATAGTTATAAAGGAGATTATCTTTCTGCATCTAGTGGAAATTATACTCGTGGCAGTCAATTTTATCATCGTGGAAATTCAGTAGGTGCTTCACCTATGGGTGGGTATCCTAATCCAACATCATTTCCCCAAAAATCTCCAATATTTGTTGGAGCAACAAACTCTGCTGTTGTGGACGCAAAAAGATCATTTAGCAATTGTGGTCCTAGAGTAGATGTATTTGGACCAGGAACTAATATTCAATCATCTAGACATAGTGGATTTTCAATTGCCGATCCAAGAAATACTAATTATGGTCTTGCTAAGCAAAATGGTACTAGTATGAGCTGTCCCGAAGTAACAGGATTACTTGCGTGCGTTTTGGAGTTATATCCAAGAAAAAGTCCAGCAGAAATTAGAACTTATATGGAGACTTATTGGAAACAAAATCAGTTGTTAGATACTGCTGGTGGTTATACAGATGAAAACTCATTACAAGGTGCTGCAAATTTGTATGCTTTCCATCATCCAGAAAGAGACCGAGAAGGAGTTTTAGTTCCAAGAATTGGTGAGTGGTTTAGACCAACAGAAGGTCAACTTTGGCCAAGGAAGAAATATTTGTATTAACACTGAGAACCTAAATAGTAAAAAAACTATTTGTTATAATGCCAGAAGGAAGAAAAAATAATTTTACTAGAGCTAGGCATCATTTGAGATCTACTCATTTGCTGGAAGCTCCTACAAATAATACTTCTGGATATTTTGTAATAGAACCAGATATTGTTACAGTTATTCCTGCAGTTAGATCTGATCTTGATTTGGATGCTGATGATCCTGCTTTGGTTGGTAAAGATACTTCTGGTTTATTCGATTCTCAAGGGAATCCTTTAACTGAAATGCCACCAGGAGATACAAGTTTTATTCTTGGACCAATGGTGAGTGTCTACTTTCCAGATGGTGATTATAGTGCAATTGGATATATTCAAAAAGATACAAGAAAAGTAGTTAATCTTGCTAGAATACCTGGAACAGTTAGTGGTTGGGGTATTGGTGGAAATGTAGAAGGTTTTACAAGTTATAGTCAATTAACACTAGAGCAGGCACTTTGGTATAGAGATAAGTTAATTAATGGTGACACTAGTGATTATAGGGTTTTTTATGTTGGTGTTTTTGAGCAATTAAATTCAGAAAATCCAAATGTATTTGATCCCAGTCTTGGTATAGATATTGATGAATTTGGTAGGTGGATTGGGGCAATTTTAAATTTAGGGCAAATATTAGAACCAGGAAGAACTGAAGTAACTCCGGGTAAGAAAGGACCAGATCCTGATATGCCTCCCGGTATTGCAAATCCAGTGGTTCAGAAATTAAAGGATAAAATTAAGAGAGGTGAAAATCTAACTATTGATGACTTCTCATCAGCAGCAGATTTTTCTGCGTTTAAAAATGGTGGTGGAAATGCCGCTTTGAGGCAAGGAAAAACCATTGGCGAAGTTATCAGACAAGGCATTATAAACATCAATGGATATGATAGTGGTGCTAGACTCGCAGACTTTGATGATTACATGGGTCCTGCGTTTGGAAATGACTCTGTAGCAAATCGTGAAAGACAAAAAGCAGTAGATGCTAGAAATGATGCGATTTATGATTATTGGAAAAATAATTATGTAAATCCAGACAAAACAGTTAATCCATATGGTTTAACACAAAAACAAATAGATGATATACCGGACTGGTATAAGGATATGTCTACTCCACCAGATCCAAATAATTATGCGGGTGCATTTAAAGATACTCCCGTTGGTCAAGCAGTCAATGACTTTTTTAATGACCCACAACATGGATGGTGGAGACAGGCAGCTTTAGATGCTGGTATAGGTGTATTGGGAGCAATTGCTGGTAGAAAGGCACCAGTTAAACCAAAAGGATTGGCTAGAGGAAGAGGATTCACTGTTGGTGCAACTGGTATGGATCAGGCAGGATACCAAGCAGTTACTGGTGGTCAACCATTTAAAGTTCCAAAACCAAGTTCGATAATTGGAAAAGGTTCTAGACCAGTATTAGGTAGCGGTGCATATTCTGCTCCACAAGTTGGTCAAGTCGGACCTGGTGGATTAAGACCTGGTTCTGGTGCATCTAGATATGTAAAACCAGGTGGTGGTGTTGTTGGTACTGTTGTTCCACCTGGAGCAAGAGGAACAAATATTATTGAACCACAAAAAGTTGTTTCAGGACCAACTTTTGATAAGGGTCAAAGGATTATGCAAAAAGCGTTTGATCCTAAGTATGCCAATACCCCCACAGCACAAAGGATACGCCAACAAGCAGCTCAAGCAGGATTTGGTGATTCGCCAAATATTCCTGCAAATCAATTATCAAGAACAACTAAACCACCAATGAAACCCGGTGGACAATCTTTTAGCAATTTTGCAAAAACAGCAGTAGGTGCTGCAGGAGCACTGGGTGCAGCAGAACTTCTTGCACCAGCTCCTGCAGAACCTAATGTATCCAGAAAAGATTTAGATAAAAGAATTAGTGACAGATTACCTGGATATAGTATTGGAGATTTTGAGCAATCTGGAAAAGGAGATCACTATACTGCACCTGTTTTAGATCCAAAAGGAAATCCTGTTATGGATCCAAGGACTGGAAAACCAGTTACGATTGGTGGTGGAATTCGTGGTAAGAATCAGTATTCTAATTCAGCACTTGGTACATTAACCAACGCAATCAATAGAATTAAAAGTGGTGGAGCAGACACCACTGGTCAAGCACAAGGCAGCACGAAAGTAAACGTTACAACTAAAAAACCCGTAACTAGAACTGGAAGAAGAGTAGAACCAGTACAACCAAAACCCACAAGTAGATCTACTATCAAAACCATGCCCGCCAGTATGATGGGCCAAGCAGCACCAAAACCAAAACCCCCTTCGGTGGGACCTGTTGTAGATCCAGCAAATACAAATCCATATAATCAGTATGGTTATACGCCAGGAGGATTGAGACCACCAGGGTTAAGTCCAAGAATGAGAGGTGCGATGGGTAGATTTGGTTCTGGAAGATTATTAAAGTTTTCAAATGATCTTGAAGGAAGTATGTTAGTAGAGAATCGCAATAGGATTCTTCGCGATGTTAAAAAATCATATGAATTGCCAGAAGCAAAAAAAGAAAAAATCAAACATCGCCCCAAAGTAATAAAACCAACTGAAGATAAAACAAGAGTTGTTGGAGATGGTCTCATGAAGCAGGCAGAAGTTCCTACTTCATTCAAACGTCTTGAAGATAGGTTATGGAAAAAATATGAAAGGCAGCAGAATACTAGACTTTCTCAAGAAAGAAAGAATATGATACTTGATACGGTAGGAACCTCAGATCATGCTTGGGAGTGGATGACTGATAGAAGTAAAAAGAAAAATGAAAAGAGTGTCTATGAAAACTTTGGTCAAGGTATTTCTAATCAGATAGTAAGCAAGAAAAAAGTTGGAAATGATTACATTATTAAAATGTATAATGAAGAGGGTAAACTTGAGACAATTACTCAGTCAGTATTGAATGAAAGACTTCAAAAACAATATGAGTTGGAAGCACACCTCAAAGAACAGGAAACTATCTACGCACCAAAAGATCCTTTAGTTAAGAGAGTTAAAAACAAACTGTATGGTCAGATAGATTATCCAAATAAACCAGCAAAATTTGGATATCCAGATGAACCACCCAAACAAATGATAGGTGGATATCATCCAGACTTTGGAGATAGACATTCTTATTACAATAGATTAGATAGGCATAGTGCAGATACTATGCAGAATGCTCCTACTCAAGATTTAGAAATTGATAGGAAAGTTCAAAATCAAACTACAAGACAGAAAACATTGAATATTATTAACAATGTGAGATCTGCCAGAGCACAGCATTCGAAGGCAACAAGGAAAAATAAATAGTTCGTTGGAGAACCAATAAGATGGCAAGAACAGTCCCAGGAAATGGAGCAGTAGTAAAAGCAAATTTTGATTCTAATTTTGGAATCGCTTCTTTTACTATCACTAATGGT
>Ga0255772_10007188_pt1 | contig 9985 bp, 10 predicted proteins | sample 071ome_34_FD_179970 | JGI IMG/M metagenome (GOLD analysis project Ga0255772, IMG submission 179970) | Coastal salt marsh microbial communities from the Groves Creek Marsh, Skidaway Island, Georgia - 071411BT metaG (version 2) | ecosystem: Environmental > Aquatic > Marine > Intertidal zone > Salt... | reverse complement strand
TGATGCATCTGATTTTACCCCACTTGATCTTGCTGGTTCTTTGGCTGTTAACATGGGTGTTACCCATTTGGCTGCTAACAACAGTTCATTTCGTGTTGGGATTATGAAAGACAAGAACGGTGACGTTCCTGCTTGGGCTGACGCTCGTTTGATCGGTGGAGCTGCTGCTGCCATCATTTCTCAATTCTTCGCTGGTGGAAATCCACAAATCCGTAGAATGGGACACGATGCTGCTGTAGGTCTTTTGGGATCTTACGTTGCTACTGAGACCTGTCGTTCCGCTGCTGAAAGCAAAATGAAAGGTGGTTCTGCACCTGCTGATGCTGCAGCTGCTGTTTCTGGTGACTACCTTTTGGGTATGGACGATGACGACTTGTTCGATGATGACGTACTTGGCGTTGAAGCTGAACTTGACGAAATGAACTTTGCTTACGGTTGGTAATCATAAGTTAATATCGATAAGTTAGTTACTTGTTTTTTCTAAAAGCACTGCCAACCGTTTTGGTGGTGCTTTTTTTTATTCATCTTTTGAATATTTTAGAGGTCAGCTATGAGTTCAAAACATTCTAAACTGCTATCTTTGAAAAAAAAGATTAAGCAGCAAATGAAGGTATCTCAAGGAAGTAAAAATGAGTTGGCTAATTTGCAAAAAACTTTGGATAAAGTAAATGTTGAGTTAGCCAGACTAAGTAAGCTTCATGGGAGAAAATCAAAGCACAGACGTGGAACAGAAAGAAGAGAATTGGAACAACAGAAAAAAGTAAACATTAACACAATAGGTGGTTTACAGTTTCAAGCAACTTCTCCACCTGGTATCGGTCGTTTGGTTGCTTTGCCTTTTTATCCTACATCTGTAAATGCAGATGTAACCACATCTTCTGGTACAAATGTCACATCTTCTGCTAATCCTGTATGTATTTTGTCTATTGGGAATACTACAGTAAATGCAGTAACTCCTTTTGTCTTAACTACCCCACAAATTTCTTGGGCGACATTGAGAATCGTAGGATTCGAGGTGGACATGAGAACAAATTGTGCTCAAAATACAAGTCCTCCAACTCTTTTGGTTTCGGATTTAAAAGTAGGTGGCGGAACAAACCTGTTTACGCATGAAGATTATTCTGATGGTTCTTTTTATGCGAATGAGAATGATTATTATGCAGGTTTGAGAGACTATCCTTTATTGGTTAGTCCAAATACAACTCAAGTATCTGTGTCAGCTGTTTCTCCAACAGCGACAGGTAATACAATTACTTTTTCAGCACAACTTATATGTGAAGTGTTGAATGACGATAACTATGGTGCTCATATCCCTGGTCCTTATGCAAGGGGTACATCGATGGTTAGAAGTACAGGAGTTCTAAAATGAAAGCACGTAATGCATATATACAAGGTGCAGGTCGGTTGGAATTTAAGTCAAGCTCTCCAAGTGGTATAGCAAGACAAGTTCTTATACCATTTTATTTAGAAAGCTCTGCTTCAAACTTTCAAGTTTTAACACCTTCTGGCTTGTCATCTACTTCATTAACTTCACCAAACATTCTGATTACACCAACAGGTGCAGGTGCAACAAACACTGCCGTTTTGAGAACACCTCAAATTTCTTGGTCTATTCTACGAATGGTTGGTTTTGTTACAAACATTTATACGCCTGCTATTCCAAGCACAGCTCCATTAGATGTTTGTTTTTCAGATCTTAAAGTTGGGGGAAGTGCTTCTTTGTTTGTTCATGAAGATTTTGGTTCTGGTACATTGTACCTAACAGACAATTCAAATCCTGGTTTGCGAGATTATCCTTTGGTTGTATCTCCAAACAGAGTTGAAGTTGCTGTTCAGGGTATGGGTTTGGCAACATCTCCTGCTACTCAGTTTTCTTGTGCTATCCTTTGTGATATTTTGCAAGATGATGAGTATGGTGTCCATGTTCCTGGTCCTTATGCTCGTAAAGGTGCTATCCAGAAGAAGCGATAATTGCAGATATCAATCGGATTGAGATGTTGTTATGAATAAGGTAGAAAGAGATTTTATCGATCATTTTTTAGAATTAAGAAGAAGATTAACGTCTATTATCTTTTATAACATTGGAAAGCCAAATGATAAAAAGTCAATATGGCTTGCTGATGCAGCATCTCAATCTGTTCTTCTTACATTATTCTCTGCAAGATTTAATGAGTATCTTAAAGGCAATCATAAGACTTTGTATTATCAATATAAGGGTTTTTTTGAGTACATCAAAGATAAAACGCCATCTAAGATGATTGATACGACTAGCCCTGTTGAACCGATATCTTTAAATAAGAACATTATTAGAAAGATTGTTCCATTTGAAACAGATCAAGTGCATAGGATACTTGATGGTATTTTATATTTTGATGGATACAAGAACCTTGATCCTTTTTTCTTTCTTAGTAGGCTTTCAGAGGGTATGATCTCTTATCGAGCTTCTTTTTTGGGATCAAGAGTTTCATTTAGCATAAAAAATGAATGGCGTTCTGGTAGCGGTTCTTTTTTTACTCCTCAAGATGTGTCTGAATTTGTCATTGATGAGTTATGGTCTAAAAGCAATAAGAAGCTAAATCAATTATTTATAGATCCTACCTGTGGAACAGGTAATTTGGTTATTGCTTATGTTAAGAAATTGCTTACGAAATTTAAACCTCAAGATGTCGTAAGGGCGATAGAAAACAATGTTTATGGTTGTGACACAAATATTAAGTCATTAGAGATACTGCGATACTCTTTATGGAATATTTGTTTTCAATATAATAAGAAGCCAGATATTGGTAAGAATTTATTTCATCAAGATTTTTTGAGATTCAATAAAAATTTGTCTTTTGATATCTGTGCATCTAATCCACCTTTTGTTTCTATGAAAGGTATAGTTTTACATACTGAGATTTCAAAAAAAGCATTGAGTATCATAAAGCAAGATGGTGTTTGTTGTCTTATATTGCCAGCTAGTGTTTGTACTTCTAGTAAGTATTCATTTTTTAGAGATCGATTGCTTGATTTGAATGCATCTATAGATGTGCTTTCGTTTGATATAATGCCTAGTTCGCTTTTTGATCAACTTAAATATGAAAAGACAGCAAAAAGTTTTTCATCCTCGATTAGTGCGAGGGCATCAATATTTTTCATAAATAAGATGGGAGATAGAAAGGGTAAAATTAGAACAACAAGGATGATTAGATTTAAAAAGAGTGAACGAGATCAAGTTTTTAAGAAAAATAGAATACCATATTGTACTGTTCCTAGAAAGATGATTGAAAAGCTTGGTGTTATTCCTCATATTTCTTTTGATAAAGAATTAAGCTTGATGGATAAGATTGTTCAGTATAAGCCGATATCAGATTATCTTTCAGATAAAGAAGTTCCTGGAGTTGGTTACATTGAGGTAAATAGTATTTCAAGATACTTTTTATATGCCTCTATGGGTAAAAGTGTTTCAAATTCTGCAAAATTTAGATTGTATCCTAAGACAAAAAGAGATTACTACAACCTTTACTGTTACATCAATTCGAATATAGTGTATTGGTATTGGAGAAAAATGACTGAAAGTACAATGATTACAAAGTCTTTTATTAAAAGTGTTCCAATTCCTATTCTGGATGAATCTACAGCTAAAAGATATGCGATGAGATTAAAGAAGAACGAGTCTAAATGTCTTTTTTCCAGAGCTGGAAGAAAAAATGTGAACTTCAATCGAGCATATAATGTTCTTTCAGAAATAGACAGGAAATTTTTGGGGAGTATGCGTTCTGCAACACTTTGGAATGTTGTTAAGAAAAGTAAAGCAAATTCATTCTTTTTAAGAGATTACCCTTTCTAGGGGTACTTGCTTTTTCTGTTTTTATGGGCTATTATATCAAACGCAAACCCAAAAACAGGAGTTATATCATGCTTAGTTTGCTTTTTATTTTAGCTTGTGGTGATGAAGCCGAAGCACCAGCTGTAGAGGCTGAAAAAGTGGAAGAACCTGCTAAGGCGGAAGAACCTGCTAAGGCGGAAGAACCTGCTAAGGCGGAAGAACCTGCTAAGGCGGAAGAACCTGCTAAGACAGAAGAACCTGCTAAGGCGGAAGAACCTGCTAAGACAGAAGAACCTGCTAAGACAGAAGAACCTGCTATTCATTAACCCCTTAGTACATTTTACAGGAGACCAAAATGTTGCTACTTACTTTATTTCTCGCCTGCGGAGAAAAAGATGCTGATACAGGCGTATCTGAGGATACAGCTGTAGAAGTTGAAGATACTGCAGAAACTGTAGATACAGGTTCAGAAGACACTGGATCTGAAGATACAGGCTCAGAAGATACTGCTGAATAATTTTCAGTTGTCATCTGACTTCCTATGTTTGAAGGAGGGATGTATTTCCCTCCTTTTTTTTATCTAATTCGAATGTTTCCAGGTGTTTTTACAGATTTTGAAAGTTCTAAAATATTTTGTTTTGTCCAATTAGAAATTGCTTTGTTGTTAACCAATGTGAGTTGTTCTTCCCTTGTGAGTGGTTTTATCAATGTGACATCACGAAAATATACACGAATATTTTTACAGTTTATAAGTGGAGCAATAGATTCAATAGTGCATTTTTGGAGAGTGACCAACATCTTTTTTGTGGAGCTTCTAAAATCTGGTAGCTTGATTATACCAGTATTATTTTTTATTGTTATATTATTCAACTTACTTGTTGGTATATCGCTTATATCTGTTAATTTTGCATGAGTTATTTTAATACTATGAATTTTTTGGCATTGATCTATATTTCTTAGATGTTCTAAAGGCAATGGTTTTCGAGAAGTACCTGATATAGAAAATGATCTCAGATCTTTCATATTTGAAAAGTTTATTTCTGTTATTTCGTTTGCGTTTACAATTGATGATACAGAAAAATATTGTAATTTGTGTAATGTTTCAATAAGATTACAGTTTAGTGTAGATTGTACAGATTTGTATTTTTTGGTTTTTTCATTTGATATGAAGTTTCTAGTGTTTTTAAGTATTATTCGGTACAGGTCAATTTTGTCTGATTTTGAAAAGATGTGGTCGTATCTTCCAGATATAGTAACACCAGCAAAATCACATAAATTGAGATTCTCCATATAATTTTGGTCGTTCTTTGGTTTGGGGAATTTAAATTCAATTAATTGAGAATTTTGTCGATTACGGTTGTATGCTCGTATAGTGAATTTTTCAAGGCTTTTTAGATTGTAGATTTTGCTAGATGGTTTTTGTGTATTGTATGAATCTGTATCATAATCGTAGTACCGAAAAGATATTCCTCTTATGTTTATAAAATTAAATATAGAATTGTTAAACTTTTCTTTTGGTGTTACATTGAAGAAAATTCCTTCAATGTTTTTTAATTTTTTTACAGATGTAGGAAAAAAGCAGTCGTAGTCTACTTTTAATTCCTCTAAGGTTTTTATGTTTCCTACCCAAGTTGGTAGGGATTTTATGTTTGTATTTTGTAGATTCAAAGAGACTAATCTTTTACACATTTCTCTAAGAGATGAGAATGAATGTAAGTTTATATTATTCGATAAATCTAATTTGTATAGTTCTGCATAACCTCTTATATAGCCACTCAAATCGACCAAATTGTTATCATTTAAAATCAAAAACCTTAGATTTCTTGTATACCTAAACATTTCTGGTAAATCTGAATCAATAAGATTCAGACCAGATAGACCTAGATATTGAACATTACTGTTTGTGTTATAGATTTGTCTATCACCCCATGTTGACCTTTGTTTCATTAAAATGTTTGGAAGGAGGTATCGTTTTACAAGTGTTGATATATGATTTTTTTTATTTTCATTAAGATTATATGTTGTGATTGATATGTATTGAAGATGACCTAGATTTATGAATACTTGACTAGCAAGTCTTTCACTTATATCTCCATCGCTCCTAAAATTCAAAGAAATGGCTGTTTTTCGGCTTTCTATTCTTGAGTCATTGTACAGACTATTACTTCTTTGCGAGTTATTAAAATAATCAGCTACAGCTATATGATCACTATGCATATTCTTACGAAGACTGTACTCATAAGAGTTTAACACTGATAGGTTTTTACTACCTTTGTTTTGATTCTTTTTTGAAAAAGATAATCCTATTAGTGCAGCTATAACAGAAATTGCGTTCTTATTCATTATCTTGCATCCCAGATTGCTTCCCAACAATTTGCTTTTCTATTGGATTGGTGAACATTTCTTAAAGTCATAAAAGGATTAAATAGTCCATTTTCTCTTGCTACAGCTTGAGCAAACATTCCACCTTGTTGGTATCGTTGTAGTGACATAGGATCTTTACCTTCAATGGTAATGGCTAGTCCAACTACTTTATTGGGATCATGTCCTCCACCCATATGTGGAGGTATTCCTGTTCTTTGAAACGATCTCATCATTTGATTTCCGCTCCAACCAGCTCTCTTTTTCTCTACTCTAACGACAGAGAATTCAGAATCTTCGTTTGTAGATCCTTTTTTATCAAGCAAGGTTTTCCAATATCTTGGAGCGATTTTGCTTCCAACCATCATGGGCTTAATCCAAATCACCTTTTCTCTTTCTGTTCCTGGATGGATAATACGATGATGACCTTTTCTGATATGGGCTCTAGGGCTTTTTCTATCTTTCCCAAGCGGTCCTCTTGGATTGGCAGGCTCATTGCTTCCTTCTGTAAAATCGTCATCACCTCTTTCAAGCCAAAAGAACTTTCCTGATTGAGACATTTGATTTTCAAGATTACGTACAGTGTCTACAAGACCTTGTTTTCTTTTTCGTTTGTTTGTATTTCGAGCACGTTCTTCTAGATCTTTTATTTTATTGAGTTTTTCAAGTGTATCAGGATGAATCCATTCTTCTTCATCACGAAGAGTGCCCCAATACATGATGACATTGAATGCAATTTTTGTGGCTCTGATTAAATCTTCTATCGCATCTGTTGGTTGTCTTCTGACTGTAGCGTCTTCATAAGAGCGTCTAAGGAATTGTTCAATATTTTCCCCAGCTACATTATCTACTCCAGACCAAACAAAAGCGTCATCATATCCTGAGATACCTGTGCCTTCTTTTGGCTTACCCCATACAGATACTGCATATCCAAGGTTTCCCTCTTTTCTTAAATTCTCTGGCATTTTTGCGATAAAAACACCACGAATATCATGATATCCAGATTGGTAATCAAAAAACTTTCCATCAAATCCAGGTAAAGCAACGTAAATAGAATTGTAAGGCATATCTATGTCATCAAGCTTAATATCTTGTAATCCTGTATTCTCAAACATAGCTTGCATATTTGGACCAAGAACAACGACATTAGAACCATCTTTGAACCATGCCCAATGCATAGCCATTGAATGTGCTGTGGCAGGGGATTCGATCATATGTTCTTTAAGAAAATAAAGGTCTTCTGACATTCTTTTTAAGATTTCATCTTTTTGCTTTTTACTTGGATTTCTTTTTCTAGACAGGAGATACTCATAGTACTTCTTTTGAGCCATAGGATCTCTATACAGATTCATAAATTGCTTCATTGTTAGATCTGCTCTAACAGTATCCATAATAATCCTGCTCATTAGTTTGTGCTGTATGTTGAGGATTTCTTTTACTTGTGGGGGATCGTTTGGATGAAATAGGTTTTCAAGATGAAGTGAAAACCAAGTTTTTGGTTGGCTTCCTTCAAATATATCCATTGGACCGTTTCCAGTTTTTCCAACGTTGTGATCTCCGACAGTAGCAAATGAACCTGACATTCCTTTTTTTATGGCTACAACACCAGCTGCAGCTGCAATGGCTAAGATAGCATTGTTCATTATTTCCTCCAAATTCTATACGTATCTATAATAGCACACAGTTCATTTATCTCCTTCCATATTCTTTATATTGTTAAGAATTCTGCTCATGGGTAGTAGGTCGCTTATTTTAATATTCCAGGTGTTAATTCGAGGGATAAGTCCATTTTCTTGGGGTACGCCTTTTTCAATCAGGAAGCATTTTTTCTTAAAGTCTTCTACAGAAGTGTATCCAAGTAGCCATCCATGTGGATAGGTTCCATTGATTGAATCTTTGATGATGAAGCAGAAAAAATAGTAATCTGATTTTTGGTTATAGTAGGTATATATTGAGCATTCATGATGATCTTGTGGTGGAACGCTTACCATTTTTGTTTTCAATTCACATTTTTTTGTATACATCGAGTAGTCGTAGTCATAGACTTCATTATTTTCTGATTCTTTTGCTTCTGGAAACACTTGTTCGAAGATTTGTTCGCCTAAAAAACCGATAATCCTGCGTTCTTGAGACATGAATGTATTATGTGTTGGGGGTATTCGTTCAGCTTTATCTGTTGCTTTTTTGATCATATCTTCTGTTATATTGACTTTTAACATACATTACTCCTTTATATATGAGATATATGTCATATGTAATCTATTTGTTAAGATATTTCTACCCAAATCAATACTTTTTTATCTTTTTCTCAGTTTTGTTTGGGATGCTTCAGGTGGTTCATAAAGAATCCATTCTCCATTGTTCTCTATCGCCAATCCTTTCCAACGCCTTCTATCATCATAATTATCTTGGACTCCATTATAAATACCATATTCAATATCCCCTACGATAGGATAGTTTCCAAATGAAATTATGATATTTTCTATCTTTTTGATAAGATCAGCTTCTTTATCTTCTGGGAGGTTTGTTAAATCTGTAGCAGATGGAAGTATGATTCTTATGTTGTATTTACATATTTCCATTTCTTCCCATTCTTCTTCATCACCTATTTCATCGAATCCATCATCTTCACACCAAATACCGATTGGTTTTGTTCTAATCGATAGGGATTTGAAAAAATTAAATGGTATTGTCTGGTATAAATAATCAAATAGGATAGGTTTTAATAGATTTACGAATTCTTGATCGATGTTTGGTCCAATAATCTTATCTTTAAGTTGATCAAGTAAGAAACGTTCCATTCTTAGTGACAGATTTGGTTCGCCATCTTTGTACTCTCTTATGGAAATATCAATACTTATAGTATAAAATTTAGCGAGATGTAAAGCAGTATTAGAGCCTTTTACTTTAGCCTTAGCCAAGCCGAGCAGAGCTGTTCCAACGATTGTACCTAATGCATATTTATTCACTATCTTATCCTCAGATTGCTTTTGGTTTTAATAGATTTGTTAATTTTAGCTATTTCTTCGATTACATCTTTGTGGACACCATTTCTTATCATTTTAAGGATTGTTTCTTTAGGAACAGGTTTCTTCAAAGGATTCTCATCTAACCATAGCATTTCCAGATTAGTGAGATTGCCAATAGAGTCAGGAAGTTCTGTTAGGTCATTATTTATCAAATGTAGCTCTTTCAGATTCGTAAGATTGCCAATAGAGTCAGGAAGTTCTGTTAGTCCATTATGATCCAAATATAGATATCTCAGATTTGTAAGATTTCTTATCGATTGAGGAAGTTCTCTTAGTTGATTACCATGAAAATTCAGAATTTCTAGATTTTCAAACCCATAAAATATGTCATCAGGAATCTGAGTTATACCCATATCGTTAAAATTAAGATAAGTAATCTGTGCTTTTTCTTGTGCAGAGAGGTTATATATATCTTCTATATCTTCAACCTCATACTGATTCTTTGCTCCCCTTCTAGCCTTATCCAAGCCGAGCAGAACTGTTCCAATGATTGTACCTAATGCGTATTTGTTCATCGTATTCTCAACTTAGTGTGCGTTTTTTTAGTTTCTTCATATGGTTCCCAAATCCCATCTTCTTTTTCTATTACGATAGGCTTAAAATTGTTTCTAGGGTCAGAATGATCTTGAATACCTTTATATATAGCAAATTGAGTTTGATCCGTATTTATTTTAAAATTGTGGTCATGTCTCAAGTTCTCTTCAGAAGAGATATATTCGTAGAATGAATTTACTATCAAATTTTTTACTTTTTTCATAATAATTTCATATTGTTTCTCTGGTAGATT
>Ga0255772_10007183_pt1 | contig 9990 bp, 10 predicted proteins | sample 071ome_34_FD_179970 | JGI IMG/M metagenome (GOLD analysis project Ga0255772, IMG submission 179970) | Coastal salt marsh microbial communities from the Groves Creek Marsh, Skidaway Island, Georgia - 071411BT metaG (version 2) | ecosystem: Environmental > Aquatic > Marine > Intertidal zone > Salt... | reverse complement strand
ATCCGAGAATGAAATTGCTCCATTACATAAATTAGGTGGTTTTTCTTGGTCTAATGCAAAGAAAAAAGCTACAAAAAAAGCATACGATATCGCTGCTGAGCTCTTAGAAATTAATGCAAAAAGAGCATTAAAAAAAATTAAAAAATATGATGTTAATAATATTGGATATGAAGAATTTTGTAATGATTTTATATACGACGAAACAGAAGATCAGCAGAACGCAATAAATGATGTATTAAAAGACCTACAATCTGAAAAACTCATGGATAGATTAATATGCGGTGACGTAGGTTTTGGTAAAACTGAAATAGCCTTAAGAGCTGCATTTATTTGTGTTTCTAATTATAAGCAAGTTGTTTTGTTGGCGCCAACAACACTCTTGGCTGAACAACATGAAAAGACATTTAAAGAGAGATTTGAAAAATGGCCAATTAATATAAAATGCCTATCAAGATTTAAATCTAAAAAAGACCAAGAAAAAATCATTCAAGAAGTAAATACTGGGGAATGTAATATCCTTATAGGTACTCATAGGGTAATACAGAAAGATATAAAATTTAAATCATTGGGCTTACTGATAATAGATGAAGAGCAAAAGTTTGGTGTAAAACATAAAGAATTTTTAAAAAAAGTAAAAAATGAAGTAAATGTACTAACTTTAACTGCAACACCAATACCTAGAACGCTAAATATGTCACTTGGCGGACTTAGAGATCTTAGTATAATCGCAACATCTCCAGAAAACAGAATTCCTATAAAAACTTATATTTCAAATTGGGAGAATTCTGTTATTAAAGAAGCCTGTGATAGAGAAATAAATAGAGGTGGTCAGATTTTCTTTATCCACAATCGCATAAATGATATTGATCATATTTATAACGAAATTCAAAAATTAATGCCTAGTTACTCTATAAAAATTGCTCATGCTCAAATGAGTTCTTCTCAGTTAGAAAAAGTTGTTTTAGAGTTTTATAATAAAAAATTTAATATACTTCTTTCTACAACTATAATTGAAAATGGAATAGATATATCTAATGCAAACACGATAATTATTAATAAATCAGATAAGTTTGGCTTATCACAACTACATCAAATTAGAGGAAGAGTTGGAAGAGGCGATAAACAAGCATATTGTTATTTAATGGTTCATGATAAAAATCATATTACAGAAAACGCAAAGAAACGGTTGCAAGCTCTAGAAAGCATGGAGGATCTTGGCTCAGGATTTTCTATAGCATCTCGGGATTTAGAGATACGCGGAGCTGGAGCATTACTAGGTGATTCTCAAAGCGGAGAAGTTCAAGAAATAGGCTTTTCTCTATATAATAGAATATTGTCAAAAGCAATATCTTCCTTAAAATCAGGAAAAATACCAAACTATGATAATCCTATAGATTCAATCACAGAAATTGATATTAACGAAGTAACATTAATTCCAGAGAAGTATATTAATGATATAAATCAAAGGTTAATTATGTACAAAAAAATAGCAAATTCGGAAACTCAAGATCAAATAGATAACGTAATTCTTGAGCTTATAAATAGATTCGGAAACATACCTAAAGAAGTAGATAACCTCATTGACGTTACGAGAATGAAAATTAAATACTCAAAGTTAGGAATTAAAAAACTTGTTATTAGTAAATCTTCGCTGAAAATTACATTTTTAGACGATGCAAAAATTAATCATGATAAATTGATAAAATTTATAAATAATGCTAATAATGTATCATTTAGTAAAGACAATACATTAACATATAAAAAAGAATTTTTAGATATAAGAGAGAAAAAAATTGTGATATCAAACATCATAGAGTCAATAAAATGAAATATATATTAAGTTTAATAATATTCTTAAATCTAATATTTAATGTTTTTGCAGAGCCTATAAAAAATAATGAGGAGTTATATCAGGTTAAATTATTACTAATATCTCATAAAGACTCAAATTATATGGAGTATGACGAAAATTTTGTAAGTGATAAATATAATGAAAACAAGCCGATAATTATTAAAGATAATAACTGCATAATAACCAGTGAAAATCAATGCATAAAATATGACCTTGATTACAAGCTTAACACCTTTAATGAATATAAAAAAATCTTAGAGCAAAATAGAGATTATACTGTTTTAAGCCATCTTGAATGGGTTCAAAATACTAATAGTAAAAATCATATAAAGATAAAAACTGGATATGATTATAGTGATGAAATTTTTAATGAAGAAGTTTTAATAGAAGATATAGATATTCTAAGCTCTGGATCTATCAGTAAATATGAAGGCACTGTCAGTATTTTTAAAAATAAATTTTTTAATGCAGAATTAATTCTCTATGAAAGAATTAAAATGAAATCTAATGAGTTTTTTTCGAAAGATATTTTAGTTTTGAAAAAATTTAATATTATTCAAAGGATAAAATTAAATAAAATCACATATATTGATCGTGATAATTTTGGGTTAATTGTAAGTGTAAAAAAAATAAAAGACGATATTTAGCTACTCGTTTATCTGAACTCTTGTTGGGAAAGCAATTTCTGCACCATGTTTTTCGATAATGTTACCAACCTGAATTAAAACATCCTGCTTAATTTCATGATACTTTACCCACTCTTTTGTATCAGCATAAGTATTTATAAAAAAGTCAATTGAGCTATCATTGTAACTATTAAAGTTAACAATAGTAACTTGATCATGATCAATATCCTTATGGCTTGATAACATATTTTTAACATCATTTACTATGTGAACCATTTTTGACAAATCTTTATATCTAAGACCAATTACTTCTTTTATTCTTCTATGGGTCATTCTAGAAGGATTTTCAACAATTATATTCATAAACACAGAATTAGGTATATAAATTATATTCTTTCTAAAATTTCTAATGGCTGTTTGTCTCCACCCAATACTTTCTACAGTGCCTTCAAGGTCTCTATCAGGAGATCTAATCCAATCACCTTTTCTAAATGGTCTATCCAAATAAATCATTAATCCCCCAAAAAAATTAGCAAGCATATCTTTTGCAGCAAACCCAACAGCAACACCGCCAATACCCCCAAAAGCAAGCACGCCAGATATGCTAAAACCAAAAGTTTGTAATATGATTAAACTAGATGTGATAATAATTGATAATCTAACTATTTTTGAAACAGCTTCATATGTTGCTTCATCAACATCAATATTATTTTTTTTATTATTATTAGTGATAGTTTTTTGAAAATTATTTGTTAAATTAATTAAAAATAAAGAAATAACCAAAATTATTCCAGCTTTTTTAATATTAATTAATGTCTCAGAGCTAATACTTAATGCTTTTAAATCACTATTAAAAAATTCTAATGTGAAAATTATACCCAGCAACCACACTAGTATTGTTAGTGGCCTATAGATTGAGTTAATTACACAATCATCCCATAGATTATTTGTTTTTTTTACTTGACCCTTAACAACATTGAGTAAAATTCTAGTTGTAATGTTTATGATAATAATAATAAAAATTATTATAAAAACTTTTACTAGCCAATGGTCAATATTATAATTTTGCAAAATGTTATCCATTTTTACTATGAACCTAAATTAATTTCTATTTGTTTCTTTTCTTCTATTTTATTGATTTCTTCTAATATGGATCTACGTTTTTTATTAGTTAAAATATCTTTTATATTAAAATTATTTTTCTTACTAGATAAGTTTATTAGCTTATTATTTGTAATCGTTGTTTGATTTATAATAACCTCATCTAGCGTTTTAATTACTTGCTCTCTATTATTACATATAAATAAACAATCACACCCAGCTTTTATTGAATTTTTAACATTTTGTTGCATATTTCCAAATTCATTTAAAGCATTCATTGATAAATCATCTGAATATATCAACCCTTTGTATCTTAATTCATTTTTTAAAATATGTAACCATTTTTGGGATAATGTCGGCGGACATATATCGAAATTTTTATATAATACATGAGAAGTCATTATACCCTCAATTTCAAAATCAATAGCCATTTTATAAGGAAAAATGTCATTTCTAAAAATTGTTCGGTAATCTCTATTATCAACAGGTAACTCCTTATGAGAATCAGTTTTGGCATAACCATGGCCTGGATAATGTTTACATACACTTGCAAGTCCAGTTTTACGTGAACCCCTGAGAAATGCTTTTGCAAGTTTTGAAACAATTTTTGGGTTTGATGAAAAACATCTTTTTTTCATAATCTCACTATTGCCATAATCAATATCTAAAACTGGCGCAGTATTTACATCTATACCTAAGCATTTTAATTCAAAACTAATAAGCCATCCTAATTGCTCAGAAAGCTCACAAGCACCATAATTATCTAATGAAAATTTTATACCCAATATATCTACGGATGGCAACAAAGATAAACCTTTTTTAAATCTTTGAACTCTTTCACCTTCTTGATCAACGTATACAACTAAAGAAGGAGATCTAAGTGATTTTATTCTATTAATTAAATTATGCACTTGATTAATATTATCAAAATTTCTTGCAAACAAAATCACGCCCCCTACGCTAGGATGTTTTAATATATCCTCATCTTCAGCTGATAATTCTAAACCTGCTATATCAATAATTAATCTTCCTAATTTCATAAACTTTCCCAATAGATTATTAACTAAATACAAATATAAAGTGAAAATTAACTTCTTTTCACTATATAATATACTCTATTTTGAAAAAATGTTTAATGTTTAGCGAGAATAATAGAATGAGTGAAATCACTGTAAAAGATATGATTAAGTCAGCTAAAAAGAATCTTAACGAGATGTCTGTAAGTCAAGTTAAAGAAATTCTTAATGATAAAAAAACAAATATTATAGATTTAAGAGATACTTCTGAGCTAATAGAAAATGGTATTATTCCAAATTCATTTCACGCTTCTAGAGGTCATTTAGAATTTTTTGCTGATCCAAAATGTGAGTATTATAAAGATTTTTTTGATAAAGAAAAAAACATAGTATTATATTGTCATTCTGGCTCTAGATCTGCACTTGCGTCTAAAACTCTAAAAGAAATGGGGTATTCAAAAATTTCTCATATGAAAGGTGGATTTAAAGCATGGATGAAAGAAATTGGCATTATCGATGATTTTAAATAGCATTAAATATAAGCAGCAATAAGTCTACTTATTTGAATCAATATCGCTTTGCACTTTTTTTGTTATTTCAACTATCTGGTCAAGTTGTTCGTTGAGTGAATCTAAACTCTTACTTATTGAGAATAAAATCAACATTATAACAATACATATTATTGTTAAAATTACCATCATCATTTATGCCTCCTAATTTTTAAATAAACTGGCGGAGAGTGAGGGATTCGAACCCCCGGAACCTTTCGGCTCAACGGTTTTCAAGACCGCCGCATTCGACCACTCTGCCAACTCTCCACATTTTAAGGTCGTAATTACACATTCGTTTATATTTACAAGTAAGCAAGAAAGCGTTAATGTATATATAAAATTAATCATGGAGCAATATATGAATAATAGCAATACAACAGTAAGAGGACAAGAGAGTTCATTAGCTAAAAATAAAGTTCTCAAAAATACATATATATTATTGTCAATGACACTTCTTTTTAGTGCCCTTTCTGGTCTAGTAAGTTACTTGATGAATATATCTGTAGTTAATCCATTTATCACTTTAGGTTTATATTTTATAACATTATACCTAACAGCAAAAAATAAAAATAATATGTCTGGAATATTTTGGGTTTTTTGCTTAACTGGAGTTCTAGGTTTTACATTAGGTCCAATACTTAACATTTATATAAATAACCTTTCGAATGGAACAGAAATTGTAGCTACAGCATTTATGTTAACGGCTATAATCTTTCTATCGTTATCAGCATATGTAAATTTAACAAAAAAAGATTTTAGTTTCATGGGTGGATTTCTAACATCTGGTATAATTATTGCCTTTGGTGCAAGTATAATATTATTAATTTCCTCTATGATGGGTTATTATTTTCCATTGATGATGTTAGCTATTTCAAGTTTATTTGCACTTTTAATGTGTGGCTTAATTTTATATCAAACTAGTTCAATAATTAATGGTGGAGAGGATAATTATATAATGGCTACAGTAACACTTTACATATCGATATATAATCTATTTACAAGCCTACTTCATATATTGGCGGCATTTACAGGTGGCGATGATTAATAATAAAAATTAACAGGAGGAAATATGCCAAAATTTATAATAGAAAGAGATATACCTGGTGCAGGTAAACTAACTACAGACGAGCTTCAAGGTATCTCGCAGAAATCTTGTTCAGTATTAAAAAATCTTGGAACAGAGATTCAATGGGTTGAAAGCTATGTAACTAAAGATAAAGTTTATTGTGTATATATAGCTCCAAATGAAGACTTAATCAAAGAACATGCAAAAGAAGGTGGTTTTCCTGCAAATAAAATTAGCGCAGTAAAAAGAACTATAGACCCAACAACATCTGAGTAAAAAATTTTATTCTAATAAAGAATCAATAAATTGAGTAAACTCTTCTGAATCCCATTCTCTTTCGCCTTGCGCGGAAAATATTATAAAACCTTCTTTATCAACTATAAAGGTTGTAGGAATAGCTTGGACATCCCACTCTGGCAAATTCATTTCTTCATCTAACAAGATTAAAAAATCAACTCCACCTATTTTTTGTAAGAAATTATTAACTATATCTTTTTTTTGACCTATGTTTATTGCTATAACTTTGAAATTATCATTTTTTGAGTAAATCTTACTGAGATTATTTAGTGAAGGTATTTCTCTAACACACGGTTTACACCAAGTTGCCCAAAAATTAACAAGAATATAGGAGCCTCTTAATTCTTCCAACATCACAAATGTTCCATCAATTTTTTGTAAATTAAAATTAGCAGAAACTTTTTTATCAAGTTTTGTCATAGGATGATTATTATTATCTGAGCAAGACATTAGTAAAATAAATATAAAAAGATATTTTAGGAAGTTCATAATTACTTGTTGTATCCCATATCTGTATTATTAGCCCAATTTGGATCATCTTTTGTTAAATCACCTACTGGTGTTGAAAGTGCATCAGCTATCAGTACTTCAATATTTTCTCCAACAAGAGATTCAAGAAAAATCTTAAGATTATTTTTCTCAATATCCGTTAAATTAAGCTTTTTAATCATAGGGCTAAGTAACTCATTATTTATTCCACCATTATTATAAAAATCAATTACCTCCTCCAATGTGCTAATTGATCCATTATGCATATAAGGTGATGTCAAAGATATATTTCTTAATGTAGGTGTCTTAAATAACCATCTATGGCTTGGATTTTCTGTAATACTATATAAACCTAAATCATTAGATTTTTTTTGCTGATTTACGCTTTTTATAATTTCATTATCTACCTCAACATATTCACCTGGTGCAAGCTGTACTTTAGTTTTCTTTTTGTTTAATAGACCCATTGATTCTGCGTATCCAACGCCTGTATTGTGAAGTTTATTGTCAAAGAATAAAGCTTCATTTTTTCCTACAGAATGACAAGCTATACAATTACCTTTTCCAGAAAATACTTTAAACCCCTCTTTTACTTCATCAGAAACTGCATTTTCATCTTTTCCAAAGTACCATTTATCAAAAGACGAATTTCCGGATATTAAGGATCTCTCGTAACTTGCGATTGCTTTTCCAAAAGTTTCTATACTTACACCTTCTCCAGGAAATGCCTTTTCAAATAGCTCTATGTAGCCTGGAATTAATTTAATTTTCTTTAATGTAAAACCAAAAGATGGCATAGCCATTTCTGAGTGCGCTAATACTGGTTGCCAAACTTGTCCTTCAAGAGAATATTCTCTGGCGTCGTGAAATAAAAACTTGCTAAATGCAACATTTAATAATGTAGGTGTATTTCTTAAATTTGACCTACCTTCAATACCAACCGCGGTTTTAATTTCATTACTAGTAAAGCCTTGTTCTGGCACGTGACACATACCGCAAGACATTGTATTATTTAAAGACAATCTCCTATCAAAAAAAAGTTTTTTACCTAAATCGATTTTTTCTTTAGTAATAGGATTCTCACTTGGTATAACTAAGTTTGGCAAGCCAAGTTGTTTGACAGTTACATATTTAATAAGATCGGCTTTTTTACCTTCTCTATGATCTAAACTTAATGAATTTGTTTTATAATTTTTTGAGTCATAACCTGTTTTATCATCTCCTGGACCCGTATAGCTATTATTCTCAGCATTTGTATAGCCACTTGATGTTATGGCAAATAAAATGATCGCTAAGAAAGAACTGTAAAAAATAGTCTTTAGTAACTTTTTATCCATTATTCAATAATAAAGTTTTTATATCGTTTATCAATAGGTCTGGATGCAAAAAATCAACGTTGTATATATTTCTTATAAGTTTTTTATCATCTATTAAATATACTCTTAACAAATGAGATTCAACACCATCATACGATCCATCATTTTTATATTTTCTGATTACAGGCTGATCATAATTCTCTAAAATTGGTTCTAACGAATCCATAGAATTAGTTGTTAGAAAACTCCATTCTGCATCTATGTAAGATAAGTCTTTGCCATATAATGACATAACTTCGGGAGTATCGTACTCAGGATCAAAACTCAAGCTAATCATTTTTAGTTTTGATAGTATTTTTTTATTATTTTTTAATTTTTCCTGTATTTTGTAAAAAACAGAAGTGGCTAATGGGCAACCATTTGTATCCGTGCAATTACTATATATAAAACTTAAAAGCGTAATCTTCCCTTTCATTGCGTCATGCAAATATATTTCGTTGCCTTTTTCATCAATTACTTTGCCATTTCCAGATTCTCTTATATTGTAAAGCTTATAAGAGCCTGGTTTTGGTAATTTAAAATCTAGGTTGTCTCTCCAGCCTACAGCAAGAGAATTTCTTTCGCTTTTTATTTTATCTCGTTCGGCTTGAAGATCATTATTTGCATATGTTGGATGCAAAAAAGCAAAAAAGAATATACATTTTAAAAAAATATTTATCATCATAAAAAAAGGCTAACGTTAATTAGCCTTTATTCTATCACTGTATTAGATATTAATAAATTACTTATCTAATAAGGTTACTGCTTTTTTATTATCTGTGGTACTTGAATACAATGAGTAAGCGCCGAATCTCATTTGATGAGCTCTACCTAATTTTTCTTTATAGAAATCGATAGTCCATTTATGAGTAAGTTCTTTACTATTTTCGTCCCAATCATATAATTTTACCCATTGCTCATCTGCTTCTCCAGTTTTATCCCAATTTCCTAGAAGCGAAGTAGAGAAATATGCTCTCTTACCATCCCAACTTTGAGAAATCATGTTTACCTGAGAACCAATTTGCTCTTCATAAACTTGAACTGGATTATGTGGGTCAGATATATCAAAGTATCGTGCTTTACCATCCATAAATGTATCTACCCATAAACCTTTATCATCAGATGTTATTGAAATATCAACTGGTAATGGTACTTTTGCTGGGTCACCAATATCTGCAACAGCTTTACCTTGCCATTCACCATTATCATCTTCATAAATCAACCAAATTTTTGAGGTTAAAGCAGTTGTTGTGAAACAATAATTATTATTAGCACCCCATGCGCATCTAATTTCTAGCGGTGCGCCTGGAACATCTAAAACTTTCTTAGGTTTTCTTGAATGAAGATCCCAGACAACCATAGTATTTCCAAATCGTTTCATGGCTTCACCATCTTGCAACATTTGACCAAAATCCATCATATAGTTTGACCAGCCAGTAAATGAAGATGTAAGCATTATATTTCTTCTTGGTTGAACGCGCACATCATATCCATATCCATCGGCATATTTTCCAGTTTTTTTAGCGCCTCTGAGATCACCGTCTGTTGGAAGCCAGTGTGTAGCTATGAACTCTCCTTTACTGTTGTATTCAACTAAAGCAGTTCTACCACCATTATCTGTGTTATTTGAAAGACCA
>Ga0255772_10007148_pt1 | contig 10022 bp, 7 predicted proteins | sample 071ome_34_FD_179970 | JGI IMG/M metagenome (GOLD analysis project Ga0255772, IMG submission 179970) | Coastal salt marsh microbial communities from the Groves Creek Marsh, Skidaway Island, Georgia - 071411BT metaG (version 2) | ecosystem: Environmental > Aquatic > Marine > Intertidal zone > Salt... | reverse complement strand
GGTTAAAAGTAGCAATACCTACTGTAGTATTACTTGAGGATACAAAATAGAGACCTCTTGTATTCGATGACAAGGTAGCTCCATATAGTTGATGTACATTGCCTATAGTATTGTTGCTAGAAGAAAAAACATATACAGAATTTGCTTTTGAATAAGCAACTTTAATGTCTCCAAATTTATAGTTACTTGTAGAGAGTATTCGTATTCCACTTCCTGGAGATCCTATTGCCGTTAAATTTCTGTCATATCCACTACTACCACTAGTATCATCAGACCCACAACTTGCAATCTCTATTGAATATGATGTTGAACGATGAGAAGTACTTATAATATTTAAATCCTTAAAATAATTGCACTGATAAAGGTATGCGTTATTGTAGGAACAACAAGATACATGTATATTCTTAAAGGATAAATACGATCCTCCGCTAACTCTTATTCCTATGTAATATCTTACAAATCCTAAATTTTCAAAATTCAAATAACTATATGAACCTATATCAAGACCATATCCCTGCATGTTGGAACCATCAAAAAAACTTATTCCATTTGTGGTTTGTGTAGACATATCTGTCCTATTCCAACCACCAGAAATGGTAATAGATGCTGATGATGTTCCGTTCTTTAAAATTCTTTGAGCCTGTGATGAACTAAAAGTTGCTGGATTATCAATAGAAGTTATTATACACTCTCTCTTGTAAAAAGAATATGTTCCGGCAGTATCTGCAAAATATACACCGTAACAAGAATAATTAGTACCATTAATAAGATTTTGATTATAAACGGTTGTGTTTATAAGAACTCTTTGTCCTACTATTGATTCTATTGGATACCATTCATTGTTACTTGATGTATTACGTCCTATTAGGCTGTTTAAAGTTAAACTATCTGCAGAAGAAGAAGATTTACATGCAATAATATTATTCAATAAGATAGTTTGTGCTCCGAGATCACTATCAACATATAGTGCTATAGATCTAATGGATGAATTTAAATTAGTTCCTAGGTCAATTGTAACAGGTCTCCAATAATTTGAAGAACCACCAGCAGCACCTCCCATTGGTACTGTAAAAGTGTGTACAGATGTATTCCCACTAGTATCTGTACATAATCTTAAAGAATAATTTCCTGTGGTTGAAACAGATCCGAAAGATTGTCTTATGTAAAAAGAAAGTTGTTGATATCCAGATAAATCTAATGTAGAAGGTAATGTATAATATGCTGCCTTCCCTGTGGTGAATCCAGATGCTATAGCAATTTCATCACTATATGCATGTTCAATCCAGTACATGGCGGTTGAGTTTACAGAATTATTTGTTCTTAAAGTGCATGTAACATTCGTTGAAGCTGTCCATGATGATGATCTAGAACCGGTACTTGCAATAGTTTGAGTAACAGCACTGCTTAACCAAACTCTTTTTGCAGTCCAATTATAAACATAACCACCATAACCAGTGATGGAAGATGATGCAGTATATCCATCTAAAGTGAATGTATTTGTTGTAACATTACTGATTTCATACACTCCATCTAAATCTTGTCCATTGGTGTTTGCATAGATGCAAATAGTATCACCATTACTATACCCATGACTATTAATAGTGATTTGCGTGGAACCAGTAGTTGTAGAGTAACTAACTGAAGATAAGTATTGATAATATCCATGTGCTGGTCTTGATACTACACTTCCATTACCAACAAGCGTTGGATCTGGAGATGCCATCACTCTTATAGTATCTCCAGCAGAAGATGCAGTAGTAGCAGAGTTTAGTGTCTTTTTCCTATTCGCAAATGAAGTCCCATCATTAGAATCATTTCCATTTTCGTAATCAACGTAAAGTGTAGCCATTTCTTACTATTCCCCCATTCTTATGCAGTATATTTAATCCAAAGATCACCATTAGATCCTCCCGAAGGATCTGATGTTGATATAGTTATATTATATGTTGCTGGACCTTGTAATCCTTGAGTGCCTTGCCCAGCATAAAGACCATTAAGTCCTTGTGATCCCTGATTTCCTTCATAACCCTGAGTACCCTGGTTTCCTTGAGTACCATCAGTACCTTGATCACCAGTACCAGTTATACCTTGAGTACCTTGAGATCCTTGAATACTAGGACCTGGTGGTCCTGATGGACCTGTAGGTCCAGGAACTCCTGGAGTACCAGCACCCTGAGCACCTTGTTGTCCTTGAGGTCCCTGAAGACCTTGATTAAAGCTTGTTCCATTTATACCTTGAAGACCTTGAGTACCTTGATCACCAGCACCCTGAGTACCTTGAGGTCCATCAGGTCCCTGAACACCCTGATTAAAACTTTCTCCACTTGTACCTTGAGTGCCTTGTCCTGTAGGACCTTGGTTTCCTTTATAACCCTGAGTACCTTGAACACCTTGATCACCAGCACCTTGAAGACCTTGGTTTCCTTTATAACCCTGAGTACCAGTAGTTCCCTGTGGTCCCTGAAGACCCTGATTAAAACTTTCTCCACTTGTACCTTGAAGACCTTGGTTTCCTTTATAACCCTGAGTACCTTGAGGTCCATCAGGTCCCTGAACACCCTGATTAAAACTTTCTCCACTTATACCTTGAGTACCTTGTCCCGTAGGACCTTGGTTTCCTTTATAACCCTGAGTACCTTGAACACCTTGAACACCTTGAGGTCCAACATCACTAATATTAATGGTTCCATTCATTATCTGATGATACTGACAAACATAATATAAAGTACTTGGAGCATTATAAGGAACTTCAAATGTTATAGTGCCAGTTTCCCTATTCCCTGTAACAGTAACTCCACTAGTATACGCATTACTAGAATTATAAGCACCAGAACTTGTTTGTATATGAAATGGATGCCCTGAGGCATTCATATCAAAGATATAAGTAAATCCACGAAGAAGACTTAGAGTTGGATCATATGCCCCATCAATTACGTAATCGACAAAACTATTATTTGTTACTGTATATACTCTAGCGCCACGAATTCCTTCATTCCCCTGAAGACCTTGAGTACCTTGTCCTGGAGGACCCTGAAGACCTTGAAGTCCTTGAGGTCCCTGAGTACCTTGATTAAAACTTTGTCCACTTATACCTTGAAGACCTTGTCCCGTAGGACCTTGGTTTCCTTCATAACCCTGAGTACCTTGAACACCTTGATCACCAGCACCCTGAGTACCTTGGTTTCCTTTATAACCCTGAGTACCTTGAGGTCCATCAGGTCCCTGAATACCTTGTCCAGCAAAGGCACCATGAAGTCCTTGAATACCTTGGTTTCCTTTATAACCCTGAGTACCTTGGTTTCCTTTATAACCCTGAGTACCCTGATTAAAACTTTCTCCACTTGTACCTTGAGTACCTTGTCGCCCATCAACACCCTGATCACCAGAACCTTGGACACCTTGACGTCCTTGAGATCCCTGAACACCTTGTCCAGCATATAGACCATGAAGTCCTTGAATACCTTGGTTTCCTTTATAACCCTGAGTACCTTGACGTCCTTGAGGTCCCAGATCACCATCAAATCCTTGATTGCCAAGACCACCAGTTGCACCAACTATTCCCTGTGTTCCTTGAGAACCAGGAGCTCCTACAGAACTTGCAGAACCAGAAGAACCTTGAATTCCCTGATTTCCCAAAGGTCCTTTAAAATTATCACCAAGAATAGTGCTTAAAGTTGCCATCTGTTATTATGAGTTTATAAATTCTACTAAATCATTATTTTTAGTAATTTTTACTTGATTAACAATTTCTTCTTTGATAATAATAGAATTTAGTAGATCTACTTCTTTTTTCAATTCAACAAAAGAATCATATTCTTCTTTTGTCAAAATCTTGACTGAATATTTTGTATCATCAACATTTCTAATATTCTCCACTAAAACATCATCGGGAATTTCAGAAATACATAAATCAATACTATCAGAATCAGTCAACCAAAATTTGACGTTAAGTTCAGAATACTCTACATTTGGTTGACGATATTCCCTAGAATTTTGTTTTTCGTCAATAGTAGTTATAAAATTATTATTAATATTGTCAACATAATAGTGTTTTATATATTGCATCTGATATCATCTAATAAACTTTGAAGTATTTAGATCTTATTTTAGTTAGTGACGCTAATTCCATATTTTTCGGATAGTTGTTTATTTTGCTCTTCCATCGATAAAAATCCCTTCACTGTTGCCCAAGTAACAATAGAATATCTATGTCCTTTTGTTACCGGTTCAACTCCATGAAGATAATGATGGTTTGAGGGAAAACACACCAACATTCCTGGTTCTGGTTTGATCCTAATTCTTAATTCTGGAAAAACAAGATCACCTCCTTCAAATTCGTCATTTAAAAAAAATATAATAGAGATATCTCTATCCACACTTTTTTTCCAAACAAGTTTATCATCAGGACATTTCCAAAGAGCCTCCGCATCAATATGTGGTTTATAATGTCCCCCAACTTTATAAGAAAGAATTTGTGGGATTTCACTTTCTGCAACTTCTACTCCATAAAAAGGATTAATAATATTTTTAACTGTTTCTTTCATCAAAGAATATATTGGAACCAAAAAATCTTCGATTGGGACAATTTGAGTATCTCGCACTTCCTTTCTAACCTGCCAATGAGTTTCTCCAGTTTCATTTGATTTTTCCGCATCAAAAACAGATACTTCCTCTGTTCTCGATTTTTTTATATGATTCATGATCTGTTTTAGACCATTTTCAGAAATCACATTCGGTCTTATTAATAGATGAGATAATTGATGATTCATAATTAGTTGTAATAAATGATGACAAGTTGATAATTTTATTGACTAAATGAGGTTCCGCCTTTTCCTCCAAAAGACGTTATTGACCAAGAGGCACCGGGAACCCATGAATTTGTTTCGGTTGCCCATTCAAACTTTTCTATTTCATTATAATTATATGATCCAATATTCAGATAGTTTGGTAATGATGGACCAATATACCATCCAAAATTAGCCCATCCTCCACCAAAATATCCATAATTTGCTGCACCGCCGACACCTTTTACATATCCTCTAGAACCTTGACCTCCACCAGGACCTTCTATGTTTCTACTATCATTTGCTGGTGGAATGGCAATCAAATTAGCACCGCTTATAGTTGAATAAGTATCAGTTGAAAAAATTATTTTAGAATAATTTGAATAAGATGCTGGTTGTATTGGCCAACCCCCAACAGTATAGGACTGACTTCTATTTCCTCCTGCAGAATATGCTTTTCCATATGATGATGGAGCTGAAGTTAATGTAATATCACCAAGTTCCTGAGACATATTACTTATTGGCGTTGCAGAATCCGTTGAGAAAGTGAATTTTGTAATATAACTAACTGTAGGTCCCACTCCATTATATCCACCTATAATATAACACATTGTAGATTTATCTCCATCAGCACCACAAGAATCTCTACCTGTTGGCAATTTATTAGATATGGTTGTATAACTTTCTGTTGAATAGAGCATCTTATGAATATAAGAATGAGAATTTGATTGTGGATAATATGGATTTGGTAATGGACCTCCAGATGGTTCATAATAACCACCAAATAAATATCCATAATTAGTTGCATTCTGTCTCGTTTCTGTTCCAGTCATAAAACCAGATTCAACAGAAATGTTTCCACTGGGAACAGAAGATTCGACAGCTGTCCCAAAATTAATTTTAGAAGTATTAGAAGTATATTTCCAACCATAATTAGTTCCAGGGATACTATATGGGTATGCAGAAGATGCTTGATCATAATAATAAACGACTCTACTAGAGGGAGTATTATCGGAACCACCAGTTACATATGCTACATTATTATCTACAGAAGCTGTGGATCCAGGAAAAACTTTATTTTGTGATGTTTTGGTAGAAGTACTTATTGTTTCTGTATTATAATTCAATCTTCCTATTGTACTCACTATAGCTAATGTATATGAACTAATACTTGCGGTAAATTGATTCCAATAATAACCGCTAGTTTGAGTGGATGCCACTCCTCCAACCCACCACCCATGTGGAGTAGCCGCTTGGTTTGTCACTACAAAGTCACTCCAAGAGGAGTACAGAGATCCTGAATCTGGCCAAAGATCGGGATGTTTTCTTTTTAAGTTTATTACTTCATGCAAAATCCAAACTTTTTTATTTAATGACATTTTTTAAACTTCCACCGGGATTGAGAGTCTCTTACTAGATAATTGAAACGTGGTTGGCATATTATTCATTATATTACATACTGCGGTCGATGATGTAAAATAATTAGGATTTGTAGTTATAGGGGCAAATGATTCTGTTGCTACCGTAAAAGTATTCACATAACCAGTAGGTCCGTTATATCCGGCGGGAGAACTACTTGATTGAGCAGTGGTTATATTATGAACATATCCTTTAGAAGAACTTCCTAAGGAATATCCTTTATCATGACTTCCTGCAGGTATGGGGGTAAGTGTTTCAGTTGAATATATCAATTTGGCCATTTCACTACTTGCTTTTAATTTATAATCGAATGGAGTATACCACAGTGGCAAAAGGAAGGTTGAAAAATTTTTATCTAAGGTTTTAAGTCCACCATAATTAACATATAATGCATTCGGAGAGTCAATTTTGGATTGATAATATCCACCAGATGGTATTGTGAAAACAGGAGAACTACTACTAGTGGATGAAATATACTTACTAACTGGATTGTTACTTGCATCATATTTACCACTTAAATTAAGATTATAACCTGGAAGTCCGGATCCAGAAGACCTTTCTTCTTTATAAGTAGAACTAGTAAGACCTCCCATGATATAGAATCTTGTTCCAGCATTTCCAACTATACCAAAAACTCTATTTGAATGAGAACTTTGATATGATATTAAGTCTGTAACAAAATTAATAGTATGTACATTGCTATACACATTCATATACTGATTATATCCACCCAAACTGGGAATAGCTAACGTTCCTCCGATTAAATATCCTTTATCGGAATCGGATGTAGTACATTGTCCCTTTATATTTAAAGGAAAATTTGACGAAGGAGATAAAGCAATCGTTTCGTCGGCAAATGTTAACTTTTCAGTGAAAGATACTATTTTTGGTGTAATTGATGGTCTGGATCCTGTAGTTCCTGGTCCCCAGGTCAGCGATCCTGAATGTAGAGCATCCTCCCATCCATAGTCTCCAGATCCACCTCCTGTTGCATATCCACATAAATCACTAACATAACCTTCAGCATGAATTCTTTTTATACATCCATTAGTCAATCGTGTAATATTATCAGTAGAAAAATCTATTTTATCGACATAACTTCTTACACCCTCAACATTAGTTATTGATTGTGAAGTATCAAAAGGATTATATGAACCAGCATTAAAAGGTTGAAATATAGACGGATTCATTCTACCAATCGACTGTCGAAATTGCCCGACACAATAATAATATCCCACTACTGGTTTTATTAATGGTTTATAGTTTAGATCTCCATTATAATTTACTTCAGTAATAATAGATGATCCTACACTAAAAATTTGTGCAAATCGACTGCCAGCAGTAACGGTAGTTTGATATTCGGATTTAATAGATTCTTTACTACTTTCCCATTGAGAATCATTAGACAATACTTCTCTTAGTTCACTTAGAGTAAATATACTTTTCTTTGAGTCCCACATGGTAAAACTTATATGTTTTATTTATTGTGACAAAAATTATTTCTATTAAAGAAAAATAATTGTACTAATCTACCATCATTGAGATCCTTACCAAAATTTTCACTATGAGAATGCCATAAATTTGCTCGAAATATAATAAATCGATTATATTTCATGGGGCATAACAGAGTTCTTGTCCATTTACTTCTATCGAGACCATCAGAGTAAATTGTTGTTTTCCAGAATTCTTCATATGAGGAATATCCATAGTTTTTATAGTATTCCATGTCATAAAATTCCATCTTCGTTTTATTGTGCATCCAAAAAGAAGTTCCTGCTTCATCAAAACAATCTTCTGGTTTTGATAAGTACAGAACTGCACCCCACTCCCATATAGGATCTACATGAACATCTTGTTTGAATGAGTCATTCTTTAAAGAAATTCTAAAATATCCGTTTTGTGGTGCTGGCGTTAATTTTTTATTTACAACTCTTTCGATTTTTTTGTGTAGATCTTCAGGGTAATAATTTTCTTTCGAATTTTTTCCTGGATAGGTATCATGTTCTCCATTAAAATAATCTTGAGATAATGCAAAGTTTCTTACTTCATCTGGGTTTTGATAGAAATCATCAACGATAATAATATTTCTTTTCATTTTTCTTTTATTATAAAGTTTTGAAATAATAGACAATTATCAGGTTTATCCCCAAATCCACTTCCGAAAGAATGCCATAGACTACTTTTAAATAAAATCATACGATTATATTTTGCTGGAATACTTGCATATTCTTTCCAGTTTTCTTTTTTATTTTCTTTTTTATTTTCTTTTTTATTCTTCTCTATAAATTCTTCAGAATTATAATTTCGGTCAATAAAAAATTTTAGACCAAGTTCACCAAAAGAAAATATTGGTAAAGTCAAACAAACAATAGCGATCCAATCAGAATTCAAATGGCATAAAACTGGAGATTTATCGTTCTCCTTTAGATAATAATAATCGTATGAAAATATTTGAACATTCTTATTTAAAATTTGTCCTATTTTTCCGGTTACTTCATCTACTTTTTCTATCTGTGTTTTTTCTAATAGATGTATATGACTTTTTAGTGGATCATCATAAAAATTATCTACAATAATAATATTTTGTTTCATTCTTCAAGATATTTAATTTCTTCAAGTTCTTCTATTGAATTTTTTTTAGTAAAATAGTTTTCAGATTCAGTGTAGTAGTTGTTAACTACGTCATTATTAAATAAGGAGGTTTCTTCCAATTTCTTCACTTCTTCTTGCTTTGGAGTAAGTAATCCAGCATTTGTAACTTCTTCAAAACCTTTAAGGACTTTCATTTGCAAGTCTGCAATAAATTCTTGTCGCCCTTGAGATGTGGTTAACTTATCCATAGGTAAGTATCCATTGTTTAATTCGTTTCTATCATCAACAATAGAAGGGGCAGACGCCTGTCTCATTGCTGTAATATTTCCACCAGAAATTCCCAATTGAGCAGATAATAAATCATCAAGAGCTTGCTGTGCTAGTCTTGTTTCCCAATAGTCAGCATTTTCTTCTAAGAATTGCTTTCTAGTAACTGGTTTTCCACCATTTAATTCAATCAATCTTTCTAGAATTTTGTCCAAATGTTCTAATTGATGAAGACGATCCCGAATCTCTAATTCACTATCTTTCAAATAATGTTTCATTGACAATTCTTCCATATCATACCAACAAACTGATTTTGGTGCCTCTGGAACAGGACTCCAAAAATATGGTCCAGTAATCTTATCTTCTTCTGTAGCATCTTTCCATTTATATTCAAATTCACGAACTTTCATTTTCATTTCCATTAATTTTGTCATATAACCAGTAGCCATTAATCTACGTTCCTTTAAAATATGCTCAAAGGTAACGGAAATATTAAAAGAGTTAAGACCGATGAATTTTTCTATTTGAAAATTAGTTCTTCCTTGGGATAACTCTTTATCACTCTCTTCCCATTTGAGTACGTTTTCTGATGCCTGCATTAAATAGTCATCATTATTAATCGCTTCATCGGCAGTGATTAACTTATAACGAGTTAGTGAATGAGATTCGGAATTCATAGATTTTCCACCAAGTTTGTAAATTAAATTTTTCCAGTGTTGAGAAATTTTTTCCCAGTTATATTTTTCAGATACATAATCCGAAACTATTTTTGATACTTTTAAATAATGAGTTCTATCTGAATCAAAATGATCTAGAGCTTTACAACAAGTATCTGTGAAATTATTTATAAATCGTTTTGTAACCTCATATCCTTTGGATGTTGAGGTTCCATCCATCGGGACAACAAAAGAATTTTTTTCTCCTGCAACTTCTTCTAATGCTCCAATATTTGTAATAATG
>Ga0255772_10007147_pt1 | contig 10022 bp, 10 predicted proteins | sample 071ome_34_FD_179970 | JGI IMG/M metagenome (GOLD analysis project Ga0255772, IMG submission 179970) | Coastal salt marsh microbial communities from the Groves Creek Marsh, Skidaway Island, Georgia - 071411BT metaG (version 2) | ecosystem: Environmental > Aquatic > Marine > Intertidal zone >... | reverse complement strand
GATTTCACAAAAAATAGGCCCGATCATTGTGAAATACAATATTTTAAAAATTCTGAATTATGCACATACTAGGTATGTCATGTATAGTATATTAAGTGATACTTATAATAAAATAATATAAAATAAGTAGTCCTCCACCGAAAGACCCGATGAATCCCAAGCTACCAACTATGGGTTCTAATGATTTAAAGAATTTTGAATTAAAATTTTCTAAGTATATATCAACTATCTTTCTGCTAAGTTGAAAAGCAATAAATCCATTGAAAAAGATATATACAAAACTTAAAATCGTAATCCAGGGGTTAGGAAAATTCATAATAAGGTAAAGTTAATATAATTATGAGATTTAGCAACATGACTCGGATTTTTATATACACTTCCGTAATTTTATTATCTAGTTATATTGGCTATCTTCTTGGAAATACATTTTGCATTATCTCTGATGAAGGAAGTTGTTTAACAAGTGTTTTAACTTATGTTTCTGTAATTAATGTATTTAATCTAATTGGTGTTTTTATATTGGTAAATTTAGCTGAAAAGTCAATAACAGAATGGAATCAAAATTTAGAAGAAGAATGAACCAACTTCTCGCAAATTTTTTCAATATCATTTTGAACAATGTCTTTATGAAACACTAATCTAATTGATTTCTCTCCAATTAGTCCTGCATTAATTGATTCATTTTTAAAAATATCTAATAATTTATTCGGATCTTCCTCATTTTTAATATTCAAAAATATCATATTTGTACCTTTGTAAACAATGCTTTGTATTTTTTCGTTGTTTAAATTTACATTAAGGTAGTCGTAAACTTTTTTGGCTTTTACGTGATCTTCAAGAATACTTTCTCTGCCTTGCAAAGCGGTTTTTGCCATTGAAGCAATTACACCCACCTGCCTCATTCCTCCTCCAAGTTTTTTTCTATATTCCCTCGCCTCCTTTATAAATTCCTTAGAGCCAAGCAGCATAGAGCCGATAGGTGCTCCTAGGGCTTTTGAGAAGCAGAATGTTAAACTATCACTGTAATCCCCGTAATTCATATTATTTTTATCCTCTTGTATTGCATGCCATATTCTTGCACCATCTACATGTAGCTTAAGATCATATTCCCTCACCATCTTGCTTAAAGATTTTATTGAATCAAATGGTACAATCGAACCTCCAGATGCCAGATGAGTGTTTTCAATCGAAACAGTTTTGATTATGGGTTTGTGGACTTTTGACTTTAATATAAGTTTTTCTACATATTCTAAATTCAACTCTCCATCTGTATGTTCAGCATCACGAAATTGTACACGAGATAAAAAAGCTGCAGCTCCATGTTCATAGTTTTTAATATGTGAGTCAGGAGGTGTAATTACTTCTGTACCAGGATCATTGTGAATTAATAGAGAAATCTGATTTCCCATTAGACCTGAGGTAACAAATAATCCTTTTTCGAATCCTAAAAGATTAGCACACTCATCCTCTAGATTATTTACAGTAGGATCTTCAATATACTCATCATCACCAAGCTCTGCATTTAAAGCACTCTCTAAGATCTTTTTTGATGGTTTTGTTACAGTATCTGATCTTAAGTCATACATAAAAGAGCTCCTTAATAATTTTTGTTGCCGTAATTATTCATCTAAAAATATTATCTACAGTTTTAAAAAAAATCTCTAGATTTGAATCTTTTAATATATATATTTTTTCGTAGTTCAATTCACTATCAAAAAAATTTGGGTTTTCAGCTTTTAAGCATATACTCAAATTTCCTCTTGGATTGTCAATTTTAGTGAATATTGATTCTTTTTCTTCAAATAATTTTTTAGAGCCCATCCATTGGTTTATTCCAATTGAATATTTTTTCATTAATTTAAGTTTTTTTTCTGAGTGTCCCCCAATAAATAGACTGATGTTGTTTTGTTTAAACATTTTTAAATCTACTATTTCTTTTATAATTTTTTCAATGTCATTTGAGAAATTGGGTCTTTTTTCAAATTTATCATCACCTGTGCCAATTCCCAATTTAAAATTTTTGAATTTAAGTAATTTGTGTATATATTCGTCAAACAATTCATTAAATGGTCTCGCATTAGTGTTTAATACACACACACCCAATCTAACTTGACCATTAACAAGTTTATTTAATTTATAAACACCCTCAATTAATTCATAAACATCTAAATCTCTACCTGCAGGATTTTTTTCATGATCATATAAATACAGAGTATCGATATCTAAGGACATTAATTTTTCTGTTTTAACTTTAAAATCATTTTTGAAGAATTCTCCTGGAAGTAAAAAGGATTTAATTTTCTTCATTAAATGCAAGTGCTGCTGCACCAATTATTCCGGAGTCTTCTCCTTGATTAGAAATAAATATCTCCGGGAAAATTCTAGATGGAAATTTATATCTCTTTTGAATATCGCTAGAAATTAGGTCTATTAAGTCAAAAGGTTCAGAGGACATAGTTCCTCCAAGAACAAAAGCTTCATTATTGAATATTTCAAATAAACTTATTAGCCCGTCTGAAATATTTTGAATTATTTCATCTCGAACATTTTTTTCTTCATTTGTAAGATTTAAATTCTTATCAAATATTATTGAACCAACATTTTTAACAGCAAATCTTTTTGCAAGTTCTGAAGTATTATTTTCCAATGAAAGCTGGGAACATCTTTGGGTCCATACTGAAGCTGCAACTGAAGCTTCATAACATCCTTTCTTTCCGCAGCCACATAAAACATCTCTAGAGCTTGAGGTAAGCATATGACCAAGCTCTCCTGCGCCACCCTGTCCTCTTAATAATTTACCTTCGGAAATTATTCCTCCACCAACCCCTGTTCCAAAAGTTAACATTATTAAATTAGAAAACTTATTTTTATAACTTAATAAGTACTCACAGTAAGCTGCGACATTACCGTCATTATCTAAATAAAATTCATAATCTGCAAAATTTACTAATTTAGAAAAATTAATGTCATATTTTAAATTTGGACCATATGAATATTGTTTTTTTTCTAAATTTACAAATCCTGGCATAGCAATTGATACTTTTGAAATATTTGATATATTTTCCTTAATAATTTCGGATATAGAATCAATAAATTTTTCTTCATTCTCAGGAGTTGGTATCTTATCTTTCTTTAAAACTTTATAAAATTCATCTATGACACCGTATTTTACGGTTGTACCTCCAACATCAAAAGATAAACAATTCATATATAAATTGATGATAATTCTAAATACTGATTAGTTGCCCGAAAATAACCTACATTAATGCATCTCGTAGAGCTTATCATCCAATGCGAAGCTAGCGGTTGATGAACATCTCCAAATAAAGAATATTTAGGTTGATAACTTTCTATAAAATCTTTTAGACCAACCCATCCTTGTTCGATTTTATTTGTAACAACATCAGTAACTAACTCACGAACAAGTGGAGGTGCATGTGTGCAGATTATATTAGAATCTTTTAAGTTATATAGTTTTTTTGAAAATGTTTCTTCGTCAATTTCTCCCCTTGCATTTATAGGTGTTGGAACCCCACCACCAGCAAAGCCAATTTTTTTATTATCAAATTCAACCAATAATCCATCTACATTCTTAACTGAACTACTTAAATAAGTATTCATAATGTCTACATCGTCTACATTTCCTGGAATAAACCAGACTTCGTATTTTTTAAGAACTGCAAAAACATCTTCGTATTGTTTATTAATTGCATTTTGCATTTTTTTTGCAATTTTGTCTGGATCAGTTTTATATAATTCTTTCCATAATGTTTTTCTTTCATCAAATTTGTGTTCTTTTCTTAAATTAATCAATTTTTCAACATTATCTTTGCCAAAGACATCCATGGCAATTCCTTGTCCATTTCTGTAATCAATCCAATTGATTAAATCACCTAAAATGACAATAGGTCCCTTATTCTGTGGTAAAGAATTAAGATACTCTATCTGATTATGAACATCCGATACGAATATCATTTCATCTAATTTGTAACTGCTCCAGCGTCTGAACCACTGACTAGCTTGGAGTATTTATGAAGAACTCCAGATTTATAACGAGGTTCAGGAAGGGTTAGTAAACCAAAGCGTTTGTTCATTTCCTCTTCACTTATATCAAGGTTTAGGGTTCTGTTGGAAATATCTAGGCTAATAATATCTCCATTTTTACATATTGATATTGGGCCTCTGTCAAAACTTTCTGGAGCGACATGTCCGATACACAAACCTGTTGTTCCACCTGAAAATCTTCCATCTGTAATTAACAATACGTCTTTACCAAGTCCAGCACCTTTTATAGCTGCTGTTATTTGTAACATCTCCCTCATACCAGGACCACCTTTAGGACCTTCATTGCGAATAACAACAACTTGGCCTTTTTCTATACGACCATTAAAAAGTGCATCCAGAGCATCTTGTTCGCTATCAAATACATTTGCAGGTCCTGAGAAATTATTTATATTTATTCCAGCAGTCTTTACGACTGAACCTTTTGTAGAGAGACTTCCTTTTAAAACTGCTATCCCTCCTTCGTTTGATATAGGATTGTCCGGAAAACTTATTACATCTTGGTTTTTTGGAATATCAACATTTTCTAAATTTTCACCAACAGTTTTACCTGTAACAGTCATGCATTCTGGATTTATTAGACCGTTTTCTAATAAAATTTTTGAAACAACAGGGACTCCCCCAATTTTATCCAAGTCAACCATATGAAATTTCCCAAACGGTTTCATATCTGCAAGATGAGGTACATTTCTACTTAGTTCATCAAACGTCTCCAAACTTAGAGACATTTTTGACTCATGTGCAATTGCAAGTAGATGAAGAACAGCATTTGTGCTTCCTCCTAAAGCTAACACAGTAGTAATTGCATTTTTAAAAGCCTCATTTGTCATAATGTCTCTTGGTTTGATGTCATGTTTTAGTAAATAATTTAGTTGTTTTCCTGATTCTTCAGCTGCAACTCTAAGCCTGCTGTCCTCGGCTGGTATTGATGCAGTACCAGGTAAGCTCATTCCAATCGCCTCACCAACGGATGCCATTGTGTTAGCGGTGAACATCCCGGCACATGATCCAACACCAGGGCATGCAGCACACTCTATTTCATATAAATCTTCTTTTGTAATCATTCCTTTTTCATATGCCCCAATACCTTCAAAAACATCAACAATTGATATATCTTTTCCTTTATAGACGCCTGGTAAGCTACTTCCTCCATAGAGAAATATTGCAGGTCTATTTATTCTGCCAGCTGCCATCAACATACCAGGTAAAGACTTGTCACAACCGGCTATAGTTACCATCCCATCAAATCGTTCTGCATGCATTACAAGCTCTACTGAATCCGCAATAACTTCTCTCGATACAAGAGATGCTCTCATGCCCTCGTGCCCCATTGATATTCCATCGGAAACTGCAATAGTTGAAAAAATTAATCCAGCAGAATCGGGACCGTTAACACCGACTTTTGCATGTTCAGATAACTCAGGTCCAGTTAAATTACAAGGTGTTACTTCATTACCTGCAGAGACTATTCCTACTTGAAATTTATTAAAATCATCATCCTTTAAACCTACTGCACGAAGCATGGCACGAGCAGCAGATTTACTTACACCTTTTGTTACGTCATCAGATATTTTTGCCATAGAATAAGAATAGATTATTTAGCTAATGAAATCACTTTTTTTAATTTTTCATATTCTTCTTTAATACTGTTTTCTTCTGAATCAAAAGAATTAATCAAGTTTTGACATACATCGTTATTACCAATTTTAAAGAGTGCCCACATGATATATATTTTTAAGTGTGATGAACTTTCTGGATAAATCTTTTCTAAAAAACTTGAAGTATTTTGATCTGGATTGTTACCAAGCGCAATAATGGCGTTTCTTTTCAGATATTCAGCATTTCTTTTTGGAATATAAAACCAATAGAACATTTCATTCAGTTTTTCGTTATCTTCTTTAATAATTGCTTCAAGATTAACTTGTTGGTTTTTATTAAATATAACTACATTATTATTTTCTTGCCCAGGCGGACAAGAAGTAAGGCAGTCGTCACATCCATAAAATTTATTTCCTATTGCATCGCGCATTTCATATGGAATCAATTCTGGTGACTGAAGCCAGTAAGATATACACTTGTTTGAATCAAGTTTGTATTCACTATTTAACGCTCCAGTTGGACAAGATATCTGACATAAATTGCACTCACCACAGGAATAGTTTGTATTTTCGCTTTCTTCAAATGTATGGTCTACATAAATAGTAGCTAATAATTGCCAAGGTCCTGCACCTGGTGTTAACATCATTGTGCTTTTGCCTTGCCATCCCAAACCAGATGATACAAAAAAAGTTCTATCGTAATGATTAGGGTTATCAATAAATGATTTAAATTTAATATTTAATTTTTCAAAAACTTGTTCAATTTCAGTGATTTTGTTTTTTAAAGGTAAATAATAATCTTCTTCTGCAAACCTAGCAATTTGACCATAACCGGGAGAAGTTAGCATGGATGGTTGTGTTTTGTTTTTGTAGTTGTAAGTAATCAAAATTGCAGATTTTGCCCAGTCAAATTTATCACCTAATCCTGAATATTCCGGATTTGAAAAAGTAAACTTCATATTTGCATGAAGTTGATTATTTTTTATATTGTTAATTTCTTCTCCAAAATTTAATTTTGAAGGTAAATTAGTGACTCCTAAATTAAAATTTGAAGAAAAATTTAAATTATTTTCTTCAAAAAAATTTATAACATTTATATCTTTCATTTTTTTAAGGTTTTACTATAGTTATTCTAAATGAAAAATTTAATTGTAGTCATTTCAGAATTAGTGCTTTTACTTAATTAGCGCTCATTTTGCTTTGATGAGCGCCTCCCAAAAAGGGGGGCTTTTTTTTGGAGATTTAAAACAGAAAAATGACAAAAGAACAATTAACTGGTGCGGAGCTTGTAATAAGAGGCCTGGAATATCTCAATGTTTCAACTGTTTTTGGTGTGCCAGGTGGCGCGATTTTGCCAGCGTATGACCCTCTATACGATAGTCCTATTAGGCATATATTAGCTAGACATGAACAAGGTGCTGGGCACATGGCAGAGGGTTATGCTCAAGCTTCTGGAGAACTCGGTGTTGTAATAGCTACTTCTGGACCAGGAGCAACAAACTTGATAACCCCTTTAGCTAATGCTTTAATGGACTCCACTCCTCTTCTGGCGATTACTGGTCAGGTTGCCTCAACTGCAATAGGTAATGATGCATTTCAGGAAGCTTATACTGTAGGACTCTCAATGGCAGCTACTAAACATAACTACTTAATCACAGATGCTTCAGAAATTCCTCAAGTTTTAAAGGAAGCAAAATTTATTGCTACTACTGGTAGACCAGGTCCAGTTTTGGTTGATATACCAAAGGATATATTAAACCAAGTTGCTGCTTGGGTTGAGCCAGGTGATCTTGACTTACCAGGATACAAGCCTACAACAGAGCCAAATCCAAAAATGGTTCAACAAGCTTCTAATTTAATCAAAAATTCAAAGAAGCCAATTCTTTATGTCGGTGGAGGAATCATTCATTCAAAAGCTAATAATGAACTTTTTGAACTAGCTACTAAATTTAATATTCCGGTTGTTACAACCCTGATGGGAAGAGGTTCTTTCCCTGATGGTCATGAATTGTGTCTTGAAATGCCAGGTATGCACGGCAACTATACTGCTACGACTTCAATTCAAAATGCTGACCTGTTAATTGCAATAGGCGTAAGGTTTGATGATAGAGTTACTGCAAATCCTTCATTTTTTGCTCAAAATGCAAAAGTTATTCATGCTGATATTGATCCAGCGGAAATTGGAAAAGTACGAGATGCACAAGTTCCTATTGTGGGTGATGCAAAAAGTGTAATTAAAGGACTTATTCAAGCTTTGGGAGATGAAAAACTTGATACTGAAAATTGGGTTTCAGAACTTAAAGAAATGAAAACTAAATTTCCTTTGTCTTATAACCAAGAAGATAAGGGTCCTCTTAAGGTTCCTTTTGTTTTAGAAGAACTTCAAAAGTTAACAAAAGAAGAAGCAATTGTTGTTGCTGGTGTTGGCCAACATCAAATGTGGGTATCCCAGCATTGGAACTTTACTGAACCAAATACCTGGTTAAATTCAGGTGGACTAGGCACTATGGGTTACGCATTGCCAGCTGCAATCGGAGCAAAAACAGCTTATCCTGACAAACTAGTTTTAGCATTAGACGGAGATGGATGTTTTCAGATGACATGCCAAGAATTAATTACTGCCTCAACGGAAAATATACCTATTAAAATTGTTGTGTTTAATAATGGAAACCACGGCATGGTTCGTCAGTGGCAAAAGATTTTTTATAATAGTAAATTTTCTGCTTCTGAACTAACTCATGACACACCAGATTATCTTAAGCTTGCTGAATCTATGGGTGCAGTTGGCTTAAGAATGATGGAAGAATCTGATGTAGAAAAAGTCTTTAATAAAATGTTAGAAATTAATGATAGACCAGTTTTAGTTGATTGTGTTGTAGATCCAGATGATTTGGTGTTTCCCATGGTACCTGCTGGTGGGAGCAATGATCAAATCATAATGAATGAAGAGGATCTTAAAAGCTTATGAGCGAGAGAATTTTGTCAGTATTAGTAGAAGATAAACCAGGTGTTTTAGCTAGAGTGTCTTCCACAATTTCAAGAAGAGGATTCAATATAAATTCTTTATCTGTGGGACCAACAAATATTGAAGGTAGATCAAAAATGACAATTGTAACTGAATTAGACGCTGTAGAACAAGTAAAAAAGCAATTAAATAAATTAGTAAATGTTATAAAAATAGTTGAACTTGATCCAAACATGACAATAGAGACTGAAGTTCTATTATTAAAGGTTTCAATAAATAAAGATTCTCAAACATCTGTAATTGAGAAAGCATCACTATCAAATGCAACTTCAGTAGATGTAGGGCAAGATTTTGCTATTTTTGAATTAACAGGTTCATCAAAAGAATTAGATAAATTTGAAGCTTTAATGAAACCATTTGGAATAATTGAAATGGTCAGGGGTGGAAGAATAGCATTACAGTCAAATCTATAAGGAGACAAAATATGGAAAGTAAAATAATTTATGACTCATCAATAGATCAAGAATTGATAAAGTCTATGAAAGTGGCAGTAATAGGTTTTGGTAGCCAAGGACATGCTCACTCTCTTAATCTACATGAGTCTGGTGTTGACATTACTGTTGGTCTTAGAGAAGATTCAGAATCCTCTATAAGAGCTCGTGATATGGGTCTCCATGTAGCAAATCTTGAAGATGCAACTAAGAATGCTGATGTAGTCATGTTGTTATTGCCAGACCAAATTATGGCAGATGTTTATAATGATCAAATCGCATCTCATATGAAAGAAGGTGCCACTCTTTTATTTGCCCATGGCTTTAATATCCATTTCAATGAAATCGTACCAAGAGAAGATTTATCTGTTGCAATGGTTGCCCCTAAGGGACCTGGACATCTCTTAAGGAGAACTTATTCTGAAGGAAGCGGTATGCCCTGTCTTGTTGCTGTGCATAAAGATGCTTCAGGAACTACTGAAAATTTGGCCATGTCTTATGCATCAGCAATTGGCGGCGGAAGGGCTGGAATTCTAAGAACTACTTTTAAAGAAGAAACCGAAACTGATTTATTTGGTGAACAAGTTGTTTTGTGTGGAGGGTTAACAGAGCTTATTAGAAATGGATTTGAAACTTTAGTAGAAGCTGGTTACCAGCCAGAAAGTGCTTATTTTGAAACACTTCATGAAGTTAAATTGATTGTAGATTTAATGTACGAAGGTGGATTTGAATGGATGAGGCATTCTATTTCTGATACTGCAGAGTATGGAGATTTTTCCAGAGGTTCGAGAATAATTACTTCTGAAACAAAAGAAGAGATGAAAAAAGTACTCGAAGAGATTCAATCAGGAGCATTTGCTAAAGAATGGATGTCTCAGGCCAGGGAGGGTTCTCCTTTCCTTAATG
>Ga0255772_10007136_pt1 | contig 10032 bp, 7 predicted proteins | sample 071ome_34_FD_179970 | JGI IMG/M metagenome (GOLD analysis project Ga0255772, IMG submission 179970) | Coastal salt marsh microbial communities from the Groves Creek Marsh, Skidaway Island, Georgia - 071411BT metaG (version 2) | ecosystem: Environmental > Aquatic > Marine > Intertidal zone > Salt... | reverse complement strand
CAAATTAAGTCGTCGAAAGTATCAATTTAGAAGGACATTTCGAGAGGGGTATGAAGAGCCTCGTCGTTCTTCTTCCCACACTCAATGAAGCGGATGGGTTACGCTGGGTCAATCGACACCTTCCTTGCGAAAGACTTGAAGCCATGGGTTTCAAAACAATCTGTATTGTAGCGGATGGGCATTCGATTGATGGTTCGAATGAAATTGCAAAAACATTGAATTTTGATGTATTCCAACAGCATGGGACTGGGAAGGGTAATGCCATTCGGGAAGGTTTTGGAAAAGCGATGCAATACAACCCTGATGTTGTTGTGATGCTTGATGCTGATGGAACATATGATCCAAAAGATATCATTGAATTTCTTCCATCGCTTTCAAAAAATGATATTGTTGTTGGGAATCGGTTGACTGGCAAAAGTTCCCGGGATAGCATGACAAAGATGAATATGGTAGGGAATCATTTGTTGACATGGTTTGCTTCAGTCTTATTTGGTCGGAAATGTGAGGACTTGTGTTCAGGATACTGGATGTTTTCATCAAAGGCCCTCGAGAAAATGAAACTTAACAGTGTATCATTTGAGTTAGAAGCAGAATTATTTGCGACCTGTGTCCATCATAGGCTCAAAATCGACTACGTTCCTATTCATTATCGACCTCGTATTGGAGATGCTAAATTGGGTTCGACTGCTGATGGTTGGCACATCTTGAAGAAATTGATTGTACGGCGAATTTTCCCAATCCCATACGAGCCGACGCAACAGAACATGAATTGAAAAGGAAAGATTTTGGTGGAACGATATGAGCCAAATCAGTACAGTCGTGCTTGGTTCATCGGGGATTGTTTCACAATATGTTCAATTTCTCCTCCATAACCACCCATGGTTCAATCTCGAGTACATTGCTGGAAGTCCAAACAACGTCGGCTCAAAAGTTGAGCAATTGCCATGGACGATAGAGTATGCTCATCCCAAGCGACTTGACAATGTTGTCCTTCCACTCGATGATGAGAGCATCATCGCAGACCTCGCTAACAAAGGCGTGAAAGTAGCAATTTCGACCATTCCTTCGGAATTTGCTTTGAATATTGAACCCATTTGGGCAAAATACGGCATTCATGTTTTTTCTAACGCAAGTTCATACCGTTGTCGAGAAGACATACCTACAGTTGTACCAGAGATCAATGCTGAACGATTATTCGCACCTGCCTCCCATCATGTTTGTGCGACGAATTGCACGCTCCTGAGTTTTTTGTTTGCAGTATTTCCACTCATACATAATACAGAAATCAAGCGTTGTGAGATCAACACCAAGCAAGCACTTTCAGGAGGAGGGAGGCGATTGCTCGACGAGTTTAGCATCAAAAATACATTGGGTGACGACACCATTCCAGGTGAAGCGGAGAAAATCATTCAAGAATTTGGATACATTACCCAATCAAGCATACCTATTGACGTTTCGTGCAAGCGAGTACCTCGACATCACGGCCACCTTGTCGACATCAATCTTACATTTCATCAACCTACACATGTTGATGATGTCCGAGAAAAATTGTCAATATTCAACCAAAAACAACACGATGTTCTACCGTCGAGTCCAACAAAGCTGATTCAATTCAAAGATGAAATCAACCTCGATGAAGACTTGTGGTCTGATGGTGTTCAAATATCAACACCGAACGATGAAAATTATCATCGGGGAAATGGAATGGCTGTCACGATAGGAAATTTCAAACAAAAAAATGAATCATGCATACATTTCCAAGGGTATTCTCACAATCTCATTCGTGGAGCCGCCGGTGGCACAATCCTTCTTGCTGAACTAGCTTATGCAAAAGGTATCCTTGACTCATGAATTTTGACCCCTATCGCTAAAGAGGATAACAGTCTCAAACAAACCGGTGAGACAATGGGCATAACTGCAATGATTCCCGACGCTACCATGGGACAGTTATTTGATGAGGCAGAGCAAAGATGGGGTGAAATTTGGGATGGGAACGCAACCCGAATGCGAATTCTCATGCTTTGTCCTAGAAAAGACCGCAAAATGATGGAACTTCATGGCGACCTTGTCGAGCACGGGCAACCGATTGTGTCGATGTTTCATCGGCCCAGAGAACAAGCCAAGCTCCTGGAGGAACAAGGACTGAATCCTCGTGATGCATCATTCCAATTCGTTGACCTTGCAACAACCGACCTCGGTCCATGGGTTCAGCACCTCATAAAAGGCGAAGGTTGGAAAAGAAGCAGCATCAAGGTTCACCCCCTTCCATTTTCCATTGATTCTCCTGCTCAAAGGGCATTCGAAGCCGAACAAATCATGTGTTTTTCACATCCAGACATCAATCCAATTGAAATCTACTACTTGCCATTCCCAACCAGTTCATTACCAGGGAAAGCATTTGTCAGCCTACCAAGAAGACAGGCGGCAGAATTTGCTCGGCAACAGGCTGAAGTCCTCGGTGTAGGCCGACTTGAGCGTCCTAAACCAGAAATCTCGGAGACACCCGAACAGGCCGTTGAAGAAGACATCAAAGAAGAGTCCAATAACGAACCCGTTGAAGAGGTACATTCCGAAGAGCCGGAACCAACTGTAGTCGAACCTCAACATGTTGAACAGACTACTGAAGAGATTGAACATGTGCCTCTGCCACCGTCTGCAGGTGATGAGGAGAGCGAAGTTGAGACTGAAGAAATCGAAAGTACAGATGAGGTTATTTCCGACATTCCTATCGAACCTGCAATAGAGGTCGAAGAAAACGATTCAACTGAGGAAGAAGTGGCACAGGAAGAAGAAAGCGAACCTCAGTCAGAAATCGAAATTGAGTTTCGTGCCTTTATTCAAGAGAAAATTGATTCTGGCATTGAAGTTTCAGAATTCATGGCGGACCCTCGATGGGAAGAAATGAATGAACGTGCAATTGCCATTCAACTTGACACATGGTCCATTCTCGTCGAAATGACATCAATAGGTTGAAAAAGAAAAAACGCTGGCAACAAAGTGAGGAATCATCATGGCTTTTTGCATCAACTGTGGTCAACAGCATCCAGATGGAACTCGATTTTGCAGATTTTGTGGAAATCAGCAACCTGGCGAAGCCCTTCTCCAAAGGCTTCGAATGGAAGCACAACAAATTCAAAACATGAGATTCCAAATGCAGCAGCGTCAATTCCAACAGCAACCTCGATGGTGAGGGAATGAAAACAAAGCATCTCGCGATGCTCCTATCAAATCTTGAGCCCCACCCACAACGAGATATCGTTCTTGAACAATACCAAACAGATGGAGCCCTTGCTGCGAGATGGCTTACCGTGCTCTCACACAACGATGGAGTCGAAGGATTACGAATTGCAGATTTGGGGAGTGGTAATGGGATTCTTGGTATCGGATGTTTGTTGCTCGGTGCCACGCATGTATCATTCATTGAAGTTGATAATGAAGCTGTAAAGGTCCTACAACAAAATCTCAAATCATTTCCTGATGACATGTATGAGGTGGTCCAGACCTCTATTTCAGGTGACACCGAACTGTCAACTGATGTTGACGCCATCATTATGAATCCACCATGGGGCGTTCAAACCCAGAAAGCAGATCGTCCATTTCTTGACCTTGCCTTCACCTCAAAAGCGACCAATGTCCATATCCTTCATTCTTCTGAAGCAAAACACCTCGTGGATATTGCATCAAATCACGGTTGGTCTGGTGAAAAATTATTCAACGACCATTTTCGTTTACCACAAGCCTATCAACACCACAAAAGTCGTCAACAAACGACCAAAATATCATGCTGGTCATTTTCAAGACAAGGTTGACCAGAGTGAATTCATTGTCATACTTGGGTTTGAAAAGGAAAGACATGTGGGGTCGAATAGCGGCGTGTGACCTGTCGATGGCCATGCCCAAGGAATGAGAAACATGACGGCGAGCATCGTCACCCCAGGTACGAAATTAGGCAATGAAGGAGAATTCGAGGCAGGCGCCGGCGTCCACCTCCACGAAGGTGTTCTACGTGCACTCGTGCTCGGCGAAATTCATCGAGAAGATGGCATCATTAGCGTCGTACCTCAACAAGAACTCCCCACGCCAGTAGTTGGCGATACCGTGTTGTGCGAAATCACTCGACTCAATGAAAAAAATGGTGAAGCTATGATTCTTGTCATCGAGGGTAAATCAGGTTCCATTGATGCTGAGAACCTCATTGCACAATTCCATGTCACAAACATCGCCGACAGATATCTTCACCAAACAAGAGATGCCCTCAATGTTCGAGATGTCTGTCGAGGCATTGTCACAGATACACAACCAGTTCTACGAATTGACTTCCGCTCCGCCCCTCACCTCGGTGTTTTGAGTACACTATGTGGCTCGTGTGGAGGACAAATGGACATAGATGTGAGCGATGATTGGAATGTCATATGCTCAACTTGTGGCTCAAGGGATTATCGTGCAGTGTCCGACCAATTTGGAATCGGTTGGGGAAATGGTCGAGAAGATATAGATGAAGTTTCAAGAAAAGGAAAGCGATGGAGCGAAGCAACTGAAAAGTTTCGAGCAAAAGGCCCTGCAGCACGTTCAACGATGATCGCTGCTGATTTCCGAAACGATGGTCGAGCGGTTGAATATTTCTCATTTGAAGGAGGTTCCGGCGGCGGTGGCTCTAAACCTCGGGCTGACCCTGATTGTCGTCTTTTCGTAGGAGGGATTCCACGAGATATTGATACGAATGGTCTGCGAGAAATCTTTGGAGAATTTGGCGATATGGAAGATTGTATTGTCATGACCGATGAAAGCGGAGCCAGTCGTGGCTTTGGCTTTGTCACATACGAAGATAAAGCAATGGCCCAAGCAGCAGTTGAAGCCATGAAAACGAAGAAAATTCAAGGTCGCATCTTAGGCGTAAACTTAGCCGACGACAAGAGCAAGAAAAGCAAGCCAAAACGAGACCCAGAAGTCAAGTTTTATGTCGGCAACCTTCCTTTTTCAATCACGAAAGAACAGATTGATGCTGCATTCAAAGAACATGCAGAAGTCACCCACATCAATATCGTCACAAGTCCTGATGGCAAACCAAAAGGATTTGCGTTTGTATCAACAGCCTCCAAAACAGATGCTAAAGAGATTGTTGGTGCATTGAATGGGACTGAAATAGATGGCCGCAAGATACGTGTCGATGTCGCTGGTCAATCAGGAAAAAAATCACAAAAATCTTCGAGAGAACGACGAGCAATGCGTGAAGAAGAACAAGATTCAAGCAAAAAAAGACATCGACCTCGAAAAGAGAAGAAGGATTGAAATTCTTCACCACTTGAGTGTTCCATGGACTCCGAGGAGGCACACCAATGGCTCGTCATCGACGGCTATGAAGATGAGCCCGCTGCATTCGGCGTTCCGCCCTATGTTGGCTTCCATGTTCGATATCTCTGTGGGGTCTTAGAAGAACAAAACATTCCTTACCAATTTATCACCATTGACCAACTGCGACGGTTAAAAGAAAAAGATGCACAAGAAATGAACACCTTATTGAGTTCATCCAAAGGTATCGCAATGATTGCTGGAGCCGTAGTGCCAGGTAAATATCTCCGTGGCACACCGATTTCGCTCAAAGAAGTCAATGACTTCATTCACCAAGCACCAACAGAAATTCCGATGCTATTTGGGGGCTGGGCTATTCGTGGCTGGCGTCATCAAGGTTGGCAACCTTTACGAAAGAATCTCTTCCTATGCGTACAAGACACCGATGCGACGCTTCATCATTTTCTCAACGAAGGCGAATGGAAACAACAACGAAGAACATCTGAGCAATGGACTACTTGGGCACAACTGGGTGCTACATCGAAGGCGGTAACCAACCATCCAGACCTCGGTACACTCGAGCAACCAGGCCCTCTCACATATGAAGTGGAAGTGTATCAAGGCTGTGTTCGATACAAACACGGCTGCAAATTTTGCATTGAACCGAAAAAGGGTGTACCTATTTGGCGTCATCCAGATGATATCATTCGTGAGGTCAAACTTGCTCATGACCAAGGCGTTCAACATGTGCGACTTGGGGGGATGACTGACACATACACATACATGGCCGAAGGTGTTGTAGAACTTGAATATCCAATTCCAAACCCTGAACCTATTTCGAAACTTCTCTACGGTTTGCGTGAGGATGAACGTCTCAATATATTACACACCGATAACGCAAACCCATCCATCATCGCAGAACATCTTGAACCCTCGGAAGAAATCACAAAAACACTCGTCAATACACTCTCCGATGGTGCTGTCTTATCGTTTGGTCTTGAATCCGCAGATCCAAATGTACACGAACTTAACTGGCTAAATTGCGATTCGAAGCAACTGAAATCTGCGATTTCACTTATCAACAAATATGGCAAAGAGCGTGGACAACGAGGCCTGCCAAAATTATTACCGGGCCTCAATTTTATTGCTGGTTTGAATGGCGAGAAACGAGAATCATACGAATTAAATCTTAACCTTCTTCGAGAAATTCGAAACGAAGGTCATTGGCTTCGTCGAATTAACATTCGTCAAGTCGAAGGTGCAGGCTTTCAAACTGTTGACAAAGATGATTTCACTGACTTCAAATCAAATGTTCGGCGAAATTTCGATGAACCGTTGCTTAAGGAACTGTTCCCGATTGGTCAAATTCTTCGAGATGTTCACTGGGAGAGTCATGATGGCAGAACACGACTACCAATTCATGAAGCAATGGAGCATCGAGACCAGGCCTGCCACGGTAAAGCTGGCGTCACTTTTGGTCGCCAAATTGGTGCATACCCAATTCTCATTGGTGTTGAGTACAAAATCCCTCTTGAAACAAGTTCAGACATCCTGGTCACAAGTCACGGTCAGCGTTCAATCACTGGAGTAGAAATAGGGCTCGATGTGTATTCTGTAACTGAAAAACAACTAGAGGCAATACCAGGAATTGGGAAAAAGTCCGCATGGAAACTCGTGTCCGAACGTGCTAAATTACTCTCTAAAAAGCAAGAAATCGTCGCGGAGAATTGGTTCAAATCGGCTAAAATTGATTGGAACACCCGTTTTTCAACTTTTTTTGAGTGATAAAACTGATGCATTTTGAGGTCATTTTATATCCTTTTTTATCTGCCATCAAACATGAACGGCCGAACACTTGTGATTGCATTGCTTCTCGTATTGAGTTCAATGTCAACCAGCATGATGAATTCAACAACAATCGTGTTAGAGCAAACTAACACTGAATCAAACTCAGGAAACAATTCAACTGGGTGCGGATATAACACGTCTTACGCATATATTTCGGGTTGGTACAACAACGGACCGTATTATGTCGGAGACGCATTTAATGGATCTGTTTACTCAAATTGTAACATGCTCAATCAAACCATGTATATCTCATACAACGTCACTGCACCGAATGGTTCTCATGTACATTCTGGAGCTTGGAACTGGACAGCATATTCGATAACGCAAACGCATTATCATTATCTTCAAAATCTGGTGTACGGCACGTATACAGTGAACCTTGCATTGTATCATTATAACAATACGCAAGGATTCACATGGCTCGATGGCTACTCCTACAACTTTAGCGTTTCAAACAATAGCGGTGGAACAAATACTGGGTGCGGATATGAATCGAATTATTCGAGTATCTATGCTTCGTCTTCGTATTCAACCTATACATCTGGAGATAGTTTCTATGGATATATCGATACGTACTGCAATGTCCTTGGTGAAAATATGTACATCAGTTGGAGCATCTGGGACCAAAACGCCAACCAAAATTTAACATCAGGTAATATTAGTTGGACCGCCTTGTACACATATGATTATTTCAATGCAACATATGCCAATTTATCCGCTGGAAACTTTACCTTTTACGCATCCCTCTACATGTATGATAACACCACTTCAAGTTGGATATTGCTTGACTCAGATAACGAAACCTTCAGTGTTATCAACTCAAATCAGACGGGGTGTGGATACAATGCAAGTTACGCTTCGATGAGCATTTATAGTCTGTACAATTCATACACCGTAGGAGATTCATTCTACGGAAATGTGGACACATACTGTAATATTTTAGGAAATGCCATGAAACTTGAGTACCAAATTGTCAGCAACGCAACTGGAATGAATGTATCATCTGGTACCATCACCTGGAATGCAACCTACACCTACCATTACCAATACCTCTCAAACATCTCCTTAACAAATACAGGTGGCCATTCAGTACAAGGCCAATGGTACACTTGGGACAATTCCAGTTCATCATGGACATATCTCGCATCAGCATTGAACTACTTCAATGTCTACAATTCATCAACCAACAACAGTGGATGTGGGTATGAAGAGAGTTATGCATACATTTCAGCATGGAATAACAACTACCCCATCTTTGAGGGTGATACGCTCAACTCTACTGTATACACCAACTGTAACATGCTTAATCAAACCATGATTGTCAATTACAGCATCTATCAGTGGATCAACAATAATTCAGAGTTATTAGAGATTGACAACGATACATGGAATTGGACAGCGTACAACCTGTATGATTATTACTACTTCTACATGAGTAATTTGAGCATCGGTAATTATACAATTTCAACCTCGATGTCGTACATTGATAGCAACTCTCAACAAGTTTTGCTAGATACTTTCACGTATCATTTCAATGTCACAGCACCATCAGGTTGTGGATATGATGCAAGTTACGCCCAGTTCTACTTGAGCGGAATTTACGAAGGTGACGAGTATGTCCTTGGAAACTACATGCCGTACCCGTACATGTCAAACTACTGTAACGTGCTTGGAGCCCAGATGGTCGTCAATTGGGAGTTGAACTCCGGCTCGACAAATGTCGATTATGGTTCTTGGAACTGGACTGCACAAAACACCTCGGATTGGCACACCCTCAATTTATCCTATCTCGGCGTTGGAAACTACTCGCTCTCCACAAGTTCAGCAATGGTTTGGCAAGGAACCACATTCAACCTCGGCGAAGGCTATGCGAACTTCTCAGTGATCGCTCAAAACAACAACGGCACTGGATGTGGTTATGATGCAAGTTACGCCTATTTGTCCCTCAGCGGATTGTACGATGGCGATGTGTATTATGTCGGTGACGAAATTTATGCCTACGTCGCAAATTACTGTAATGTTTTGAATGCGACCATCGTTAATTCATGGTGGCTCTCCACTTCGGAGAGCAATGGTACCATCATCGACTATGGAAATCCAAGTTATACCGCTCAAAGCGATTGGGATGAATTATATTTCAATTTCAGTCAATTAGCCTCAGGTCCTCTGCAGGAGGGAAGTTACAATTTCTACATTGAAACCTCGATTGTCTTGGGGTCCAATAATTCATGGTATGTTGGCTCGCAAAGCGTGAACTTTAGTGTCATCGACTCGAACACGGATTCTGATGGCGACGGTTGGACGGACCAAGATGAATACAACTGCTACACCAATGCTTCGGATAACAACAGTGTGCCAACCGATTTCGACATGGATGGTATCTGTGATGTAATCGATGAAGATGATGACAATGATTCATGGTATGATTGGGAAGAATACAATTGCGGTACGAACGCAACAGATTCGAACGATGTGCCGACTGATTTCGACGGGGATGGCATTTGCGATACAGCGGACAGCGATGACGACAATGATGGCATTAGCGATGTTGACGAAGGAACCGGAGATACCGACGGCGATGGCGTTCCAGATTACTTGGATACAGATAGCGATAACGACGGGGTTGAAGACGGAGACGACAATTGTCCAAACACCCCTTCGGGAACGATTGTTGATGCAACAGGTTGTGAAGAAGCGACCGTCGACCCTTGGACCACAGTCGAACTTTCTGTTTCAATAACTGAAAACGCTGCAAATGAAATGTATTTCTTCATTGACATCTCGGTTAACAATCCAGATGGTTGGAGCGGACATATCGATTGGGAAGTAGTCGCTTACGGCGATAATGGAACCAATAACCTCACCAATGTCGATGGGCACCTCATGGTAGAAAGT
>Ga0255772_10007130_pt1 | contig 10038 bp, 15 predicted proteins | sample 071ome_34_FD_179970 | JGI IMG/M metagenome (GOLD analysis project Ga0255772, IMG submission 179970) | Coastal salt marsh microbial communities from the Groves Creek Marsh, Skidaway Island, Georgia - 071411BT metaG (version 2) | ecosystem: Environmental > Aquatic > Marine > Intertidal zone >... | reverse complement strand
CCTGTCTGGGAAACATATAAAGAGTATGACTTGGAAGATCCATTGTCATTCACCCTTGCATTGGAACTCCCTAAGACTGGTGGTGGGTTGTTCTTGTGGGACTGGATGGAGATGGATCAATCCATGATCGCTAAGTTCAACTTCCAATCCAACTCTGAGAAAGATCAAACTCTCAGAACGTTCATGGAACATGCTGAGAACGTAGACTTCAAGAATAGACCAGAGTTCTTCCAGAGTGAACTGCAGGATACACTCAACAGGGTGACTGGATGTGCTGATGAATTTATCAGACACCACAGTGAGAATGATCCCAGAGAATCAAAAGAGTTCTGGGAGAATGGATCTCTACCCATGAAGTATGATCCTATCTACGACAGCAAACCACTCGTAGTTCCATATAAAGTTGGACAACTCTTCTATCACACTGGGCATGTCTTGCACCAGATCGTTCCAGGATATAAACTGGATGTAGAAGATAGAAGAATTACTCTTCAAGGTCATGGTGTTAAATGTGATGGTGTATGGCAACTGTACTTCTAGATTTTAATCGCATCCAGATTCTAACCCCAGAACAAAACGAAAAGGTCTTTCAGGAACTTCTGGGTGCAAGGAATGTTTGGTTGCGTAGGAACAACTGGCATCCTGCTATTGAGATTGCTGGTCCTGACAGTGGTATAGAAGACTATGTTCATTACTCTACTGTTGGTGCCACTCTCTACATGGATGCTAGGGATAGAGGATGGAAACTCTATGGTAAACTGCGCGACATGTACAACCGCCTGCTATGGAATAGACTTGGGTGGTTGTATGATACATTCCTAGAGCAGATCCAAAATGAGATTGGTGATGCTGAATATGATAGTGGTCTTGCCTTGCCAGGATTCCACATTTACGAGTTTCTTGACGCCCCAGACGACAAGAAGCATCATCGCTGCCTACACTACGATGGTCAGTGGTGGTGGGGTAAGAGATACTTTGCTGAGAAGTACAAGGAAGTTGACTTTAGAAACCAACTGAGTTATACCTTCTCGATCAAGGTGCCACACAATGGCAGTGCCATCGCTCTGTGGAATCTTCCAGAGGACTACCATGCCAAGGCAAGATCCCTGCAGGAACAGAACTGGCATCCAGTCATAGACAGGTATCAGACTGTTGAGTATGTGCAGGAGATCAGACGCAACCACGTCATCGAAGATCCCTGGAAGTTTGATCTGTTCAATGAGAACTGTGGTGAACTGGATCAATATATACCGTATGTCATTCCACACCTAGAAGGTCATTCTTTCTGGTACTATGGAATGGTTATGCATCAAATGATCCTTGGAGATAGTTTCAAGAAGGGAGACTATAGGATTACATTCCAAGGTCATGCATTGAAATGTGATGGAGTTTGGAGGTTGTTCTGGTGATCCATGGGTTCATAGATCTGTATAAGTTACATCCCAAGTTTGATCTATTCAATGAGAGGTTTGATCAGATTCAGAAGGAGTTTAGAGAGAACCTAGATCAACTGGAGTTCATTGCCTGGCACGACGACAGAGCGCACCAGGAGGGGTCTGGATACGTCCCTGTGGGTGCTCCCCTCATAGGACTGCAGAGTGAGAAACAAGAGCAGTTACCAGTCTGGAACAAGATGTATGACTGGAAGGATGGTCTTCGCGCTCATAAGAATATTGAACTAGTTCCCACTCTTGTGCAGACGTTACTTGACTGTGGCATCACAAGGAGAGCATCGATCACAAAGATGCAACCCAAGTCTAAGATTCCATTACATAGAGATGGCGATCCCAATCCACCTGGGGGTATTATTCTTCGTGGAATAGTTGGACTAGATGTACCTGAGGAGGAAGATAAGAGATGTTATCTCATGGTTAGGAACAGACCGAAGAAAGACTGGGACACCAAAGACATTTGTAATAAGTCTGTTGCAGTCTTTCAACCCAATCATATCCATGCTGTAGTAAATCAATTAAGTGGCATCAGATATACCCTGTGTTTTGATACTGTTGTCTGGTTTGAAAACTATCCAGAGATAGTAGCGTCATGTAGAACCACAGGGGTGTGGGCAAATTTGGATTGAGATAAATATTAATTGACCCTTTGACCTCTACATGAGATGGATGCAAACGCTGCTATCTTAGAAAGACTAGAACGAGTAGTGCAGTCTTTGCAGGACAACTCTATCAAGATGGGTCAGCTTCTTGCAGTTCATCAAGAGAAACTGGACAAGCAGGAAAAGGTAGATGATATCCTCTTCACCAAGATTGATCATATCCATAAGGATCTCCATGAGAAGACTGATGAGATCAAGAAAGGGTGTGAGCGTGACATCATGATGGTGGATGGTCGCCTCAGAACTCTTGAAAGGAAACTCTGGAGCATCGCTGGTGGTCTTGTGGTAGTCAGCATCATCTTCTCCTCAGGTGGACAGAGAATTCTGGGACCACTCTTGACAAGCCCCACGGCAGCTGGTACGATAGGTACAGTGAACGCCCCTATGCATGAGCCTAATTGACAGCAAATATATTAATCTTGCATCGGTATCACTTCAAAAATTCAAGAAAGTAAAACCTGGCTTGTACAATTTCCGCTGTCCTTACTGCGGAGATTCTAAGAAGAACAGAAATAAGACCAGGGGTTACTTGTTTCAAGTCAAAGGAGATCACGTCTACAAGTGTCACAACTGTGGAGTGACGAGATCCTTTAGTAACTTTCTAAAAGAGAACTCAGAATCTTTGTATGATGAGTATCTTCTGGAGAGGTACAAGGAGGGTATCGGTGGTAGGAACGTGGAGAAACCTGACCTCACTAAGTTTGTGTCGAAACCCGAATTCAAAAAGAAGACTGTATTAGATCTTACACGGGTTTCTGATCTAAATAATTCTCACGAAGCGAGGGGTTACTTACTTGGAAGAGGTATTCCTGAAGACAAACTGCATATATTTTACTTCTGTCCGAACTTTAAGAGTTGGACAAACAGTTTCAAAGAAGTCTTCCCGAATACAAAACCCGCTGACCCTAGAATAATCATTCCTCTGATCGATGCGGATGAAAATCTCATCGGTTTTCAGGGGAGGTCTATGGACATCAACAATCACATGAGGTATATTACTATCATGCTTGACGAAGATGCCCCAAAGATCTTTGGTTTAGATAGAGTTAATCCGAATGAAACTGTATATGTCACAGAAGGACCCATCGATTCGATATTCATCCGCAATGGCATTGCCATGTGCGGCGCTGATGTTGATGTCAGCTCTATGGATTATCAATTCGTATTCGTCTTCGATAATGAACCGAGGAACCGAGAGATCGTTAATCGAATTGAGAGAACGATCGATCAAGGATACCAAGTAGTCATCTTCCCCAAGTCCATACAACAAAAGGACCTGAATGATATGGTAAACGCTGGACATGACGTGCAGCATCTGGTAGAATGTAACACCTACCAAGGACTACAAGCAAAGTTAAAGTTATCTGATTGGAAAGTATGAGTAACGGCATCAAAGTTATCAAGAGAAATGGTCAAACCGAGAAGATCAATCTCGATAAAGTACACAAGATGGTAGACCTTGCCTGTGAAGGTCTTGCAGGTGTCTCTGCTTCCCAAGTTGAGATCAGTAGTGGTTTACAGTTTTTCGATGGAATCAAAACAAGTGAAGTGCAAGAAATTCTTGTCCGTTCTGCGAGTGATCTTATTAGTCTTGACGCTCCAAACTATCAGTTTGTTGCTGCTCGACTTCTACTCTTTGGTCTCCGCAAATCAGTGCATGGGCATCCTGAAGAATTTCCATCTCTGCGTCAGCATGTAACGAATTGTATTGAGCGAGGTGTGTATGACCCCAGCATCCTGAATAAGTATAGTCAGGAAGAGTGGGAAAAGATTGACACATGGATTGACCATGGTCGTGACTATCTGTTTACATATGCTGGTCTACGTCAAGTTGTAGACAAGTACCTTGTGCAGGATAGAAGTTCTGGGAAGCACTATGAAACTCCCCAGCAGATGTATATGATGATCGCTGTTACCCTGTTCCAAAACTATAAGCAAGATCGTCTCCACTATGTCAAACGATACTACGAAGCAATCAGCAAGCACAAAATCAACATTCCCACACCTGTCATGGCGGGAGTGCGAACTCCACTTCGACAATTTGCTAGCTGTGTTCTTGTTGATGTTGATGACACCCTCGATAGCATCTTTAGTTCTGATATGGCTATCGGCAGATATGTTGCACAAAGGGCGGGCATCGGTATCAACGCAGGCAGAATCCGTGGCATCAACAGTAAAATCAGAGGTGGAGAAGTTCAGCACACGGGTGTTGTACCGTTCCTCAAAAAGTTTGAGTCAACTGTCAGATGCTGTACACAGAATGGCATCCGAGGTGGATCAGCGACAGTACACTTCCCAATCTGGCACCAAGAAATAGAGGACATCATCGTCCTCAAAAACAACAAAGGCACTGAGGATAACCGTGTTCGTAAACTTGATTACTCCATCCAAATCTCTAAACTTTTCTACGAGAGATTTATCACTAACGGGACCATTACTCTCTTTAGTCCTCACGATGTTCCTGGGCTTTATGACGCTTTCGGTACTCCTCAGTTTGATGAGTTATATGTACGATACGAAGCAGATGAGACGATCCCAAGAAAAACCATTGGTGCTCAAGAACTGATCCTTGATCTTCTCAAGGAACGTGCTGAGACTGGTCGTCTTTATCTGATGAACATCGACCACTGTAATTCACACTCGTCCTTCAAGGACAAGGTGAACATGTCGAACCTGTGTCAGGAGATCACTCTCCCCACAGATCCTATTAACCATATCGATGATGCGGATGCTGAGATTGCCCTGTGCATTCTGTCTGCTATTAACATTGGTAAGATCAACCATCTTGAAGAGATGGAAGAACTCTGTGATCTTGCTGTGAGGGGTCTGGAAGAGTTGATTGACTATCAGGAGTATCCCGTTGCTGCAGCACGTCGTAGCACCCTTGCAAGGCGCTCCTTGGGCATTGGATACATCGGTCTGGCACATTACCTCGCTAAGCATAAAGTTAAGTATGATTCTCCCAATGCATGGAAGTTGGTTCATGACCTCACTGAGGCATTCCAATACTACCTGTTGAAATCCTCCAACCAACTTGCAAAAGAGAAAGGTGCATGTGCTGCCTTTGATCGTACTAAGTACGCAGACGGTATTCTGCCTATCGATACATACAAGAAGGAAGTAGATGAATTGGTTCCAAACGAACTTGCTTATGATTGGGAAACTCTTCGAGGATCTATCACCACCCACGGTCTCCGACACAGCACTCTGTCCGCACAAATGCCTTCTGAGAGCAGTTCCGTTGTGTCAAATGCCACAAACGGAATCGAGCCTCCTAGAGACTACCTGTCCGTTAAGAAGAGCAAGAAGGGACCCCTTAAACAGATTGTTCCACAGTACCACGCTCTTAAAAATAGTTACACTTTACTTTGGGATATGCCTGACAATAGCGGTTATATTAATGTGGTCGCAGTCATGCAGAAGTTCTTCGACCAAGCCATCAGCGGCAACTGGTCCTACAATCCAGAGAACTATCCCGACAACGAAGTCCCTGTGTCCGTGATGGCAAAGGACTTTTTGAATACATATAAGTACGGTTGGAAGACCTCCTACTATCAGAACACATACGACAACAAGAAGGATGCTGATGAAGATTTAGACCAGAAGAGAAGCGATCTAGAATCTTTAATTAAAGATATCGAGAACGCTGATGAAGATTGTGAGTCCTGTAAGATTTAATAACGAATGGAATTTATCAAAGACACCACCAGTAAATCTAAGAAGATTGAAGGCATGACGGTATTCAATACCAAGCATGTAAACATTAAGAAGCAACCGATGTTCTTCGGTGCTCCCTTGGGTCTCCAACGTTATGACAATTACAAGTACCCAATCTTTGACAAACTCACTCAGCAGCAACTGGGATACTTCTGGAGACCTGAAGAGGTCTCCCTCCAGAAGGACAGGGCAGACTACCAAACCCTCACTAAGGAACAGAAGCACATCTTCACGTCCAACCTTAAGTACCAAGTCATGCTTGACAGTGTACAAGGGCGTGGTCCTGGGATGGCTTTTATCCCTTACTGTTCACTACCTGAACTTGAATCTGCCATGACTGTGTGGGAGATGATGGAGATGATCCATTCTCGCTCCTACACCCACATCATTAAGAATGTGTACCCTGATCCTGCTGAGATCTTCGACACAATTTTAGATGATGAAAAGATTTTGAACCGTGCAACCACGGTCACTTCAGCCTATAATGAGCTCATCAATGCTGCTCAGATGTATGGCACAAGCAACGATTGGATCTATGCCCAAGAGGACATCGACTATGCCAAGGGAAACCTCAGAGAACTCAAGAGAAAACTCTACCGAGCAATCGTCAACGTCAACATTCTTGAAGGAATTAGGTTCTATGTCTCCTTTGCTTGCTCGTTTGCGTTTGGTGAGCTCAAACTTATGGAGGGATCCGCTAAAATTATCTCTCTCATCGCACGAGACGAAAACCAGCATCTTGTCCTTACTCAAAACATCATCAAAAACTGGCACCAAGGCGACGACCCAGAAATGGTGGAGATCGCTAGGGAAGAAAGAGACAATGTGATTCAGATGTACAAGAATGCTGTTGATGAAGAGCGTTCTTGGGCTGAGTATCTCTTCAAGGATGGATCGATGATCGGTCTGAATGACAAACTGCTCACCCAGTATGTCGAGTGGACTGCCAACCGCCGCATGAAAGCGATTGGTTTTGATCCTATCTATGACATCCCTGCCAAGAACAACCCACTGCCTTGGACACAATACTGGTTGAACTCCAAGGGTCAACAGAATGCTCCACAAGAAACGGAGATTGAAAGTTATGTTATTGGAGGTATCAAACAGGATGTCACAGGAGACACCTTCAGCGGATTCTCCCTCTGATTGGAGGCAAGAATACCTAGATCTCAAGGGGGATACCTTGTCCCCCTGTCAACAACTCGTTCTCAAGCAGGGTCCCAGGTCACTGTCTCAGGCATGGGCACTCCAAGCAATGAAGAACGATTATAAAAAAATTCTAAAACTGTAACATTTGTAACCATACTAGTTGCGTAAATAGTTTCGTCATACTATAATGACGATACGTTCATCCCATTCGCTGTTTGCGAATAGCGAATGAGACGCAAGTAAGTCGCGGAACGGAGCGTTCATCCTATGCTTTCATTGGCACTCATTTTCTTTAGTCATGTCCCAGCTGAGATGAATCTCAGATGTGATGACTTTAATTGGTTGAGAGAAGGACTGGAAGAGACAACTCTTTTCACTCCTTTTGAGAAAGCTGATCTTCTCATCCATTGGATGGAACACACAGACCCTCAATGCTTTGAAGCACAGGACGCAAACGACTGAAGGAACGGGAGACTTAAAACTCACCCATCCTTTAGGAGACCTACAATGAACACACTTACTCTCATCAAGAAGCAGATCAACAAGGCTAACGCACTTCATGATGCACAAATCTCTCACACCGCATATCGTGGCGTGAAGTTTGAGTGCAAGCATGGCGTTGCTGACGAAGTACATGGTACTTTCTGCTATCGCGGTCACACTTACAACAAGTGATATGGAGTACCGCTATCATTCAGACGATTTAGATAGCGACAACAGACCACCTGCCTGCTATCAACTAACATATAGGGGATGCAGGTATTGGTCCTGTTATAAGATTCATCTGCGAGAATATTTTGAGCAGTTGCTTTCTTATCAACCCATTTATAATCAAAGACGCTAAAAGTGATCCCCGCTACATATAGTAGTCGGGGATTTTTTTATGGAAAAAAGACGCCTCAAAGAATTGGTTCAGGAGTTAGAGGAACTTTTGGCGGAACTTAAAGTAGAAGTTTACGCCGACAAAGATTCTTACCTTGACAAATCTGATTACCCATATTATAGTAGCGATGACGATGACGGATACCCAGATTGATTATGAAAACCCCTGGTTGTTTAATGGTAAACCGTTCTCTTCTGAAGACATTGGGGAATATTATGGTTTTGTCTACTGTATCACTAACGTCCTTTCTGGTCGGCGCTATATTGGTCGAAAGTATTTCTGGTCGCTACGAAAGCCTAGAGGTAAAAGTAGGAGAGTTAGAAGTGAAAGCGACTGGAAGAGATACTACGGCAGCTGTGATGAGCTTAATGCTGAGCGCAAAGAGGTGGGGAACTATGCCTTTAAGCGAGAGATACTGAGTATCCACACAAAGAAAAGTTTGTGTAATTATGAAGAGACCAGACAACTATTCATAAATAATGTATTGAGTGAAAGTTTGAATGGAGAACCTGCGTTCTACAATTCAAACATTCTTGGTAGATACATGAGGAAAGACTACTATGGACAAGGCACCACCACAGATCCGAGCGATGTGTGACGATTTGATTCAATGGGTCGGTGACCAATGCGAAGAACTCATACACCAAGAGCGACAGGATGATATGTTTGCACTTTATATGGAATGGGCAGAATGGATAGAAGCACCAGAAACCACGCCAGTTGTCGTACTGGAACAGCAACCCCCTAAGGACCCTTGACATAGTGCCACTGGTCCTGTTATACTTACAGAGTTCAAGAGGACAGGACCATGACCGAGACCAAAGTCAAGAGCGATTCCGTAGACTTTATCGATCTGATCCACACCCTTGTGTCGGAAGGACAGATTGAAGAAGCAACTGAGTTGTATGCTAACGTTAAAGACAGCTTAGACCTTTCCAATTCTGTCTTTATTGAGTATTAATTTACTCGTTTTTTGTTTCAGTAGCTCAGTTGGATAGAGCAACTGCCTTCTAAGCAGTCGGTCGTAGGTTCGAGTCCTACCTGAAACGCCTCGGGAGATTAGCTCAGCGGTAGAGCACCTCGTTTACACCGAGATTGTCACAAGTTCGATCCTTGTATCTCCCATATGAAAAAATCTGACGTTGACTACCTTTATAACTGGGCATGTGAAACTGAGTTTCCAATCAGGAGAGCACCCACCGCAGTTGGATATTCCAACAAGGACATATATTTTTGCTGGTTAAAGGGCACAAGAAGAAATTGTGATGTACGCAGAAATTTCATTGATGATCCCAAAGTTATTGAGATCCTAGAATCAGAGGAAGTATTACTGGCATCTGTTGCTATATTCTCACCAGGAACAGAACTCGGACCACATAAAGATCCACCAGTGTACGACAAACCATACAGACGGATACAACTTCCACTGTACGTTCACCCCACCGACTGTTATATGATCTGGAAAGGTCAGAAAGTTTATTGGCAAAGTGGAGAACCTCAAATTTACGATGTACAAGACCACGTTCACGAAGGATACAATCATTCAGACGACGATATGATTTTTATGTTCATAGATATCGAGAAGAGAGATGACAACAGTACGCTGCAAGAGATGTAACACAACACTTACATCAAAACATGACTATGATTTTCAAACATGCACCTGTGAAAATAGAACCCATGTAAGGGGAACTATCATCGGTGCTTTTGATCTAAGTTTAGTCGAACAAATTGGTAACCCCAAACCCAAGAGCGATCTTGGCATTGGTAAAGAAGCACAGAAGAAAAGAACTACTAGATTAAGTGACGTTGACTTTAGATGAACGACGTAATTTCTTATCCTCCTATCATTGATACTTGGTCAGTTCATATGCTGCTTAGGGAGATCAAGATGTTTGATCCTCTCCCTGGCAACATGTGGATTGGTATTCATGATGAGCCAGAGAACACTATTGAGAAATACATTCTAGATTCCTTTGACATGTATTTGTCCAAGGAGTATCCTACTGCAGTGGGATTGGAGTGGTGGTTCCACATCTTCAAAGAGAGTGATAAGATGTTAGCGTTTCATTCTGATCATGATGAGATGATCAGGAGAGAGACTGGAGAGATGAAGTTCCCTCTTCGCTCTACAGTTACTTACATCAACTCAGAAAATCTTAGTCCGACTATTCTT
>Ga0255772_10007115_pt1 | contig 10048 bp, 6 predicted proteins | sample 071ome_34_FD_179970 | JGI IMG/M metagenome (GOLD analysis project Ga0255772, IMG submission 179970) | Coastal salt marsh microbial communities from the Groves Creek Marsh, Skidaway Island, Georgia - 071411BT metaG (version 2) | ecosystem: Environmental > Aquatic > Marine > Intertidal zone > Salt... | reverse complement strand
TTCAACGGAGATGGACTCGAAGATTTGCTCGTCGGTAGTTCTACAGGTTATAATCCGACGCTTTTTTTCCAAAACGCAACGGGTCAATTTGAGTCACGCCAGCTTTATACAGACGAGCGATTGCTTTCTTTTGAAGAAGCGAGAGCAGTAGCCTTCGACCTTGAAAACGATGGCGACATAGACCTGTTCATGGCCTCTGGTGGTGGCGATTACAAGGCACCAAAAGCCGTTTTTGACCAGGTACTTTTAAGAAATGACGGCAGCGGTAATTTTACGCGTGCTACCGATGTTCTTCCGCTATTGACCCTAAATGCGAGCACCGCTACCGCAGTGGATTACAACAACGACGGTTATACCGATATTTTTATTGGTGGAGGCGTGATCCCAGGTCAGTATCCGAAGACCTACGAGAGCGTTTTGCTTGAGAATCGACAAGGCGTATTAGTCGATGTTACCGAAAGCGTTTTTCCGGCCTTGAAAACACTTGGCTCAGTGCATGAGGCGAAATGGCAGGATATGAACAACGATGGCTATCAAGATCTAATCATTGCTGGTCATTACGAGCCCATTGAAATCTATCTCTATACAGAAAAAGGCTACCAAAAACGGCAAACAGCCATGGATACTAAGCTGGGCTGGTTCAACACCATCGAGATTGCGGATTTCAATAACGACGGAAGTTTAGATATCCTGGCAGGAAACTTAGGGCAGAACAATTTCTATCAGCCCTCTCAAGAAAGACCCTTGACGCTCTTGGCGAAAGATTTTGACACAAACGGATCGATTGATCCGATCTTATTCGCCTATTTCAAAAATAAGCTAGGAGACTATGCGCATTATCCGGTCGCTTTTTGGGGAGACGTCAATAAGCAAAGCCCCTTATTCCGCGGAAAATTTAATTATTACGCCGAGTACGGTATGACGAATGCCGAGACCTTGTTCACCCTAGAGGAACGCGAAGGAGCATTGAATTTCGAGATGAATTACGACCGCTCTGTACTTTTCTTAAACACGGGCACACTCGATTTTGAAGCGATTGAACTTCCAATAGCAGCACAATATGCGCCTATCAATGATTTCATTGTTGAGGATCTGGATTTAGACGGACACCTCGATGTGTTGTTGGTGGGTAACAATTACGGCAACGAAGTATTTATTGGACATTTGGATGCCCTGAACGGTTTGGTGCTAAAAGGTGATGGTTCAGGTCGTTTTAATGTTATTTCTACTGCTGAAAGCGGATTCTTAGTGCCTTACGATGCCAAACATATCACTACTTTGAAGTCTGCTACTGGTGCTACCCTTTATGTAGCCTCTCAAAATAGAGAGCGTTTGCTCGTCTTTACAAAGAATTAGTAGGTATGAATCGTTTAAAAGATACACTGATTGCATTCGCCTTATTGGCCCTTTTTTTTGTGGTCCCACAGTCGAGTTGCGAGCGTGTGTCTTCGTCCTACACTGAGATTGAACCTATCATGGTCCATGAAAATGGAATGGCCTATGTGAGCATGAACGAATGCGCCAGTTGTCATACCGATATTGTCGAACAGCATTTGCAAACAAGTCATTTTAACACCTCTAGCCTCAGCGATTTTTCAGATCAGTTAGAGCTGTTTGTCGAAGGGGTAAATGAAGTACAACTTGCCGATCAGTCGGTCGGAGAGTTTATCTTTGAAGAAGGGGTAGGAAGGCAACGATGGTACGAGCGTGGTGCACGCGTTTCGATTCTAGACGAACCCATGGAAATCACCATTGGGTCAGGTCATAGAGGGCAGTCATTTTTGTTTTGGAACGAGCAGTCTTTGTACCAGCATCAGGGTTCATTGATCAATGCGCGTAACCAGTGGATCAATAGCCCGGGGTATCCTTCTCGAATGATCGGAAAGCGTCCGATTTTTCCACGCTGTTTAGAATGTCACGCCTCTTATGCCAAACAAGAACAAAGCACACTTGCGAGGCCCAGTAATACCTATATGAATCGAGAAGTGCTCTTTGGTATGCAGTGTCAGGTCTGTCATGGCGAGGCCATAGATCATGTGCGTCATCACCGCCAACACCCAGAAGATCTTGAAGCGCAGTACATCTTGAAATACAGCGATCTGACGCAGAAACAACGCATTGACGCCTGCGCCTTATGCCACTCGGGCACGCGTGCAGCAAAGTGGGATGCGGATGCGCGTAATTTTGTACCTGCTTTTTCTTTTCAGGTAGGAGACGATTTGGATGCCTTTTTTGAACCCGATAAAATTGACGAGAAAGCACTTCAAGAGGTAGATATTCACGCCAATCAGGTTAAGCTTCTAATGAGCTCTAAGTGTTTTCAAGAGTCAGAAGGTATGGATTGTGCGACGTGTCACGACCCACATGCTCAAGAGCGCGGAAACTATAAGAAGTTCAGCGCAAAATGCATCAGTTGTCACGCTGCGCCGAAGCACTCAACAGCGACTCTCAATACAACCGACGCTAACTTTGAAGACTGTGCAAGCTGCCATATGCCGTTTTACGAGAGCAAAGCGATGCAACTCGAACTTGACGTTAATGCACTTACTCCTGTGCGTATACGCAATCACCTTATTGCTGTTTATCCGAATAAATCCTAAGCCTACTACTATGAAAAACCTTGTCTTAACCATAATGATCGTTCTTGGCGCTTACGCCAATGCCCAATCACCCAAACGTATTCTGGCTATTTTTGCCCACCCTGATGACGAGCAAACTGTTGCACCCCTGCTTGTAAAATCGGTAGAAGAGGGCGCTGAAGTGACTTTGGTCACGGCTACCGACGGACGCCTCGGCACGAACGAATACACGGATTATGAGGCAGGAGATGGCTTGGCCGCTATCCGAAGAGAAGAATTAAAATGTGCTGCTGAAACCCTTGGCGTAAAGCTTATCCATTTGAATTACCACGACCAATTGCGATCTGCTGAAGGCTACGACGGACATATTCCTCACGTTCGCAGTCTTCTCAAAGAGATTACTGAAATCGTAGAGCGCGTACAACCCGATGTGCTTATCACCTGGGGTCCAGACGGAGCCTCTAACCATATGGATCATCGCCTGATTGGCGCCACGGTAACCCAAGTATTCACGGCACGCCAGTGGGAAAACGATATGCAGCTTTACTTCTTTGGAATTCCGAGTGATATCTTGCCTTCAGAAGAGGCCGTCATTCAGCGAGGAACTGACCGCAGCTTGTTGAATATTCAGATTCCGTTTGAGCAGCGTCATCTCGATACGGCATATGAAGCCTTGCGTTGCCACGCGAGTCAATATCCGAGTTACATCGTAGATCAAATGAAGCAAGAACGTCAAGCGCTTGAGCAAAAGGTGTTCTTACGCCAGTTTGTGGCTCCTACAGCAACGGCGAACAGCCTCTTCTAGTTCGCGTCTGAAGCCTCAATCAGCCTAGCGCTCAGGTCAGGATCTTCCATGTCTTTATCGATAGGGAACATCGGACGTTTAATCCGCTTATAACCCAGTCGATCTAAGTCTTGGTCGACTCCTCCGGGAGTCAGGGCCATGACCCAATCTCCTCGCATGTCGTAGAGTTCAGGCACGAGGTATCCGATTTTAACAACCACAATGTCAGCAGATCGAGGGTCGAGATTCAAATCGGTAAAGTCTTTCTCGTGATGGTAAGGCTTGCGTTTTTTGGTCACAATAACACTGACACTCCCTGTCTTCACCACAACTTCAACTTCGGCGTCGCGATCTCCTTCTTTGATAGCTGTAACCGTACCGCTGATTTTGATAGGACCCGCAAAGCGGTCGTCTACAAGCGCTCCTATATGCCCTTCTACTGTCGCACCTACACCTACTTTAAGTGCGTTTTCTATGAGTTCAGGTCCAGGAATAGAGGCGTAGATCAATTCAGGTCCGTCGGCCGACTTAAATTCTGGGCGTAACAAGAGTTCGTTCAGGGTATGGGTAACATCTCCAGCACCCCCTGCGGTAGGATTGTCTCCCATATCGCTAATCATGAAGGGTTTTTTATCGCTACTGAGTGCTTGGGCTAACGCATCTTCTAGAGTAGTGGTAGGCGCCACGAATTCAAATTCATTGCGCACACTCCAAAAAGCATTAGCAAGTTTCTCGGCTCCGGAGGTCACGGCTTCTTCGTCGTCACCCGTAACCATGACCACAGCGTGGTTTCGGGGCTCATCTGCCCATGCATAACCGATCCATATCGCGGCATCGATCACCCCAGGGCTGTCGGCCACTCCGGGTACTTGAGCGTACAGACTCTTTCCGGGTTCTATCCGTGTACTTGTTTTTTCTCCTGGTAATAAAATAGGAACCGGAATCCAGGCTTTATAAGCGGGCTTACCTTTACCGGTCTCAAGGCGCTCTAGTAGGTTGTCAACTGCACGTTTTTTAGATTCTAAGGCATCTTCGTGCGGAGCCATTCTGTAACAGGTGATCAAGTCTGAATGCTTGGCGAGTGTTTCGGACACATTTCCGTGCAGGTCCATCGAGGTAGAGATCAGTGTCTCTGTTCCGACTACCTCACGGATGCGCTTGATGAGGTCCCCTTCAGCATCATCGATCCCTTGAACACTCATGGCCCCGTGTATGTCAAAAAACAGTCCGTCATAAGGACCGTTTTCTTTCAACAGGTTTAGGGTTTGAGCCACCAACGATTCGTAGGCTTCGCGCGTAACAATCCCTCCAGGAAGCGACTTGCCAATAAGGGTTGGAACCCATTCGGCACGTTGGCGGTTGAGTGAATCTTTAGCGAAGAACGGATAGCGGTCAAAGATTTCATCCCCAATTTTGGCATGAAAAGCAGCCTCATCGGTAGTGGCAGGAGAGAAGGTACTCGATTCAATGCCTAGGCCTGCAATGGCAATTTTCGGCAGCGTTGATTCGGGTTTTGGTTGCGCGCACGAGGCGAGCACTATGATACTGAGTAACAGGAGTTTTTTCATCTTCAAAAAGTTGTGTCTTCTTAAAGATATTAAAAACTCGCTCCCGAAGAAGACTACTCTACTCTAAAGCTGAATACATCTGAGGTCACCGAAATGGATTCGTCGGCGGTGACCACCTTCCAGTAATAAATACCTTCAGAAACTTCAACCTCTTGAGAGGTTTCAGAGAGATCTGCATAAGTGGCGGTTGCATCACCTTCTTCAAAGGTCTCTGAGGTGCTCACCATCAGCGTATAGGTCAAGGTATCTTCATCTGGATCAGTGGCTTCCCACTGAATGGTTACTTTACCGTCGGTAGGACTTGCCGTTGAGCCAGGAGTTGGGCTTACCGCCGTTGCTGCAAAAGGAGCTGCATTTTGTTCTGCCTCACCAGCGAGGTAGAATTGCCACGTTTCTCCACTTGTATTGCTCGTTGCACAGTTTTTCGGAACGACCTTCCACGAATAGGCCTGTGCACGCTCTAATTCAAGCGTGGTCTCAGTGCCTTCAATGTCGCTGTAGGTAGTGCTGGCACCTGAAGCTTGATTGATCAGTACGATATCGTAGAGATCGGTATTGTCAGCAGCTTCCCAACTGAAACCAACGGATGCTACATCGCCGTTCACTTCTCCGACTTCACAAGCCTTATCGTTTTCTGGAAGGCTTAATGATGAAATGCCCGGAAGGCTCGCCAGGGTGAAGCTCCAGGTCGGAGAGTCAGCGGTTGAGGTACTGCTATTTTTTGAAGTCACCTTCCAGCTATAGGTTTGACCGCGTTCAAGGTCCAAGGTGGTCGAAGTTCCGGTCACGTTGTTTTTGGTGCTAACTGCGTTTGTGGACGTATTGGTCACCGATAGATCGTATGAAGAAGCATTTGTCGCAGCTGACCAGCTAAAACTTACAGTGGCCGTAGCCGCACTACTTCCTTGACCTGCCTCACAATCTTCATTGTTTGCCGGTAGGCTGAGTGCTGTAGCACTTGGCGGTGGCGGTGGCGTTTCTGGATCTTCTACTTGAGGTAAAATTCCTGCATCTTCAGTAGAGCAACTGAAGATTACCATAGCTAATAGGAGCAGGCTAAAGTGTTTAAGATCGAATTTTAAGTTCATACGAATTAGTCTTTAATAATCTTATGCGATGTATTTACTGTTGCTGATTTCAAAGTTACAATATACACCCCGCTTGCTAAATTAGAAAGGTCGACGGTAGTATAGCGACGCGTTCCAATTTCTAGTGCGTCGGCGTAAGCCACTCTTCCGCTGAGTGATGTGACTTTGATGTTGACGTTGTTGTCTGTTCCACCCACGTAGATTTGTAAGGGTCCTGAGGTAGGATTCGGATACACTTTTACTTCTTCGGATACAAACACCTCTTCAAAGTATACGCCTTGACACTCAAGGTCAGTACGCACCTCAATGGTATTCTTACCGGCCACTAATGGAAGGGTAAGAAGTGCTTTGTCGGTAACCATAGGTTTACCGTTGAGAGTCACCTTGTATTGCTTGGCTCCTCTTAGGCTAAGATCAACCGTACGCGTACTGGTATTAACTACAGCGTTTGTTTCTAATGGAGCAGGTTCACCAACTGTTATGCTGTAGCAGCGCTGGTAGTTGGCTTGCCCATCTACGGTGAAACAGATGTTATACGTTCCTGGTGAGAGCCCCTCAAGGGTTGCACTGTATCCGTTAGCGGTGTTTAATACTCCTGATCCGCCATCGCCTGCATCAAATGCATAGGAGTAGCGCTCGTCTTTAGCCGAAAGGGCTACTGATCCGTTGTTCATTCCGGCACAGCTTGCGGAGGTGACCACCACTGAGAAGGTGTCTGCAGCCAGGCTAAACACTTCACAACCGTTGGTGTCGACAATGGCACCTGCCGGAGTATCGTTACATTGATCGTCACGATCTAGAATGCCGTCTCCGTCTTGATCGATGGCAGAACCAGTGATAGGAAGTTTTGGGAATTCTTTGAGTAGCGACGCTTTTTCGGTTTCAATATCTGCACCCATCCATTGGTCGAGTATGGAGGCATATACTTGTCGGAAGTCAAATTCCACTGCGAGATTATCTTGCCATCTTGCTACTTCGGGTATCTCAGGATTTTTACCCAGTACATCATCACTAATGCGATTTCCGAAAATAAACATAGGAGCGGCTGTACCGTGGTCTGTTCCATATGATCCATTGGAATTGATGGTACGTCCAAATTCAGAGAAGGTCATAGTGAGTACTCTGCTCGAGTCTCCTGATGCATCTAGACTTTTTATAAAGGCGGTTACGCTATCATTAAGATCCTTAAGTATTCGAGCATGTTCTCCTTGAGTTGTATCTTGAAGGTCTACCTGACGATCATGGGTATCAAAACCACCAAGATCTACCATGTATATGCGAGAATTTAGTCCACCTCTAATTAAGCGACTTGTTGTTTCAAGTTGCCAGCCCAAGTGACTACTAGGAAATTCAATTTCGTTCTCACTTTGCTCATAACAATTCTTTATTACGTGCCCATATTGGTTGGATTGCTTACCAATCAATTGTATATATTTCAATTTATCACCAGAGAAGGTGTTTGGATAGACATGATCAAAATCATTTATAATTTCAACTAGGTTTTCTGGATTGTTAACAATATAACTTGGAAAAGAATATTGCCCTAGAAGGGTAAGTGAAGAGGACCAACCAAGTTCAATAGCTAATGGATGAGGAAATTGTTCGTTTGGATATTGAGTAGGAAATCCTGGATGTTCCTTTTCAATATATCGACCGATCCAACCTGATGAAAGGAATTGATCGTAGTCTGAAGCTGATTGCCAGATATCCATAGATCGAAAGTGCGAGAAGTCAGGAACTTCATACCCAACATTTTGAATAATCTTCATTCTTTTTTCATCAGAAAATAATTTTAGGTCTGATAAGCTGGGATGAAGGGCAAGGTCATTTTTTCCCAACTGCACTAGTTTATTTTCTGGCATGATTACATGAGGACGAACCTTATTCAAATTTGAATATTGATCCAATGGAATAACGGTATTAAGCCCGTCATTTCCTCCGTTTAATCTTATCAGAACTAATATTTTTCCGGCATCAATGGTGTTGTCAAAAAGACTGTAAGATTTGTCTTGCCAACCTAATCCGAAAGTGGGCAGTAATGTTCCTAAGGCTGCAGCATGCGATATATCATGTAAAAAATCTCTTCTTCTCATTAGTGGACATGAATTTCGTTAAGTTGGAATATGAGATGCATAAATGAGGAGATTTTGTTTTGTACAGAATTATGCTTCTCCCGTGTTGGATTTGTTAAAAAATCAAATATCTCTTCATTCCAATGGTTTTCGTTAAAGGAGTCACCCAGCACTGTATTTTTAATTCTAATTAATGCCTGATCTGGTATTTCACCACCTAGAAATCTATCTGCCAATTCATTGATAAATAGGTCTAAAGACTCTATATTTTGAAAGGTCTCCATAAAATCTGTCAAACTATATCTTAAATGAATATTATTATCTAGCCAGATTCCCCATTGTGATGAGCTATCCGTCAAGTTTTTCCGCGCTTTTATGGTAACAGAATTGAGCCAGAACAAATCGTAGACAGGTTCTTGATAAAAAGCAGGCCACCCAGACACACTTGGAGGAGAAAATATTTGCATTCCCTGATTATAGGAGAACCAACTTAAAGTCCTAAAGATGGAATAAACTTTATAATCCTCATTCAGAAACTTATCATCAAAGAATCCTAAATCTTCTGTAAAAGCAGAGCTATATTCCCTTTGTTCTTCATGAACCCAGACCCATAAGTTACCGTTTAAAATATCTAATTCTTTCCAAACAGATAGACTGAAATCAAAAGGAGATTTGATTACAGAGTTATAAAGTTCCTCTGAATAAAAATATTCACTTTTAAGCAACACTTTTAGAGTTTCTGAGAGATTGTAGCCATTAGATCTCATTACCTCTGCTAAAGGTTTAATGATATTTTCTTCAATGTAGTCACTTAGAACAGGGTAGACGAAAAATTGAAATAATCTTCTTGAAAGGTAGATGGCAACCTCATCGGTTTCAAAAATCATATCTATGAATTCATCTAATTCATTAGCTCCTTCTGGCCCTTCCTTTCCTTGGATTAATTTATTGCCATAGAATTCTGAAAACTGTTTATCGCTTGTGTCATGATTCCAATCATTAAATCGTATTACAGGGGTCCAACCCTCACCCATGGCATTTTCTCCCCAAAAATCTGAATTCCAGCCAACAAGTACTTTGGCAGCTGCTTGCACATCTCCTTCGGTAAATTTTGAAAACGGTCTCTTCCCTACCGTAAATAATTCCTGAACCTCTCGAGCATAATTTTCATCTGGAGTTTCTTTTTGACTTAATTGAAGATTAAGGTATTCAAGCATGTAGGGCTCCAAAGTCAAATCATAAATAAAATCCCTATAATTTCTAAAAGACCCGTGATAAATAAGATGGATATAAGAATATATCATCTTATGAATACTATGAAAGTCTAGTGTAGGTGTCAGATTAAAAAGAAAAATGAAAAGTTTCCAACATATTGATGTGGGTTGAGCGTACATTGAATGATACATCCAGGTGTAAATAGCATCTTTTCTCTCTTGGCCCTGAAAATCACTGAAGTTATTGTTCTCAAGCCTTCCTATATACGCTTCAGAAACAAAGGGTTGGCCCGGCTCTACATCATCGTTACCATATTTTTCTTTGTAGGCCTCTTGAGATAGTTCTGCATAATAGTTATTGACTGGTTCACCTAAGTCGTGAAAAGTCATAATCTTATCCACCGCCTCATCCATGGTTAAGCCTTCAAGGTCTTTTAAATGTCTACTGGCATAACCAACCATGGTGCGCTTGAGAAGATGTTTCTTTTGAGCGTCTCCAAACTCGCCGGTATAGGGTGCAAGAGTCTTATTGATCTCTTTAGTGAGTTGCCTCGAATCCAATATGGCTTTCATATTGATATGCTCCTCTCTAAAAATCTTTTCAAGATCTAAAGGAGGTTGAGGTTTTTTTGCATCGAAATAATTCGGTGGTGGTTTATGATCAAAAGCCATGTTAACAGGTTAATTTGATATAAGATAGAGAAAAGTCCACCATTAAACCCTGATAGATAGTGTATTACCGC
>Ga0255772_10007112_pt1 | contig 10053 bp, 10 predicted proteins | sample 071ome_34_FD_179970 | JGI IMG/M metagenome (GOLD analysis project Ga0255772, IMG submission 179970) | Coastal salt marsh microbial communities from the Groves Creek Marsh, Skidaway Island, Georgia - 071411BT metaG (version 2) | ecosystem: Environmental > Aquatic > Marine > Intertidal zone >... | reverse complement strand
TTTGTTTTTTCACTAGCTCTGCACGTAAACGGCTTAATTCACCTTCGCTGGCTTGTGGAAAGCGCTGATAGAGCACTTCTGCAATAATAAAGCTCAGAATAGAATCGCCAAAGAATTCCAGCCGTTCATTATTGACTTTGCCGTTACTGCGATGGCTCAAGGCCAGTTTTAAAAGGCCTTTATCTTTAAAACTATAAGAAATTTTTTCAGGACTTGTCACTAGTTCTTATCAAATCGGTTTTCAAAGACAACAACAATTTAAATGTTATAAAACAAGTGGGATCTTGATTCGTAGTTAATATCTATATAACTGTTGTTGCCTTCCCTGGTTAATACCACACTGCCAAGGTCAAAATCTCTGATGCTATTAGTGACCAGTGTCCTTTGCAGGTCAGAACGAATATCGGAGAGGCTCATGCTTGAAAAATCATTATTATTAATTATCCCTTCCATGGCATTAACAACAACATTGTTATCCATATAAGCAGGCGCAATTTTCAGCGCCGACAATAAAACCATTCCGACTATTACCAGCAGAAAAATAATCGTGAAAAACGACGCACCCGCTTGTCGCTTCACTGACCTCACACCCGATAAATTCTTTTTAGCTTTCATCTGACACCTCAAACTTTAAGGGTTAATAATGCGATTCTGTGAAAATGTCGGCAAATTCATTCCCGGTTCTTTATGCATCCAGACTGCCACTGCTTTACCCACAATATTCTCTTCGGAAGCGACACCCCAACTCCGGCTATCCAGGCTGTTATCACGATTATCACCCATCATGAAATAATGCCCCTCAGGAATTACATTTCCTTCCGGTCGTAACCAGTCGTAGCGTGGTTCACCATAGCGTGATGGTGGCGATACGTAGATATCATGCTCCACATCACCCAGTTGTTCCAGGAAATGATTCACAGTTCTGAAGCCATCCTGTGTCGTTTCAAGAAATTCCTGTGGCTGTTCAATGCCATTGATATAGAGTTTTTTATCGGCATAACGAATATGATCTCCCGGTAGGCCTATGACCCGCTTCACGTAATACACAGGATCATGCGGCGGAATAAAAACCATCACATCTCCCCGCTGCGGCTCACTGATATTAATAATTTTTGTTCCCAATACAGGCAGTCGAATACCATAAGAATATTTATTAACGAGGATATAGTCCCCGATATTCAGACTCGGAATCATGGAACCGGTCGGGATTTGAAAAGGCTCAAACAGAAATGACCGAAATGCCAATACCGCAAACAGAATGGGAAAAAAAGATTTACTGTACTCAACCAGCCCCGGGTCTTTCTTAATTTCGTATGCTGTATGTAGTTGCTTGATTATTTTTTGATTCAGTGTGGCTTTATCTTCAGTTTCCCTGGTTTCATATTTTAAAACAGCTTCTTCCGCTATTTTATTTTCACTTAAGTATTCGCGGAATTTTTGCGACCTGCTTTTTGCAAAAAATACGGCATCAATCAGCCAGATTACGCCACTGACCAAAACCAGAATAAATAACACCAAAGTAAAGTCTATATTCATCAGGAATCCACCTTGAGTACAGCTAAAAACGCTTCCTGTGGAACTTCAATGCTGCCGACTTTTTTCATGCGTTTTTTCCCTGCTTTCTGTTTTTCCAATAACTTTTTCTTGCGCGTTATATCGCCACCATAACACTTTGCCGTTACATTTTTTCTTAATGCTTTTACCGTACTGCGGGAAACTATCTGTCCACCGATAGCAGCCTGAATGGCGACATCATAAAGTTGACGTGGTATTAATTCTTTCATTTTCTCTGTCAGTACCCTGCCTTTGGCCTGTGCCTGATCCTTATGTACGATCAGGGCTAAGGCGTCTACAGTATCGCCATTAATCAACACATCCAATCTCACCAGTTTGGCAGCCTGGAAACGGATAAAATTATAATCCAAAGAAGCATAGCCACGACTGACCGATTTTAAACGATCAAAAAAATCCAATACTACTTCATTCATCGGTAATTCATAGCGAATAGCAACCTGATTAGCAGCAAACTGCATATCTTTTTGAACACCGCGCTTTTCTACACAAAGCGTGATGACATTGCCAACATAATCCTGCGGGACCAGAATATTTGCTTCAACAATGGGTTCGCGCATCTCTTCTATATTAGCCATTGCCGGCAGGCGTGACGGACTATCAACCTTAATGACATCCCCGGATTTGGTTAGCACCTCATAGACCACAGTCGGTGCGGAAGTGATAAGGTCAAGATCATATTCCCGTTCCAGCCTCTCCTGCACGATTTCCATATGTAACATACCCAGAAAACCGCAGCGAAACCCTACCCCGAGCGCATCAGAGTTTTCCGGCTCATAGATCAGGGCCGCATCATTGAGCGTCAGTTTTTCGAGTGCATCCCGGAAATTTTCATATTCATCAGCAGAAATTGGAAACATGCCGGCATAAACTTGCGCCTGAACCCGTTTAAATCCTGGTAATGCTTTCACATCAGGCGTGTTGGCATGCGTGATGGTATCACCGACAGGCGCCCCTTTGATTTCCTTTATACCTGCTTCGATAAAGCCGACTTCACCGGCTTTTAATTCTTTGGTAACCAATCGTTTAGGGCTGAATATTCCCACATTATCAACGACATGTACCTTGCCCGTAGACTTGGCGATTATCTTGTCGCCTTTGCGAATACTGCCCTGACGCACCCTGACAAGAGAAACCACCCCCAAATAGTTATCAAACCAGGAATCGACAATTAAAGCCTGCAGGTCTGCCTGGGTATCTCCTTCCGGAGGAGGTATCAACTGAATCAGATTTTCCAAAACATCTGTAATCCCCATACCACTTTTGGCACTGGCAAGTACCGCATTCTGGGCATCCAATCCAATAATATCTTCAATCTCCTGTTTAACCCGGTCCGGCTCTGCCTGCGGCAAATCCATCTTATTGAGCACCGGTATCACTTCTAGCCCCTGCTCTATAGCGGTATAACAATTTGCTACAGACTGCGCTTCTACACCCTGAGCAGCATCAACTACCAGCAGAGCGCCTTCGCAGGCAGCCAGTGAACGGGAAACTTCATAGCTGAAGTCTACGTGTCCTGGCGTATCAATAAAGTTCAACTGGTAGGTTTTACCATCCTTGGATTTGTAATTCAGGGTCACACTTTGGGCTTTAATAGTAATGCCGCGTTCACGTTCTATATCCATGGAATCAAGAACCTGCTCGGACATCTCACGCTCAGTCAAGCCTCCACACTCCTGTATGAAACGATCAGCAATGGTTGATTTGCCGTGATCAATATGGGCAATGATGGAAAAATTTCGGATGTGGCTTAAATCACTCACTGGGAGATTCGCTCTTGTTAAACGCTATTATCAAAAAAGTCCGCAAGTCTACAGGAACTCGCACTTAACATGAAGAAAATCCCTGCTGGAATCAGCAGGAATAAGACCATACTTTTGATGAGTTAACCGTCCAACATAAGCGTGAAAAAAGATTGTTGTCCGTCCCGTTCAACGAGCAGGGGCAAGGGACTGTCAACAGGCAAGCTTGCATCAATTTCGGCCAGATCAGATAAAGATTCAAGATCTCTGCCATTCAGGCTCAATAGTATATCGCCTTCCTGTAGACCCGCCCTTTGAGCAACCTGGCCTGTTATTTCATCAACCCTGAGGCCATGATCCAAGCCGAGCCTTTGTTTATCATCCTCAGTTAGTTCAGATACAGACAAACCCAGAGAGTTTTCAACCGGCTCCACTGCTCCTATCTGCAGTTGCCGCTGAGTTGAAGCTGCGTCCAGATCTCCAACAAGCATGCGAATATTCTCAAGCCTGCCATTTCGAACCAGTTCAACTTCTACTTCACTGCCAGGTAAAGAAAGTCCGACATGGTAGGGTAAATCTGCACTATTTCTGATTTCATCGCCATTATAACGAAGAATAATATCTTCAGCCTGAAACCCGGCAACTTCAGCCGGACCACCGGGCAACACATCATTAACAAACGCGCCCTTAGGGGTTGGCAAATTATATAAATCTGCCTGTTCCTGTGTGACATCTGCTATTGCCACACCCATCCAGCCTCTGGAAACATTTCCGGTTTGCATTAATTGAGTAACAACATTTTCGGCCACATCGACAGGAATCGCGAAAGACAGACCAATTGACCCGCCTGAGTTGGAATAGATCTGCGAGTTGACGCCAATAACTTCACCAGCAAGGTTGAATAAAGGGCCACCTGAATGACCAGGGTTAATTGCCACATCCGTTTGAATGAAAGATACATAGTTGCCCTGCCCGGTTATTTGAGGGGGCAGGCTTCTGCCAACATAACTGACAATACCTGCTGCAACAGAATGACTTAAATTAAATGGAGAACCAATTGCCAGCACCCATTGTCCGACTTTCACATCAGTAGCATTACCAAAAGGAACAGTGGGCAAGCCTTCTGCTTCAATTTTTATAAGCGCCAAATCCGAGCGTTGATCTGATCCGACAACCTCCGCACTGAACTCTCGTTGATCATTTAATGTAATCGTAATTTCATCTGCCCCATCGATAACATGATGGTTGGTAACAATGTAACCATCCTCAGAAATAATAAAGCCGGAGCCCAGAGAAGAACTTTCCCTTTCTCTCTGCATGAAATCTTCCGGCAAGCGATCTCCAAAGAACTCCAGGAACTCTTCCAGCTCTTCCCTGTCCCCTCCAAAATCCTCAAATCTGTCATTGCCGGTGCTGCGGATTCGAACATTAACAATTGCCGGAGCAGTCTTTTCAACAAGCTCGGTAAAATCCGGTAAAAATTGGGCAGAAGACTGGGTTGAAATAAAAACAGCCATAATTAATAAAGCTGTTCGTAATTGAGAAAATAAATTTATTCTGTTCATGACTATTTCTCGCAATATTTATTTTTGAAATCTTTTTTAGTTTCCAAACTGTTTAATAACGTCATCGTCTGCACTCAATAAACACAACTTGATTTTCTCCAGTTTGCCATGACTACGAAAATAAAGGCTTAATACTTTCATGCTCAAAATTAAAGCAGTGAAGACCGATATCATGACTGCTATTTCATTTAAGCCGACCAGCCACGTCAAATATGCTGCAAGCAACATACTGAATAGTGGAAACAGATACATAAGCAATACTAACTGCAGTAGCTTACTTTCTTCTATCTTTATCTGGGCTTGAGAACCTTTTTTCAATAAGTGAATATCCTCTTCAGGCAGCAGGTTGATCGGGAATTCAATTGCCCTGTTTACGTGTAAGGAATTTAAAAGGTATTGACCGCATGAAGGCTTAAGGCTGCAGCTACTGCATGTGTTAGTGCTGTATGGCTGCAAGCGTATGAAGCCTGATTCGACTGAAGAAATTCTAACTGTCTCACTAAGCATAATGAGTTAATGACTTATTTCGAATGAGCCAAATATGCCAGAAAAAAGGGAGTTAGAAATCAGGGCACTAAGGATTATGGCTCTTATAGTTTTACTCGCGTTCAATGATCACATTGAAATTCACGGGCAACTCCACAGATTCTTGCGGTTCACCAACAAATTCCTGAAAGACGGCTTGTCTCAAACGGACACGGGCAGCTTCTTCATCAAGCATGTCAGTGCTGGCAAATTCAGTGCCGAGTTGCGGAACGCGGCTAAATTGTGAGGGGGAATAAGCGTCATCAAACTCCAGCACTCTGTCTTCTGAAATACCAGACTGTTCTGCTAATTGTAAGTCCGCGAACTCGCTCTCTTGAGATGTTGATGGGTTTAACACCCCGCTGGCGACTAATACAATGGCAGCCACTGACGCTGCGATGGCACCCTGCCCCAGGCGACCGAATACCTGTGATTGGTTTCCATTGCCTGATTGTTCCTTGCTGTCATCAAGAGAAGTAAAAGAAGACTCACTTTGGCTTTTGCCATCCAGCTCAGCATTAATGCGGGACAATAAATCCGGACGTTTTACTTCCGAGTTTCCAGCGCCCGCTTTTAAAACGTTGAAACCACTGCTATCCAGCTCGCCCTTCATAACGGCACTCAGCATATGGAAGCGCTCCCATTTAGCTTTCAGCTCTGGATTGCTTTCGCACTCTTTGAGGATGCGGCGAAATTCAAACTCGCTCGCCTCATCATCCATCAAGGCTGACATGGATTCTCTAAGCTTCTCTTTTCCAGTATTTCCCGTACTCATATTCTCATTCACTTTCTATAGCACTACAAACTAGACAACAAATATTAAAAAAAATTCCAATTTCTACATTATTTATGCTTAAAACCTTGTCCCTGGTCGTTTCCAGGCTGTTTACCACCCTCTTTGCCATTATTAATAAAAGGGCTGATAACCGTATCCAATGCCTCTCTGGCTCGGAAAATTCTTGACCTCACGGTGCCGACAGGGCAATCCATGATTTGCGTGATTTCTTCATAGCTTAATCCGCCAAACTCGCGCAAAGTAAATGCCGTTCTTAAATCCTCAGGTAACTCATCTATAGCCTTATTGATAAGCACGTGTAATTCATCACTGGATAACTTGGCTTCAGGACTGCCAGTATCGATGAGTTCTGAAGGCAGTTCTGTGAGGTCAGCATCTCCCAAATCGACATCAGTGCCGGGCGGCCTTCTGCCTTTTGTGACCATATGATTTTTTGCTGTATTGATTGCTATGCGATAAAGCCAGGTATAAAACGCACTATCACCACGAAATTTAGGTAAGGCTCGATAGGCTTTAATGAAAGCTTCCTGACAGACGTCTTCGACTTCACTTTGATCACGTATAAAACGTGATACCAGCGCCAGTATCCTGTGTTGATAGCGTAAAACCAACAAATCAAAGGCATGCTTGTTGCCTTTGAAAACCTGATCAACCAATTGCTGATCCGTTTGTTTGGGTTTACCTGTAGACAATTTATCTATTCCTTTTATTTACTACTTAGTGCTTACTGATTAATTACTTACGGCACCTAAACGAGTAAAATGCTTAAAATTGTAACTAGCTATTCAGTATGAAAAAAACCTATACCACTACAGCATACAGCAACCATGATGTACTTGTCATAGGTGGAGGAGCTGCAGGCCTGAGTCTGGCGCTAAAGATGGCCGACTTTACTAAGGTCACTATTTTATCGAAAAGTTCCCTTCGCCAGGGCAGCACTTACTATGCTCAGGGAGGTATTGCTGCCGTTCTGGATACTCAGGATAGCGAGCTGTTCCATGTTGAAGATACCTTAATTGCCGGTGCCGGTCTCTGTCACAGGGATATAGTGGAGTACGCTGTCAGCCGCGGCCCAGAGTGTATCAGCTGGCTAATGCAACAAGGCGTTACATTTACCCAGCTCGACAAACCTGCCAAATCCGATACTGAAAACACGTCAATATTTTCAGATTTTCATTTGACCCAGGAAGGCGGTCACAGCCATCGCCGGGTTATTCATGCTGCCGATGCTACCGGTAAAGCCATTTTCAAAAGTCTTTCAGAAAAAGTACTGGCCAACCCGAACATTACTGTCCTTACCAATACGGTGGCGATTGATCTGATTAGCAGCGGCAAATTAGGGGACAAGGACAATCGTTGTATTGGCGCCTATATTCTTGACGAAAATACCGGCGCTATCAGAACTTATAACGCCCGGTTTGTTGTGCTGGCTACTGGTGGAGCCAGTAAAGCTTATCTGTATACCTCGAACCCCGATGGTGCAAGCGGTGATGGCATTGCCATGGCCTGGCGGGCAGGCTGCCGTGTGGCTAATCTCGAATTTAACCAGTTCCACCCTACCTGTCTTTATCATCCACACGCGAAGTCATTTCTGATCAGTGAAGCCCTACGTGGCGAAGGTGGCATCTTACGCCTGCCGGATGGTCATCGTTTCATGCCGGCTTACGATGAGCGTGCCGAACTTGCCCCCAGAGATATTGTTGCCCGGGCTATTGACTCAGAGATGAAGCGCCTGGGATGTAATTGTGTCTTTCTTGATATTACCCATAAATCCCCAGAGTTTATTCACGAACATTTTCCAAGCATACAAAAGAAATGTCTGAAATATGGCATTGATATCTGTACCGAACAGATACCTGTTGTTCCTGCAGCACACTATAGCTGCGGTGGCATCATGGTAGATAAAAATGGCAAAACTGATGTAAATAATCTTTATGCCATTGGTGAAACCAGTTTTACCGGCTTACATGGTGCTAACCGCATGGCGAGCAATTCCCTGCTTGAATGTTTCGTCTTTGCTTTTTCAGCAGCGGAAGATATTCAGCAAAAGCTTAATCACACAGAGTTTTTTCCGGAACCTCCTTTCTGGGATGAAAGCCGGGTTACTGATTCCGATGAAGATGTGGTCATTTCCCACAACTGGGATGAAATCAGACGGCTGATGTGGGACTACGTCGGTATTGTAAGAACCGACAAACGCCTGCAACGAGCGGCAAACCGTATCGAGTTGTTACGACATGAAATCCATGAGTACTATGGCAATTATAAAATCAATACCAATCTTCTGGAGCTTAGAAACCTGGCTTTAGTTGCAGAACTTATTATCAGGTCTGCAATCAGCAGAAAGGAAAGTCGGGGCCTACACTACACGCTGGACTATCCCGAAAAACTAAAGGAGAGTGGTGATACTGTTTTAACACCCGAATAAAAAAGAAAAATTACACTGGCACACTTTTTCAGCTGCTTTTTTCCACTTCATTATTCATTAAAATCAACCGAACCATCTCTCTTAATTCCAGATCAGGCGCCAGTTCTTTCTCAATCAGCCAACTGAATAAATCCTGATCCTCCTGCTCCAACAAGCGTTGATAAATTAACTGTTGCTTGTCATCCATGTCTTCCAGTTTATTAGTGACAAAGGGAAGTAAAAGCAAGTCCAGTTCAAGCATGCCGCGGCGACTGTGCCACCATATTTTTTTTAATTCGACTTCATTCATATATTCATTTTATTAGTCTGGTTCCGGCCCGTATAATGACACACATGGAAAATTATTATGTAAATTTAAACCAGCGTGAACTGCTTGTCGTAAGTGGAGAAGATAGTGAGCGTTTTCTCCAGGGACAGTTAACCTGTGACCTTGCTGCTCTCTCTGAGCATGACAGTTGCCCAGGCTGTTTATGTGATAACAAAGGCCGGGTTATTGCAAGCTTCACCCTATGGAAATTAGCAGTGACATTCTACCTTGAAATGGAAAAAGGTGCAGCCGCTTTTGCAGAACAGCATTTAAAAAAATACAGTGTATTTTATAAAAGTGATATCGTTATCAAGCCCGAGCTTTTTACCCGGTTTGGGCTGATTGGAGCTTCCTCAAAAAAATACCTGAGTCAGCACTTTACTGCAATTCCCACAGCTCTTAATCAGGTAGAAGCAAGCAGTGCCGATAACGCTTACCTGAGGCTGGCAGATCCTGATAATCAACGCTATGAATTATGGCAACTTAATGCTTCTGGCACTTCTGACGATTTTAGCGCAGATGCAAATCTGCCTGAAGGAAAGATGGAAGACTGGAAATTACTTGATCAGGCTCAGGGCTTATATAGATTACAGGCAGAGGATACAGGTCTGTATACCCCGCAGGAATTAAACTACGACCAATTAGGCCATGTAAGCTTCACCAAAGGCTGCTATACCGGTCAGGAAATTGTTGCCCGAATGCACTACCGGGGCAAAGCCAAGAAGCGACTTTATTTATTACAGCTAAACAGTAGGTCTGCACCAGAAAAACACATGAAAATAAATACCCGTGATAACAAAGCTGTTGGAGAAATAATAGACGTCGCCAACCTTGGCGATAATCACTTCCAGATACAGGTAATAGCCAATGAATCTATCCAAAAAGATTTGTGTATAGAAAATCTGGATAAGTCAGAATTAAAATTAATTTCTATTTAAAATCAAATAGCTACCATACAAACATCATTTAAATTATTAAGAAGAGCATTTTCTTCTGTCAATAAAATGCAATAACTGCTTGATATTGTAAGGAAAACATGAAGAATCAGAACTATGAACCAGTTGGCATAATTCTGATAAAGTTATGTCATGCTTACGCTCACACATATATGATACCAG
>Ga0255772_10007110_pt1 | contig 10055 bp, 15 predicted proteins | sample 071ome_34_FD_179970 | JGI IMG/M metagenome (GOLD analysis project Ga0255772, IMG submission 179970) | Coastal salt marsh microbial communities from the Groves Creek Marsh, Skidaway Island, Georgia - 071411BT metaG (version 2) | ecosystem: Environmental > Aquatic > Marine > Intertidal zone >... | reverse complement strand
TTCATCAAATATTCTTAAAAACGTGTTCCAAATATCTTGATGAGCTTTTTCTACTTCATCCAGCAAAACAACAGTATTCGGATTTTTCTTAACCTGATTACTTAACTGCCCGCCCTCTTCATGTCCGACATATCCAGGTGGAGAACCTGTCAACTTTTGATTCTCATGCTTGTGCTGAAACTCTCCACAATCTATTCTTACCATAGGATGAGAACCACCAAAAAGATATTTATGCAACTGTTGTGCAAGATGAGTTTTACCAACACCAGACGACCCGGCAAACAAGAAAACTCCTAAGGGTTTGTTTTCATCATTTAAATCTGCCTGAGATCTGGTCAGAGATGCAATAACTTCATCGATTGCCTGGTCTTGACCTATAACATTACTTTTAAGATAGTTTTCTAATCCTAAAAACTTTTGTTTAGATACTTTCTTGGTTTTACTTGGCCCCGGATTGAGCTCTGCAGCAGAACGGTCTTTATGGTGTCTTTTAATGAAATCTTTTAGACTTTCAAGATCATCCCCGGTTGGTTCAACGTTTGATGTTGAGTATGATATATCAATCCACATTTCAGAGTTTATGCTAGGGTTCAACATAACACAGCCGGCGTATAGTGCTTCGATTGCTCTTTCGGCGGATGTTCTTGACATCATCGATAAAGATGAAGCTACATCTGTTTGAAGATTAAATATAAAATATTTTAATACTTCCTTCTTAAAGTTCTGTATACTTTTTCTTCTATGCTTCGAAACGAATTCTTCTACTTCTTGCGTGGGAAGAACTTTGAATTTAACACCAGTTGCCAGGTCCGGAATGTTTATCTGATATATCTGCATGCGAAGCCTTTCTTATGCCACATATACATATATAGATAATATAAGTATATATTAATATATATTATATAAGTTATATGTTAACATATACTTATATAGTAATGGGGGAAGGGGGAAGGGGGCGTAATTCCATTCTATCACATGTGTCAAGTTGTTTCGTTGTCTATGTCCTCAATAGCTGGATGCGGCTCTATGCATGGTCCGCTGATCCCCCAGTACTTTACGAGATCCATGGGTGTGTGGAATCTTTCTCTAAGAACATAAGCTGCTAGATTTAGTCGATCATAATCCACTGAAGTGAAGCGATGGAAGTTGTTGATCATTTGTTCTCCTTGGTGTATAATAAGTCTATATACGTAATTATATCATATAATAAGGATTTTTATGGAAAAAACAAATGTAGTTGAACAATATATCAAGCAGAGCTCGATCCCGGCAATACAAGATGTTGAGGACTATAACGAGTTTATTGAATATCTTTCGGTAAGAGTTCAAAATGCTTTAAGTTCGCTGATTCCAATCTCTTTAGATGAGATGCTGGAGTTTTGCCGTGTCGCAGCTGGCGAGGTAGATGGATTCTGTGCTATTATCGAGGACAAAGTTTTCGATATTCGAAACAGTCCAATACACGCAGATCAAGGAAAGTTGTTTGATGACTGAACAAAAAGAAGAGTCTAAGGCTCTTGAAGTTGCTATAGCTCAGCTACAGCGACAGTACGGACAGGGTTCCGTCATTCGTTTAGGTTCCACGAATGTAAAACCATGGGAATCTATCTCCACTGGTGCACTAACTTTAGATAATGCTTTAGGTATTGGTGGTCTACCAAGAGGTAGAGTTATAGAGATTTATGGTCCTGAATCGTCAGGCAAGTCTACATTAGCGTTAACTACGGTTGCTAAGGCTCAGCAGATGGGTCTGACATGTGCCTATATTGACGCAGAACACGCGTTAGACCCAACTTACATGCAAGCAGTAGGGATTGACCTAGATAACCTTCTGCTGGCCCAACCAGACTACGGTGAACAAGGTTTAGACATATTAGATCGTCTGTTGCGCACTGGTGAGCTTGGTGTGATCGTTGTTGACTCTGTTGCTGCTTTGGTTCCAAAAGCTGAGCTTGATGGTGAGATGGAGCAGGCTCATATGGGTTTACAGGCACGTATGATGGCTAAAGCTCTTCGTAAGGTTACCGGTCTTGCTGCGCAACATAATACTCTTATTATTTTCTTAAATCAGTTACGTAATAAGATTGGTGTCATGTTCGGTAACCCTGAGACTACTCCTGGTGGTATGTCTTTAAAGTTTTATTCTTCTGTGCGTATTGATGTTCGTAAACGTGAAGATTTGAAGGATAAGCAGGGTAATGCTACTGGTATAGGTGTTAAAGCTAAGATTATTAAGAATAAGATGGCGCCACCTATGAAAGTTGTAGAATTCAACATCATTTACGCTCAAGGTATTGATGAGTATGGATGTTTGTTTGATGTTGCTATCGATAAGGGTATTTTCACTCAGCGAGGTTCTTGGGTGTATTATAACGATGAGAACTTTGCTCAAGGTAGAGATAATGCTATTGAGAAGTTGAAGGATTCTCCTAATCTTGTTGATTTGATTAAATATGGTGTTATTCCACAAGATATTCTAGTAGAAGAAGAGGATGATGAAGTATCAACACATGATATGTGAGGAGTGTGATATTCCTCCTAATTTTGTGGAATCTGTCCGCCCATGTGACAATGGTTCGATGGTTACTTGTGTAACGTGCCGTGATTGTGGCGAGTATTGGGAGGAGCCTTCCAGCGACGAAGAAAATTTTTCAGATTCGTAGGTGGAAGTGTTATGTCTGTTACACGAAGGTCGTTAAAGATTTATCTTAATGTTATATCTTTGATCTCACAATTGAAGTAGGTTACTATTAGTTTATGGATATGAGCTTTATTCGTAGGCTACTAGATTTTTTTGATAACGCCGAAAAACAGGAGATTGATGGTTTTCCTGTGTATAACATGCCGTACGATCAAGATAATGACAATATCGAAGAACGTATTGTTACCATGCACTCTACCGCTGACGGTAAAATGGTGATGTCTTTGTTTAACATGGAACAATGGGATATGGTGTGTAGTATTGCGGAGATCTCTGAGAAACCTGTTGATGTTGTTGTTGCGGAACTTGCGAAAGATAACGATATCACCACAATTGTTTTGGATCCCGGCGACGAAATTTTTTAGAACGTTCACCACACAAAAAAATAAGAGAGGGGCATAGTCCAAATGGCAAAAGGACTACACCCCTCTCTTTTTCTATATATACCTTATTATGGAGGATAAGATAACTGACATTATATCAGTAATCATACCCTCTTTCAAACCCATAATCATCAAACACAGAATCCCCATAATCTCCATGCGAAGCGTATGAAGAAACACCCACAAAATCGTCCATAGAGTTTACCCACTGCAAACAGTCGGGACAACGCAGAGACGACGACACAATATCGTCAGACACCACAAACTCTGAACCGCATTTCGGACAATCCACATATGTGCTCATATTTTCTCCTTAAGATGATTAAGCATCTTGTCGTATATGTTGTACATCACCCCGTGTGAGATGACACACCTATATATACACCACCCATCCTATTATTGCAACCCCAAACACAGAAAAACCAGAAAAAAGTTAACTCAAGCCGCCCCCAACACCCATAAAGCCACATAAACCTATAAAAAAACATACCCTAGTGAAAAATAAGAAAAATTTATGAGTCCCTAATAGTGAGTATATGTGTTGCCTTTAAGGCTTAACGTGCCCACCGGGGCATGGGGGTAACACAGGAAGGAGTCGCCATGAACAAGGCAGTTCTGGTTGACATTGACGGGACTCTCGTTGGGATCACACCTAACTGGAGTATGGATCGAGACGCTGAGTGGGTTGAAGAGACCCTCAAGGCGGAAGTGTACACGGATGCAGTGGAGATGCTGCATCAGTACAAGAAGGAAGGCTACAAGCTGGTTGTTGTGACAGCTCGTGGCCAGAGCTGCAAGGCAAACACCTGGAAGAAGTTCCGGGAGATGGGTATAGATACGCTGGTTGACAGCGTGTGGCATCGTCCAGTGGCCTGGGAGGGTAAGGATAGTGCTTCATACAAGGAGGCGATGATCAAGCGTCTCTCCAAGAAGTACAACTTCGTGTGGGCCATGGAGGATGAGGATAGGAACAAGGAAGTCATGACGGCTGCAGGTATGCAGATCTGGCATGGCGAGGGTAAGTGACGTAAGTAGCAATAGGATCAACAAGGAGAACAAACGAAACATGTGGTACGTATTCATCTATTTCATTCCCGTGTCAATCATCTCTATCACTGTCTTTGTGCAGCTGTGGAGGAATGATAAGTAATGCCGAAACCCCTACAACAGGGGTCTGTATGAGCTGGTTACTCATGCACTGATGATGGCAAACCGATCACTATCAGACAACCAACTATGTACTTAGGAGGTACATTACAATGGATAACATCACATTCAACCTGATCCAGGAGATGATTCTGGATCTCGAAGACAACTACGACCTTTGCCACAGCAATGGGACGTACACCCACATCGTCAACCGCTACACCTACATCGTGGAGAGGATTGACCTGGAAAACAATGTCCGTATCATCTCTACTCTGGATGATTCGATGAAGTATCTCGAATTCACTGGAGACCCACGGCAGGACAAGTATGGTTTCATCAACCGTATGCGTGACTACATCCGTAGTTCCGCAGTCAACACACCCAACCATACTTCTGAGATGTCCAGCTACCATGTTGATGATGCTCTTAAGGCTGCGGCTGAAGGGCGTGTCTACCACTGGAATGGTGGACAGCTGTACACGAAGGAGGGAAGTGCAGTCAAGGTTTATGACTTCACTACCAACAGCATCACATGGATGACACTGGCCAAGAGCTGGGTCTACATGCAGGAGAACCGCCTTCATAAGGTGGACATTGACAGTGTCAGGTACGCAGCTCGTAGTGTGCGTAACTGGTGATCAACCCAACAACAAGAAGAAGGAGACAAGAAATGAACAATGACAGAATCAACAAGAACATCCGGATGATGGTCATCGCAATGATGATCTTCATCTTCGGAGCTATCTTCATGGCCACCGTTGTGTACGGCATTCAGCTGTTCGCATGGATGGCTGTTGAAGCACACGATGCCGGAGCCAACATTGTTGGTACTTTCTGGCTGTTGGCAGCAACAGGATTTGCCGGTGCGGCTACCGTGTTTATCGGTGCGCTGGGATATGGCATCCTTGAGCTGTGTGATGGCCTGAAGAAGGTCAAGAATACCTTGTAATGCAGTGGGTTGTGCCCCTGGGGTCTTCGGACTCCGGGGGCAACAACCTCTTTTTTTTACGGATAGAGGCTTGACCTCTATTCTGGGGTATGTGTCACAGCCCCGCTCAATCCGGAGCAAAGTGACAGAAAGGAGTGATCCATGTTTGCGTGGATCATTCACCTCCTCCGTCGTCTCTTCCCAGAGAAGACGATCCGCTGCTGGAGCTGCGGCAGAGAGTTCCCTGCCGAGCTCATCGCGGACGTTGATCTGTGTGGACCCTGCGATGTGCGGGAAACCCTCACGGGGTGGTGCGACGACTGCAATCGCTGGTGCAGCAGGTGCATCTGCCCGGAGCCGTGTGAGGAGTGAGATGTGTTCCCCGGGGATCGACAGAAATGTCGGTCCTCGGGGTAACACCCCTTTTTTTTGCGAATAGAGAGATGGTATCTCTGTTCAAGGGTCTAGGAGGGCCCTATGTTATGGATAATCAAGAGATTGTTTGCTACGTCTGCGGTCGGGTGACCAACCACTGGGGAGAGCATGAAAACCTGCTCGGCCTGGGCCTGGTCATGGATGACGAGACCGGAACCAGGTGGACCGACTTCGGTCTTCACCTGCAAAGGAACAACCCGAAGCTCTTCACCGAGCTGATGGATGTTCTCGGTCAGGTCATGGACTACCAGATCCGCGAGGGGTTTTAGAAAGGAGGTGATTGCGCCCCCTTGGACTTCGGTCCTTGGGGGCAACACCCTCTTTTTTTTATGGATAGAGGATCGGCCTCTATGGAAAAGGAAAGATTTAATGTGAAACGAAAATGTATAAGAACCATGTGTAAATCTAGCTTTTTAAAGTAATTATAGCCAATAGGGTAATTATAGGACTTTAGTCTCTTTTTTTTGCGAATAGAGGTTAGATCTCTATTCACGGGTATCGCTTGCTGCCCGCCTAAAGCAAGCAAAGGAGGAAGATGCTGTGAAGCATTTTCAGGTCACCATCCGGGAGTCCGACAACACCAAGTCGGTTCTCGTTGTCCCGGCCGAGAGGCAGTCGGACATCGCCAAGTTCCTCAAGGATCTCGGCGTTTCTGGCAGCATCAAGCCGATCAACATTCCGGATCCGCTGAAGGACATCACCGTCACCTGCGGGTGGGGGTCAGATGCCCACGCATGGCCCACTTTCAAGTGGAATGCCATCATCAGCAACAACCGCTGCCCTAGCTACCCCAATTGCCAGGGCTGAAAGGAGGAGGTATGCGGTGCCTCAAGCATGGGTGCAACACGCGCCCCCGAGCCAACCCTTTCGTGTGCTCTGTGCACATCGATGAGGTTGACATCCTGCTTCGTGATCATCTGATCAAGAATCACAAGCAGGGATTCCATCAGGAGGGTACCGGCGGAGATCACCGCTGCCCTCTCTGTGTCCCACAGCTCCCTCTGAGCTGACGGACATCACCCGCCACAGGGGTGAATAATAATACTTGTGGGCTCCATTTGCCTTCAGGGCACGTCGGTTCATGACCGAGATGGAGCACTGCGCCTTTGTTCACTGGCGCTTCCCAAAGTAAGTGAACACACTACCACTTAGGAGGTGGTATTATGCCGTTCTTCCACGGCATCATCCTCCGTATGGGTACATGGCTTCGTGTCATTACCGGTACGGACCTTCTCGGCAACGACACTGTTGCTGAGGAGTTCGAAGGTGGGAGCTACATCCCTGCCTTCCTTCAGCACTTCTTCCCGGGCGAGTATCGGGTTGAGGTGAGGAAGATCCACCAGAAGAAGTTCCGTCGACACAACTCGTCGCCGGTTCGTACCTGGATGGACAACCCCGTGTCTGGAGAGGTCTTGCGCTTCTCCAACTCTGCAGATCAGTACACGATCCGCAGGAAGGGTGACACGGGAGGCTGGCTTGATGCGTTCAACAGCATCGGCCTTATCATCGGGAATTCCCGGAAGATGTCGAAGCGGCTCATTGAGCTGGTTCGCCTGGCATGCGCATGGCTGTACCGACCGGTTTCGGACCCTCTGGCTATCGAAGTCATCGACTACGATGGTCCAGAGACCGATATCGACGGCATCAGTGCCATCAGCGACGAAGTCTTCTTCGAGTGCATCGACTCGAATAAGTATGTCGACCGTGAATGGCGCAGGCGCATGAAGCAGAACGTTCGCAACGGTAAGACCACCGTTGTTGTCCTGCGTATCCTGACTCCCATGGGTGAAATCAAGGGCAATGCTCTTGTGCTCCCCAAGTGGATGATGAATGGGTATGACGTTCGGACGTTCCAGCCCAACATCAAGCCGGAGATCAGCACTACTGGCTGGTACTGGATGACGGTTGATCCGTCCTACGGTGCCATCCCGGTGAAGTCTGACGACCTCACTCACTCCATCTATCGTGGTGTGGAAGGTCTGTATGACGACGACACCATGCTGAGCTCCCTGCGGCACATGCTCCTTCAGTTCTTCAGTGATCTGAAGGAAGGCAAGCGTTCCGAGTGGATGGAAGCCATCGCTGACAATGACAGCGGTGAAATCATGCACGAGGATGCATTCGACAGGTTTGCGAAGAATCGCGGACTTGTTGGGCGTATTCAGCTTGCTGTTGCCCAGCTGGCTTCAGTTGGAGTCCCCTTGACTGCATCGCAGACCTTCATGTTTCTCAGCGTGAATGGTCTGAGGAAGCAGCTTCTTGGGGATAACAAGTCCCAGGAGGTGTGGATGGACAAGGACAGGCACTGGTTCCCGGTGTCCTGGGCTTATGCCGCCCACATCATGACCCAGGAGGCTCTCCGTGTCTTCGGATTCCATATTCCGGAGACTAATCTGGGCTTCTACCATCCGGATACCCACTGTTTCGTTGTTCCTGGCGATTACTTCGCTGAGAACTTCGAGAACCACGGTGGATACGACCTGGACGACACCATCAAGGTGCATGTCCGTCACGTCGTCATGCCGGAAGGTCAAACCAAACTGATGGGCATCTTGCTCCGCAACCCGAATGACTTCGGTGAGTGGAGCATGATCGAGCTCGATTCCATCGGGCCCGTGTACCACCAGTATGGCGAAGCTCCGCCTATGGTCAGCTACAATGAGCTCCAGAGCAAGGTTCCCCAGTGGACCGGGCTCAAGAGCCAGCTGAACATCGGACAGCTCCCTGCAATCGCTAATCCTCCTCAGATCGGAGACGTGTTCTCTCCTGAGGATGAACAGCGAGTCAGGGCTTGTTCAGAGCAGTTTGCCGCAGGAGTCGGTGGAACGGTCATCCCCAAGATGATCTGGTACGCCCTCAACGGCAAGCCTATCCAGAACCTTTGCGCCCCTAACGAAGACATCATCGATGTTCTTCAGCAGGGTCAGGGATCTGTTGAGGACATGGAAATCATCCAGAAATGGATTGATGACACCATGGACACCCTCGAAGCAGAGCACCCCACCTTGGATTGCTTCTGGTGGAAGACCCGTTTGCCTGAACCCTACAAGGGTTGGCGTCCGGGATCCATGGAAGATTCCTCCTGGATCAAGCTTCATCTGGCCAGGGAGAACAAGGTGCGCGAGGCCATCGACATCATGACCAATTGGCTCAATGCCAACGTCACGATGCCGGACATCCTCCACGATATTGAGTGGACTGAAGAAGAGCTTGCATCTATGGATGCTGAGCTCCGACGCAGGAACGATGTCTTCAGGAAGAACAAGGTTGGCTGGACCGACCGCTTCGTGAAGACGTTGAAGGAGTCCGACGAGGCTAACGGTGAAGAGTACACGGATCGCAAGATCCTCCTCCTCGCCTACGCCTCGTTGAAGGCCAAGGAGCGGAACCCCAAGATGAACCACGACCAGTGGCTCTACACGATCACCAAGCATCGTGAGCAGCCGGTCGACTGGTACATCCGGGCCCTGAGCCGCATCGAGCAGTAAGACAGGCTCTGCCCGGTCTCTAGCATTGTCTAGGGGCCGGGCAACCTGCCTTGCATATAGGAGGCTACATGAAAAGTCTACATCACACTATCCATATTAATGCTCCCTAATATTACTTTCACTCCGGAGTCTGTTAATAGCACTTTAGTTTTTAATAGATCATAGATCTTTATTCTAAATTCTTTGACGGGTTTGTATAGGTATTTGGATACTTGCTCATACATTCCTGTTGTACAGTTTCTTCCACAACTTCAAGTTTGTGGCAGGAAAAGAAGGGGTAGTTTCCAACTCAAGTTGGAGCCCCGTGGCCTACCAAGGAGGTAATCATGGCCAAGTTCATCATCAACCACGTCAACATCGTTCCCGAGGGGATCTATGGCCCGTGGGGCTATGCTCTCGTCAGCGGGACCGACATCCCCGTCACTGACGACGGCACCCGGTTCGACACCGTCGAGCTTCGCGGACTCGGTCTCGCCAAGTACGAGAAGATCCAGAACCGTCTCCCGGAAATCCGTGAGAACGGTCAGATCCTCGGTGTCGAAGCTGACGTCGACCGCTTCGAGACCCGTGTCGAGACCTTCACCAAGGACGGACGTCAGATCACCAAGAACGTCCTTCGGGTGTACCTCGACGCCAACCGGACCTTCTTCAAGGAGGACAAGCCGGAGATCGTCGACAACCTCGATGACGTCCTCGGTGACGACGACGACAACCTCGACGACATCCTGTGAGAGTTGGGACTCCCCGTGTGTAGCCTTGTGCTGCACGCGGGGGGTCACCCCTCCCACATTACAAAAAAATATCAATAGATCTATTCTAAAAAAATACAGATAGATATTCTTTTGGTACCTTGAAAAGAAGGGGAGTGTGATAGCATGATTGTTGGAATCATTTCATTCGTTGGTGGTTATGTGTCAGCCATTCTTATGGTTCGCGGCGCCATCAAGAGAATGTCAACTGGAGAGGAGTTG
>Ga0255772_10007076_pt1 | contig 10080 bp, 11 predicted proteins | sample 071ome_34_FD_179970 | JGI IMG/M metagenome (GOLD analysis project Ga0255772, IMG submission 179970) | Coastal salt marsh microbial communities from the Groves Creek Marsh, Skidaway Island, Georgia - 071411BT metaG (version 2) | ecosystem: Environmental > Aquatic > Marine > Intertidal zone >... | reverse complement strand
TGTCTTGCGCGAATAGTTTCTACTGTACCCATCGGGGTTTGTAGCTGAACCTGATTGCTGTTGAAGTCGATGGCCAATACTTTAGCTCGGATCTCATAGGTTTGTGAGGCATCAATGCCTGGTTTTTCACCAGCTTCGGCACGCTCGATTTTTTGGTCTGCTCCTAGACTTGGAACCCCTTCTTTTTCAATGGTGATGATCACCGATTGATAAATGCGGGATTCGATGGTGTCGCCTACTTCAAGTTCTTTGAAGTTCTTTACTTCATAACCCGCATTGAGTTTAACCAACTCGCCGTCTTGAGTTCTTAACGTGACTGTTCGTGCCCAATAATCAATGCCTTCAATCTTGGCTTCGATCTTGATCTCATCGGTATATTGAATGGTCTGTTGCTGAAACACACTGCATGCAGACAAAGTTAATACACTGAGTAACACGAAAAGGTATTTGATTGATTTAGCCATAACTGATCCTTTTATTTAAGGCTCCTGACAGTAGCAGGGGTATATATGCGCTGGAGTAACAGCCCGCATGTGATTGATAACTAGGTGTAGGCTAGCAAAGTAAAAGTTATGTGTAAAAAAGTTCGCAGGATGTGTTAATCACGAGAAAAACACATCCTGGAATACGGGTCAGTTACCCAAGAATTTGAAGTTGGTTACTTAACCGTGATCGTGATTTTCTCGGAAACCACTGGTGGGTTATGCGGTTGATGCATTTTGTCGCCAAGGATTAGTTGAAGCGTGTGTTCACCTGGCTCCAGCGTCAGAGTGGTTTCAGTTTGGCCGCCACCAAAGTGCTTAACGCCTTTACCCATAGGTTTGTCCATGGCAGGTAGCTTCTCGCCATCCACTAATAGATGGTGATGGCCTGTGTGCTTGCGGTCAGTACCTGCTGGCGCTACGCCCATGCCTTTTAGGCCGAATTTAACAGTGAAGGTTTTCTCTACTGTGTCGCCATCTTTTGGTGAAATGATGTAAGCCTTTGCATCTGCCGGTGCTTCAGAACAGTTACCACAAGCTGCGTGAACTTGAGTCGGTAAGATGGCTGTCGCGCTGAAGCTAAGAGCTGCAACCAGTAAAGCGATTTTAGATTTCATTTCGTTCTCTCCCTTTTATTATCTTTATTCGCCGAAGCTAAAGTCAGTTTCGGAATTCAGTAAGTTATAGCGGTTTTTTTCATAAAAGCCCGCATAAACCGTGTTGTGGTAAGGAGAGTCTGTCTTAGAATTCTGAAATAGTCTGTGAGCTAATACTTAATGTTGAGTGCTTTGATAGCGGAGAATGCATTGGCGGCAGATCTTGGCGCCTGAAGGTGAGGTAATCAGAGCGCCTACCTCTGCCGAACCTTGTTGGCAAAAAGAACAATGATTGTCTCCGCCTTCGACCTTAGAAAGGCTTGGCTTTTCTTTCAATACACCACTATCAACCAGCAGCGAGGCTAATTCCGGGTCGATATTGTCTGGATCCAAGTCGGTATCTAAATCAACGCCCATCTGCTGTTTGAGATCTTGTTTTTCCTGCTCTGAGAACTTACTCAAGATATCGCGTAATTGTTGTTTTTGTTGTTCGTTCATCAGTGATCTCGTTGCAATAGTGATGGTATTTTCAGTTTAAGCAGACCCAGCGCATAGAACATACCTAAACTCACAATGAGTACTCCGGAAATTTCAACCGAGCCAGGCATTTCTGCTAATACAGGGACCGATAGTAACAAGGCAATGGCAGGAACCAAAGCGCCAAATACGGCGCCCTTGCTGGCACCGATTAAATTGACCGACTTGCTGAAGAACAACAACGCTAACACAGCCGTAAAAACGCCCTGCATGGTGCCCTGAAATACAACTTCAGAAACAGGGGCTTCGAGTAATTTTGATTCAGTGAATAAAAAATAAATCGGTGCATAGATGATCATTGATAAAACCGAGACCAGAGTGGTGGCATGAAAGGCCTCAACCTTCCAGATGCGACTGCTGATGGTATAGAGCGCCCACAATGCACCGCAGAAAATAAAGATCAGATCGCCCTTCCAGCTTTCAGGGTAATTCGGATTTGCGCTGTCTGAAGAAAAGCTGGCCCAGCCAATCGATGCTACGCCAAAGATAATGATCAGGAAGCCAAACACTCGGCTCATGGTCAGTTGTTCGTTTAATAGCAGCCAACTGGCCAACGCTGTAAAGGTCAGCATACAGCTCGGTGTGATAATGCCAAAGTGACTGGCAGGCGCAAACGACAAGCCATAAAAACACAGCGAGATATAGCCAAGGCCAGCCCCGGAGGCCAAAACAAGGCCTTTTGATAAGTTTACACCCTTGAATCGTAATTTATAAAAGAGGGGTAATAAGACAAGGCCGGAGACAGTAAAACGTAAAAACGTGAGATCATTCGCTCCTAAGGTTTGCTGGACGCCAAAGGCTGAGATGACCGGCCAGGCCCCCCAGATGAGGGCGGCGATTAAACCATAGAGTATGCCTTTGGTCAGCTGTTGAGGAGTAGGTTTTGCGTCATTAATCACAGTAGATTCACCATCAAAGAAGCCACTTTAAAAGGCCAAAGGTGACTAACCCTGAAATCACGGTTAATAGCATGTGTCGTGTTTTATAGGCCACGGCAAATGCCACTAAAGAGGACCAAAGATGGAAGTTATCCAAGGTCAATGAAACGGACTGACCATCACGGATTAGTACTGTGGGTACAATAATGGCGGTTAATACAGCCACCGGAACAAAGCCTAGGGCAATCTCAACCACTTGCTGGTACTTGCCCCAGAGATTTTCTTTCGCGGCCAAAGCAAAAGGGAAGTAACGGACACCAAAGGTTACTACCATCATGCCGAGAATCAGCAGGACCATTTCCATGTCTGTCATGGCGGTTGTCAGTGAGGTATCCGTCATGATTCAGACTCCAGAGAATTCGTAGGGTTGTTGGTTTGGGTCGAGCTTGTTCTCAAGGCAATGATGGTCGGAATTACAATGGCGACAACGGCTGAAACCAAAATGCCCAACTGAAATGGTAATGAGTGACACAGAATGGCTGTGGCGCCGGCTAATACGGCACTTAGCCACATTAGATGATTGACCAATAAAGGCGTCACGATACCAATGAATGCAACCACCATGGCCACATCCAGACCCCATGCCAGAGGGTCGTCTAATTGGCTGCCGAGGATAAAACCCAGCCAGCTACAAAAGATCCAGTTTAGGTACATGAATGCATAGGAACCGAAATAATAACTACCTGAGAAAGGGTCGTCCTGATATCGGTTGAGACGATTTAATACAGTAGCAAAGGTCTCATCGGTCAAACCAAAAGCCATCATGGCTCGACGTATTTGAGAATAGTGTCGAACATGCTTCATCAGGTTTGCGCTGTACATCATATGGCGAAGGTTAACGATGAAGGTGGCTCCGATCACGATCATCCAGGGCGTGCCGATGCCCAGTAAGTTGGCGGCGACAAATTGCGAAGAACCTGCAAATACAAAGACTGACATGGCCAGGCAGAGCGCCAGTGGTAAACCAAAGGCCTGACAGAGTGCGCCAAATAAAATCCCAAATGGAATCGCGGCTAATACCAATGGCAAGGTATCCCTTACGCCAAAGAGAAAAAGTTCAGATCGTTTCATGATGTTTACGTTCGGAATCGTGAGCGTTTAAAGTTTTGTCAGTTGATGACTACTTTAACGGAAATGTGAGGTCAGTATTGTACGATATTGACCTTTTGGTTAGGAAATATTTTAGGGGGGGGCTTTGTACAAAGCGAATATATTAGTAGTTGCTTAATGTTATGAAATCTAATTACTTCATTAATAACTGGATGAATTTCACAACGAATATTGATCTCGGACAATTCATCTAATTCTTCGGTATTCCGGCCTGGATAGAAACTGATCTATAGTTGATCGAATACACTCTCAATTTACGTTCAGTGCAAGGTCGTTTTGTGCTCTGAACAAGGGTATTTGCTTGAAAGGAATGGACATGAGTCACTTGAATTATTCAGGTTTGGTTGAACAACTTAGAACTAGTTTTAACAGTCGCAAAACACGCCCTATAGAATGGCGTATTGAGCAGTTAAAGAATTTCCGACGAATGCTGGAAGAGCGTGAGTTCGACATCATCCGCTCGTTACGGAGTGATATTAAAGAGTCTAACTTTGAAGCTTATTTTACCGATATTGGAACGCTGCTCGGTGAGATTGATCATGCGCTTAGACACCTCAGTGAGTGGATGGCCCCTCTGAAAGTGTCCACACCGTTAGTAATGCAGCCGGGCACCAGTAAAGTAGTAAGCGAACCGTTAGGGGTCGCCTTGATTATAGGTGCCTGGAATTACCCGTTTTACACCACCTTAGCGCCTTTGGTACCAGCCATTGCTGCGGGTAATTGTGCGATTCTAAAACCTTCAGAATTAGCGCCGCATACGGCAGAAGCTATGGCAAAGCTGATTCCTGAATACTTGGATGAAGAATGCTATCAGGTGATCAATGGCGGTGTAGAGGAAACCTCGGCGCTGTTAGAAGAGCAATTCGATAAGATCTTCTTCACCGGCGGTGGCCGCGTTGGCAAGATTATTATGACTGCAGCGGCCAAACATCTCACGCCGGTGACGTTAGAGCTGGGTGGGAAGAGCCCATGTATCGTTGATAGCCATGCGAACTTGAAAGTTACCGCGCGCCGTATTTGTCAGGGGAAGTTGATGAATGCCGGACAAACCTGTGTGGCACCGGATTATTTGTTGGTTCATGAAGACATTCATGATGATCTGATCGATGCCATGAAGGGTGTGATCGACGAGTTCTATGAAGGCGATCCGAAAGGCAGTCCAAATTTGGCTCGTATTATTAATGAGCAACATCATGATCGTCTCACCAAGTTGCTGGACAGTGGCAATATTGTCATTGGTGGCGAGCATGACCGAGAGAGCTGTTATATCGCTCCGACAGTCATGACGGATGTATCACCCGATTCGCCTGTGATGCAGGAAGAAATCTTTGGGCCGATTCTGCCGATAATTAAAATACCGAACCTTCATCAGGCGGTGAATTTCATTAATAAACGGGATAAGCCTCTGGCGTTGTACATATTCAGTGAAGATAAACATGCCATCGACTACATCGTTGAAGAAACGTCGGCGGGTGGCATGACCATCAACGATACCTTGTTGCATCTGACGGTACCTAATCTTCCCTTTGGTGGTGTCGGCCCAAGTGGCATGGGGAAATACCATGGCAAGTGGGGCTTCGATGATTTCAGTAATGCCAAAGCGGTGTTTAATCACAGTACGGCCATAGACCCGGATCTCAGGTATCCGCCGTTTTCAGAATCGGATCAGAAAATTTTGTATTGGACCACCGGCGGTAAAAAGAAAACCAAATAACGTTATTTGTTAGAAAAATGAAAGCAGTAAAACAAAGGTGGTTAACTAAAGCATTCAACTAAACTAGCTACACTGAAACTGTAACGAACTTGTGAGTAATGAGGCTTTAGTTATGAAACGCGATACGGTGACTCAATTATCTACCACTACCATCGCTCTCCATTGGTTGGTGGCCGTTTCTATTATTGGCCTCTTGCTCGTGGGCGCTTATATGGTGGAAACCAAGGCTTATGGGCTTTATCCCTGGCATAAGTCTTTCGGAGTGATTGTCTTTTTTATTGTGTTAGTCCGGGTTGGTTGGCGCATTACTAATGGTTGGCCTGAACCTATTCGTCAATATCCGGATTTGGAGAGAATCACCGCTAAAGTGGTTCACTGGATTCTGATCTTAGCAACGGTATTAATGCCAGTATCTGGTTTCTTGATGTCTTCATTAGGTGGCCATGGTGTTGATCTGTTTGGCGTTGAATTGGTGGCGCGCAATCCTGATCCTGAAAACCCTAAGAAGGTGTTGGCACATAATGGTGATCTGGCCGGTTTGGCTCATAGTATTCACCACTGGGTTGGATATATCTTGTTCACCGCGGTGATATTACATATTGCCGGAGCTTTGAAGCATCATCTGATGGATAAGGATGACACTTTGTCCCGAATGCTGGGACGAGGAATCTAGGGAACTTATTCATAGGTCAGGTCCCCTAGACAATGCATTTTATTGAATAAACTACTATCTAAAATCTCGATGGTTTTGTAGAGTTTTTTCTAAAAGATTATCGGTTTGTTTGTTGGTAATCTTTTAGAAAATAACATCAGACATCGGAATTTGAGATGAGATTAAAGAATACAGATACGCATTTCGGTTCAGTGGCTATTGGCATACACTGGATTGCCGCCTTGGCAATCATCGGCTTGTTTGCTTCAGGCCTGTACATGCGTTCATTGAGCTACTACGACAGCCTGTATCAGGTGTTGCCTTTCTACCATAAATCCATTGGTGTCGTGCTCTTCCTACTTATCCTGTTTCGTCTTTTCTGGCGCACCATTAACGTTCATCCTGCGCCACTACCCAATCACAGCGCTCTTGAGAAAACCGGTGCCAAACTGGCTCATGTAGGGCTGTATTTATTGATGTTGGCTGTGATGATCAGTGGCTATTTAATTTCCACTGCTAAAGGTAAACCTATTGATGTGTTTGGGTTATTTGAACTTCCTGCGACGTTACATGGTCTAGATGGCCAAGAAGACATTGCCGGAATGGTTCACGAATACCTTGCATACAGTTTAATTGCTCTGGCTGTGCTGCATGCAGCGGGAGCCATCAAACACCACGTTATCGATAAAGATAAAACGTTAATCCGAATGTTAAAAACCAAGTAAAACCCTATAGAAAATTAATTTAATAACTCAAAGGAGTAATCAATGAAACTAGGAAAAATTACACGAACACTGTTAGCTGCTTCTTTAGCCTCTTTGATGTCTATGACTGCATTGGCTGATAAATACGTGATTGATACCGAGGGCGCGCATGCTGCCATTCAGTTCAAGATCAAACATTTGGGTTACAGCTGGTTGGTTGGTCGTTTCAATACGTTTAAAGGTGAATTTGTTTACGATGCGGATAATTTGGCGGCGAGTCAGGTCAACGTCGTGATCGATACCAAGAGCATTGATTCAAACCACGCTGAGCGTGACAAGCACCTTCGAGGCAGCGATTTCCTTGAAGTAAGCACGTATCCAAAAGCTACATTCGAAAGCAAGAAAGTGATTCCAGGTGCGGACGGTAAATTCCAGATTGTGGGTGATTTAACGCTTCACGGTGTAACTAAGTCCGTAACAATTGATGCGTCACACATTGCTGGTGGTAATGACCCTTGGGGTGGCTACCGCGAAGGTTTTGAAGGTACAACGACCATTGCTCTGAAAGACTTCGGTATTAATTTCAATCTTGGTCCAGCGTCAGAAACGGTTGAGCTGTCTTTGTATGTGGAAGGCATCAAGAAGTAAGTTCTTGCGTTACTAGAGTAATCAGGCCTCACTCGTTTTCCGTGTGAGGCCTTTTTGGTTAGCGGCTTATTTCACGACAAGATGCGAAATAATTCGTAATCATCCGATTGGCCCAAGGCTTGGCGCTGAAACCTTCAAAATAGGCACAGTGGCTGCCTCGATCAGTGAGCACAAGAATCACATTATCCATCGCTTGTACTCGATGCTGATGCTCATAGACATTATCAATGTGGCAGACCGGATCGTCTTTTGCGTTAAGAATCAAAACTGGAATTTTGATGTGATCAAACACTTCCGAAGGATTCGAATTCAGCATGTAATCTTCGGTGCTTTCATTCCCGGCAACCTGATAAAGGTGCTGGTGGAACTCGTGAAGATCTTCCGCATCTTTTAAATCATCGTAGGAATCAAGATGTGCAAAGATGGCCTCATTTGGGGTAATGAACAAGCGCTTAAGTTTCTTCGCCATCATCTTGCTGTAAAAAGGAATTGCACGGCTGAACGCATTACGCATGTCGTATGCTGGGCAATAGGCAACGGCGGCTTTAATCGGTGTGTTTGTTCCGACTTTCCCAAGGTAGTGAGCCAATACGCCAGAGCCTGCTGAGATACCGGTGGCGTAAAGATTGGATTTTGGGAAGCATTTCTGAATGTGGGCAATCTGAGCAGAAAAATCATCGGTGTTGCCCATGGTATTGAAGTTTGGTGTTTGCAGCGTCATATCGCCATGGCCACGGCGAACGCACAAGGCCACTCGCCAACCTAAGGTATCTCGTATGTAGCGTACAAACCCTCTCATGCTTTGCGGATTGCCTGAGATGGTATGCAATACCAGCATTGTTGGTGTATCTTCTGGCAAATCCAGCCCTACCCAATCAACACCTACCTGACCGCCGTCTTTCATGGTCAATACATCGCTGCGTTCGTATTCCAGAGGTTTGGCGAATCCCTTAATAAAACCAAGCACAATAAGTTGTAAATGCGTATTGAACAGCCAGGGCGTAGCATAGTAGCGTTGTGTCAGTGGCTTTGTAGCGTTGATCACAGCTTTGTTGAACGGAGTGTCTTGATATATCAGCGTTGGTTTCTTTGCTGCAGTGGTAAAATAATAAATAACGAACAACAGAACGCCTAAGCCGATGAGAAGTGATGTCATGACAATGCTCTCTAGAGTTGAGGTGGGCACATAGTAAATTATAGGGTTTACGGTGTAAAGATTGGGCGTTAGGATAAAAAGATAGGACTCTTGGATCAAAAAAAATAATAAGACTTCCAACCTTAGGAGTTGTCATGAAACTGAATCGAAAGATCAAAGAACTTTGTTTTCTCACTCTGTTGCTGATTCCGGGGATAGCGTCAGCAAGCTTCACTGAACGTACCTTTTGTGTCTGGGACCCGATAGGCGCAAATGGCCCTTTCTCAACCTTAATGGAAGAGATGAAGGTCAAGGTTTTGAAGTGGGGCGTGAAACTAAAAATTCGGGCTTACACTGACGAAACCATTGCCTCTAACGATTTTAAGGCGGGTCAGTGTGATGCGGTTGCTGTGACCGAAATGTCATCCCGTGATTACAATACGTTCACTGGTTCCATTGGTGCGGTGGGTGCTCTACCGACCTTGAAAGATCTCAATATGATGCTGAAAGTATTGGCTCAGCCAAAGGCCGCTAAGCATATGGTTGAGGGAGACTTTGAAGTGGGTGGAATACTACCTGTAGGGCCTATTTACACCTTCGTAACCGATCGCTCCATTGATACCTTCGATAAGTTTAAAGGTAAGAAAATGGCGACCTTCGATGTGGATCCGGTTCAGGTCATTATGGCTCAGCAAGCAGGGGCAACCCCGGTAGGATCAAGCCTGTCGCGTTTCTCGGGGCAGTTTAATAATAGGGCTGTGGATATTGCCTTTGCGCCCGCAACGGCTTATCTCCCGTTGGAATTGTACAAAGGTGTAGAAGCGGGTGGTGGCGTAATCAAGCGTCCATTACTGCAGGCGACCTTGCAGATTATTATTCGTCATGAAAAATTCCCTGAAGGCTTTGGTCAGAATACTCGTACCTTGTTCTCCAGCATGAGCGGAGAGGCCATCGAGTTCATCAAGAAGGTAGAGCAGGACATTCCACAAGAGCACTGGATTCATGTGGATAATGAGGCAACCAATGCCATGGATGATGTGTTTAGAGCATCCAGAATCAGCCTTAGAGATAAGGGACTCTATAATCCAAAAACACTGACTTTGATGCGTAAAGTACGTTGTAAACACAATCCGGGTAATGTTGAGTGTACTGAAAAGACAGAGTAGATCCCTGACTCTGTCTTACTGATTCACCTTGGTCGCTTACAAGCGAATTCAGCTTAAAGGGAGAGCTGGTAAGCACTCATGTTCACGGCACTGGCGAGATTGAGGGATTCAATAGCGCCACTGCCGGGGATAGTGAACGCCTCTGCATTAAATGCATCGAGCGCTTCTCTCGGTACGCCACGTGCCTCATTACCGAACAGATAGCACTGAAAATCTGCAAAGGCTTCTGTATTGATGGTTTCGCCTTCCATGTCGAGGTAGGCAAATCGATCAAATCGGTCTGCCAGCTCGTCTAGGCTAACATCCAATTCCATCGGCACATGAAAGATTGCGCCCATACTTGAGCGAACGACTTTCGGGTTGTAAGGGTCCACACTGTTTGGGCTCAGTACTAATCG
>Ga0255772_10007071_pt1 | contig 10087 bp, 3 predicted proteins | sample 071ome_34_FD_179970 | JGI IMG/M metagenome (GOLD analysis project Ga0255772, IMG submission 179970) | Coastal salt marsh microbial communities from the Groves Creek Marsh, Skidaway Island, Georgia - 071411BT metaG (version 2) | ecosystem: Environmental > Aquatic > Marine > Intertidal zone > Salt... | reverse complement strand
TTTTGCGCGCGAGAGCGCCCGCTCTCTCTCTCTCTCTCTCTCTCTCTCCATCCGCCTTTCTAATGCGACTTTGTTCTTTCGCGCTGACCTTTTACCCTCTCTTTTTCCTTTCTTTCGTTGCGTTTTCGTCAGACCGTTCGTCCGAAAACTTCCAGAGTTTAAGTTTTGGGTGAAATCCGCGAAGAGTTTGCTCGTTTCCTTCTCCATGACCTTCTTCCCGGTGTTTGACGTGCCCGTGTTTTGGCCGATATTGTTGATGTATTTTATAATGTTGTTCACGATGACGATGAAACAGCAGTTGAGACATATGATTAAGCATAAATACGTTCCGTTTTCGTGGGGGAAGCAAACGTACGGGAAAGGTAGCGGGGGAGGTAAAGAGAAGAGCGGAGGGAGCGATTAGAAAGTAGACTTTCTATCTCTCCCTCGCAACGCGCACACACAAACATTGTATTAGCTCTCGAAATCTAGCCGCCTCGCTTCGTTTGAATAATAAATAACTTTTTAGGATTCTTTCTAACATTAAATAAACTACATGTGAGACACTTTACGCGAAACTACTCGTGCACTTTGGACAGATATTCCCACAACCCGTCGCCTAAGTGGTGACACAATTCCACCCCGATGCCTTTGTTTTCCGTCCGCATCGCTTCCGTGCTCATGACGCACGTTCCTACCGCTAACGCGTGCTCCTTCCCTTCCGCGAATATCGCCACCGGTTCGTCCTCCTCCACCTCGTCGTGCATGGTCGCCCCTTCGCTCGTCAACCCGGGACACATGATGTTCGATCCTTTAAACACAAATTTAATCGCTCCTTTATCCGTTCTCAAGCGTTTCATGATCGTTGGAAATCGATGAAGGACTTTCAAAGTCGGGTAATACGGACCGTCTTTCACGACTTGGAAAAACAAAGGTTCGTTTTCAACCAAAACGACCGTGACTTTGTTCTCGAGTTTACCGACTCTGATTTCTGCGTTCTTTTTCGGCATCAGAAGGTCCAGCGGCGTCGGTTGGTCGTCGTCATCGGAGTCTGACTCCGAGGAAGAAGAGGAGGCATCCGAATCTGAATCCGAGGTTGGTTTTTTCTCCCGGTGTTGATGGTTGCTGCAGAGCTGCGGGAACTGCTCGGCGATTTTCGAACGAATCGCGCGCTGAACGGAAGATTTGATCTGCGTCGAGCCGTGGAAGTCGTCCAAAGAGAACTTTTTGAACATGGGGCGGCACGTTTGGTATTTTGTGGCGCGCGCTCGCGTGAAAGAAGAAAGAAGAAGGAGAAGAAGAAGAGTGCGGAGTCGTGTGGAGCCTCAGAATGAGGTGTGGAGGCGAAAAAAACGTGACGAGAGTAAAGTATTAACAACGCGCATACGCGCTGCGTGTGATAACATGCCAGAATAATAATACTGGTAATATAACAATATAATAAAATCATTGATAGCCGAGTCTTCTTCTCCTTTCTTCTTCTTCTCTGCTCTTTTATTTTCCGACGTCCTTCTCGCGGAAAGACATCGAGGAGATTTTGAACGACTTCTTCTCTCGCTCCGGCAACGAATGGATGAAGGTACCAGCCTCAATGAACTCGTCAAAATCCAAGGTATCTTGCTTCTCTTTGTCAAACTTGGAAAAGATTAAATCGCAGATGTCATCGCTATCGTTCTTTTTCAAATCCCGGAGGAGCATTTTTAGCTCGTCTCGGTCCATGTCGCCAGACATGTCGCTGTCGTATTTTGTAAAGTCGTGTCGATCTCTGTCTGAAACGAAAGCAAGCAACACGCCACTCGCGACGCAGGTGAGAACTACTGATATCACTGCGAAGAGCACGAGACCGTTGACTACTTTTTCAGAGCCGAGACTATCTGCTCCCGCTTTAATCGCGATTGCAATTAACGCGATAAATCCCAATTCCATGTTTACGATTTGGGCAATCACGTTGTCGTCTTCGACGCGATATGGTTTCAACATGCCCAACAATACGAGAAAAGCCATGGTTACAAACACAATGACGTAAAGCTGCAAGTCAGACTCGTTATCGCCGACAAAAATAATGACAGCCCCAAGAAAAAGCTTTCGAAGCATATCGATAATCTCAAAGTACCAGTGTTGGGCTTTATAATCTTTCAACAGAATACGGAAATATTGAGATTTCGAATCGGATGACATAAAAGCCAAAAAAAGAACTGGTATGCTAATCACGTACACAACGAGCATGATGTACACGAGAGGAGCGAAATTGTCGTACTTTTCAGTATCGCAGGACGTTTCGATGCTGAATCGTAAATAACGCACTCCGCCGCCAATATCACGGCAAGGGAAGTATTGCAAAATCGTACCCGATACCGAAGGATAGATAATGAACAAGAGCATGACGCACGTTTTCACACCATATCCGATATATCTTCGCGATGAATCCACTTTTCCAATTTGGGAAAATACGAACGAGGCGAAGCCAAAACACGACATTATAAATGCACATCCGACAAAAGGCGAAATCGTCGCCGCGAGGAATTTTGCATAATAATCTCTTTGAACGACGCAATCAATCGGCAAGAGCTCAAAATCCAACGCGAATACTTTCAGTGCCTGAACAAACTTATTGAAACCATTTGGCCAACTCACAAAATATAAAGTTTCTGGCCACAACATTATCACTTGCATGAAACCGATGAGCATTTTCATTTTCGGCGCGAGATCTTCGAGGAAATCGTAAATCTTTCGTCCTAATCGATAGCGGAACGAGGATGGCATGGTTGGACCCGATGCAAGTCGCTCCTTGAGAGTCTGGCCATCCGTTATGAATTGAACTTGCTTTTTCCCACTAGAAACATCGTTTCTGAATATGCCAAAACGCGTCCGAAATTCAGCTCGGACTGCCGCGCGGAATATTTCGATTTCATCAAGTTTGTCTCGAATGGGAACGATAAGCATAGCTACCCCGATGAAAATAGAAATCGCGATTATGATAACCGCGATAAACTCTGAAGAGAAATATCCATCTGGATTAAGAGAGCATTTTTCACACTGCTCGTCATCTTGGTGCCAGTAGTAGTCCTTCTGACAAACAGAGCACAAAGGCCCCTCGCTCCCGCTTTTGCAACCGCTCGATGCTACGCCCGTAGCGTTATATTCGCAAGTGGCGCCGGTGCAAGATAAAACGGGAACCAACGGCGTCAGTAGGAGTAATTCGGCATCAGTCAACTCAATCGTCGCGGTTTCAGAACCTGGAATAACGAGGTCCCAACCTTCGTATTTATATCGATAATAATCTTGAATAACTCCAACCGGTTTCCCTTCGAGAAATTCAACGCACTGTTTATACGTTCCGAGAGTTTCATCAATTTCACGATTTTCACAATATAACGAAGCCGACGCGCACGGGTAGGCATCCAGTGCAACTGTGTATGTATCCGGTAAGATACCTTGCACGCGAACATCGACCGTACCTGCGGGACAAATGCAATCCAGTAAAGAGTCAGCAGAAGTTTTGGCCGTTGTTCCGGTCGGACACGCAACACACTTTTTCGTTTGTTCTCCGGTATACACGTTTTCACGTTCAGGAACCATGTTTGAACCGCAGCGTACACTTATATCCACCGTTTTTGGGGCAGGGAGTTCAAACTCGTATTCTTCATAAAATATGCTTTCAGGAGGCACGTTTACGCGGTAATCTTGTGTTCCGATTTCAACAGCATACATGCGCAAATTGTTCGTCAACGAAGTCGTCGAGAAACTGATTTCAGAATTACCGTCAGACATCGAAAATACCAGATACGTGCTTGCATACCCGACGGAAAAAGGAAGGCCTGATGCCAACGCTTCTGCGGAAGGTAACGCCTCAATCGTGACGATAAAATCATACGTGTGCATTTGACTTATCGCCGCTCCATCGTTGATGTTCGATGCATAAATTTTCTTCTTCCTCGCCACGATTGTGCGAGGAGAATATAGCGGGTACCGATTTGGCAGGGCGTACGTCCCACCAGGCGCAACATTCTCCATGACTACATACATTTTAGATGGATTCGTTGAGGCGTGTTGCAATTTGAACGTTTTCTCTCGCTCTCCTTCCCTGAATTCGAGATAACTGCTCGCTTCAGCATCAGATAATAATGAAGATGAAGGATCTGCGGAGTTTAAAATGTAATTTGTCACCACTGGATCGTCCGACGAATGGAATTCAAAACGCAAAGTGTTTCCTGCAGGAACCGCCGTGGGCAGTTTCATCACAAACTCCGTTGGATTCTTGACTAACATGTCATTCCCACTCTCCGCAGAAGAAAAATCAATGTTAAAGCATAATTCAGCAGAACAACTCGATGCTATTGTCACATCGCCACCAAAACTACACGTGTTTTCAGGGCACGCATTGCAGTTGGGAAAAGTACCATAGGTTCCCGGAATACACTCGTAACGACCCATGTATAAATAACTGCTTCTCCAATACGCCAACACCACTTTCCCGTCGTACGATAAAGCGATTTCATCCCAGCGGCCTGCGCTAGGATGACCATTCGCTGACCCAGTCCAAGTTTGCCCGTAGTCTTCAGAACGCACCACTTCCGAGAAAAACGCTGTAGCCATCATAACCCGTCCGTCTCCGGACACAGAAACGGAAGTATATTCATACGTGTCAATGTTTGGCACGAGCGCTTGTCCCGTTATTTTTGTCCACGTAACTCCTTCATCGTTGGAAAGTACCATGTAGCCACCGACATATTGCACCATGACGGTGGCCAACTGATACTTCCCATCTCTGCTCATGCGCACCCATTTCCACGATTCGGTGCTCGTCATTCCAGTCGGTACCGAAAAAGTAGCACCGTAGTCATCGCTTCGATATAAATACCCGCTCTCGACGACAGCGGTTTGAAATTTGCCGTTCGCTGACATCGCGCACGACGTGAATGATTTAGCGCCCATGTTTGTACCGTCGCTCAATTTTGCCTCTGTCCACGTCGCTCCGAAATCCGACGAAACAAACATCTTTCCATTATACGAGTTCACCGTTATGTATTGCCCATCTGCGGACATCGATAAGCCTTTCCACGAGGGAAGCGCGCTCGTATCTGTTTGCGTCATGAGCGCCGTGTTCGTGATAGTCGTCCACGTAGTCCCACCATCGGTTGTTTTATATAAATCTGAGTTTGTAGCTGCTACAATCATCAAGTTTGCGTCGTCATCTGCGATCGCCGCTATTTCGTATTGTTGCGTGCTCCCTGGTGTAATTTCCACTTCTCTCCATTTACTTCCCGAGTTTTTAGAAATCCAAATGTGTCCATTTAAAACCACGCCGACTTGAACATCGCCATCCTTGTGCACCGTGATGCCTTGCCATTGCTGCGATCGAGGATTATTCGCCTTTATCGCCGCCCAGGTCGGCGCGACAACTTCCGCCTCGACAGCGGTGAAACAGGAAAAGATCGAATCGAAAGAATTAAAAAAAGCAAAAGCGAACGAGAGAAAAAGGAGAACCTCGGGGGCGCGTTTCCCTCCGCTTCCGCTTCGTCTTCCGCTTCGTCGACGCGTCTCCATCGTCTCGGGTCTTGTGGCTGTTCTCAATCAAACTTACCTCTCCTCCCACTTGTGTTTTTTTCTTAAAAAAGGGAGGGGGAGTATATAAGAATTGTGCCGTTAGGTTGACCTTTCACACATTTTCCCGTACTTTTGGGAAAAAACACACGTGGCAAAGAAGATATTTTTTTTTCATCTGTTTGACACACTGACAGTTAATTTAACTATCAATTGGACTTGGTAGCAACTGTCATTATCTTAGTGAAGGGTATTCAAACTTAAAATGATTTATGTGAGTCACTATTGCTTGTCTTGTCGTTGCTATCAACAGTACTTGGTAGCAACTGGGGCGGCTGTGAGAATAGTGCCTCCTATCATCTGAAACCCTAAACACCCAGGCTAGTCCAAACTACCTCTAGTTTGAACTGTTTGACGGCTGATTAATTTCTTCTTTTTATGTATTTATTATATTATTATAAAGTGCGTGCGTCTAAAAGAGCTTTTCAATCCACGGAATATTTCTCGCATCCGACGTCGACGCTTTCGCTAAACTCAGACTTCCAAAACCCGTCGGTTTTATGGTTCATCATCCAATCTCTGTGAAACTCGTCGTCGCTGTAATCGGCGGAGGAATCCTTTTCAGCGGGCAAGCCGGTTAAGCTGCCGCCTTGGGACCAAGCGCAGATGGCTCCCGAAGCGGCACCGGCGAAGATGGAGACTTCAGAGGTAGATTCGTTGGCACTCATGGCTGCGCACGTGAGGAGACCTTCTGTGCCTGGTAAAGAGTAGAGGTAGCCGCCGTTGATATCGACGTCGGAGTCTAAGACAACTTCGCCTTCTTCGCGCTCGACGAAGAGAGAGCCCGAGAGGCCCACGCCTTGGCCGTCGACACACCGGACGTGGAGAAGGCCAAGGGGAGCATCGGAAGAGTCAGAATCGTCAGAATCATTAGAGGTGTCGTCATCGTCGTCGTTGTAATAACTGGGGACGCGCATGTTCGCAGCATTGGCTAACGCGGACGTTTCGCTACGGCCGCCGGTGGCCGTTTCGAGCACCGGGAGGTCTTTGTGATGGTCCGACGAAGCGTTCGCGGACGTTTTGCGCAACAGTAAAGTGCTCGCGATGTTCGAAACGGCTTTAGACAGCGGAGTTTCTTTGCTCTTTTGCGAAGGTGGAAAGTATGCCGCGGTGGAAACCAACACTCCAGCGGGTTGGCCGTTTTGTATGTTTCTTTGATTCGTCGCGCTTCTCGGCGTAGCGTTTGGTAACGAGCAGTACTCTAATCCCGAAATGGGCGCTTCACACCCGTCGATTCTTGGTGCGTTCGGCAAATCGCGAGGTCGCGCGGACGGCCTCGCTAATACGTGTGTTTTCACGGACGAAGAAAAATCCCCGGCGAAAATAACTCCGGGAGGCCCGGCGCATACCGAAAACACACGGCGTCTGTGCCCAGTCATTGTCGCTGCGGCAACTTCTTGCCTCGGATCCCAGACTTTGACGACACCGTCCGCGCCGCCGGAAACGAATAAACCAGCGCCATCTAAAGATGGTTCGTTATAGCTAATGACGCACGTTACATCGTTTTGGTGACCTCGAATGCTCGCTCTTTTCTGACCGGTATTCAAATCCCATAAACTAAGAGCGCCGGATCTCGAACCAACCGCGATGGTCGCCGATTGCCAATCGACAGCGCCAGACGTAACAGCGTCAAAGACGTACATTTTACGAGTCTCGCGCGATCTTTCTAAATCCCACACGCGCACGGTGTTATCTCTACCACCAGACACGCACAGGAATGGTTTTTGAATGACGCCCGCGCCGGCGTTGCTGTAATCAGCGATGGAGAGAAACTCAACGCGGTCTGTGTGTCCCGATAAAGAGTGGCCGCCGGACAAACCGACATTTGGATTCCATCGCCAACTGCGAATGGTCCCATCCCATCCACCAGTGGCGACAATTTTCGCGTTTGGTAAAACGTTCGTCTTCGAACAGCCGACGCACGAAACGAGTTCGTTGTGCGCAAACGGATCCTCCTCTGGGACAATTGCGCGTCGGAAACTCGGCGCGCGGTCGCCAGCTCCGCCAAAACAGCCCAAATAAGGATTCAATATCGCTCTATTGTCCAAACCAAAGTTGTCCTTTTGATCTTTGCCGCTATATTTCTTCGCATTCAACGCGGGTGTTTTGAGTTGCGTCCGTGGAGCTTTCGCACCGCCTGGCATCGAGGGGAGATACGGGGGAGTTAAATATCCCGCATCAGAACCGCTCGTATACGTAGGCGTTCTTCCGGTCGATTGTTGCGACATGTTAATTAAGTTTTGACTCGAATTTTCTTTTCTTATGCGCTTCAAATTCGCTCTGGCTCTTCGTTGTGCCTCTTCGGTTTTCTTACTCGTGCCTCCTCGAAACCAATTCAAAATGGTGCTTAAAAATGCGCCTAAAGATTTCCAAAACACGTCCGTGAAGAAATAAACCCACTCGTCTAACTTATTTACAAAGTGTGCCCAACGACCAGGCACCAAGGGTAAATCTTCTGAAAACGTGCGCTCAGACGAAAGCGTATGCCCGTGGTGGCTTCTTTGTTGTTGCTGTTGGTACTGCTGCTGCTGTCTAGATGCCGAGGACAGTTGTCTTCGTAACGCGTTGATCTTACTACTCTCGTCGCTCTCACGCCTTGCACGCGCCAACGACGGCGATGACGGTCGATGTACCGGCGAAGTTGAAGAAGTCAACGTCGGAGGCAACACGATAAGTTTTTCCGTGCTCGGGAAGCGAGTGGATGATTTTTCTCGTTCGTGTTGCTTCCTGCGTCGTTCGCTGACATCGTCCTCAGAATCGTCGGAATCAAAAGCGGTGTTCTTCGTGACCATCTGAGCAATTTCTTCGATGGCACTCTTCTTTTTAGTCGCTGTCATGGTAGCATCAGATGTTGATGTTGTTGTTTTAATGTCTTTTAACTTCTTTTCCTGCGTTTTGGTACTCTCGCGAGGGTTTTCGGTCGAGGCGTCCATGCTCGTGTTCAATCGACTCGCGGCGTTCATCGATGTCGTTCGTATGTGCGCAATGTTTTCCTGACTTGAATTCGCATTCGGCGTGGAGAGAGAAAACGAGCTATCCGTGCCTAAAGGTGATTCCGGTTCGGACGAATATCCGGAGGAAGAACCACCTTTCTCTTCCTTCTTATTCGACTTACTTTTCTTCTTTTTCTTTTTCTGCTTGTTTTTGCTCCCGTCGCTTGTTCCACGCTCTTCCTGCTGCAAATGTTGCGACGACGACGACATCGACGTCAACTCCGTCGTCCCTGAATTATTTCGCATCATGGCCATTTTCGCTAAATTAGACGCCGACGCCGAGTTGGACGAACCTGATTTCTTTTTCTTGCTTTCCACCATCTTCCACTCTTCACTGTCTTCTTCTTCATCTTCATCACCTAACGACTTCAACGACCCGCAACTCTCCGATTCTCTCATCATCGTCGCATTCGGTGATTTAGCGTCTCCCTCTCGAGAACTGCTCGCGCCAAGTTTACTCGTTGAAGTCGTCGTCGCTTCAGAGGTTTTAGTATTTTGCTCTTCCGGCGACTCTCCTTCCTGCTTTGCCAAAGTCGCGCCATCCGGCGTACGCTGCTGCTGCTGCTGCTGCTTTTGTTGTTGTTGTTGTTGTTGTTCCAACTGCTGCTGCTGCTGCGCCGCCTTCATCTTCCTCCGCAACTTTTTCTTCTCCTTTTTTCTCTGCTTCCGTCTCATCTCTTCCTCGTCTTCCTCCTCGACCGTCGTCGTCGTTCCTTCCGCGCTTACCAACTTGTCCTTCGCGTCTTCAAATTCCTCCGTCTGGCTCTCCTCTTCTTCCTCTTCATCTCTCTGCCGCAGCGCGTCCCACGAGTTCGTGCTTTTAATCCCACCGCCACCGATTCCTCCTCCTCCTCCTCTCGCACCGATCCTTCGCTGTCGTTGTTGTTGCTGTTGCTCGATGCTCAGAGAGTTTCTCCTCGAGTTTTGCGCGCTCGACGAACAACTCCGTTCAAATTCGCTCGAATTTTTCCTCAACGACGACGCTTCCACACCACTCGGCGACGGCGCTCGCGGTGGTCTCGACGAAAACGACGACGAAGGTTTCTTCGACGACGCTTTCATCTTGGCGACGACGGTGGTCCACGTGTCGTCGTCGTCGTCGTAATCGTAATCGTCGTCGTCGTCGTCGTCCTCGCGACGGGCTTCATCCGCCGTGTCGTTCATGGTTTTGAAGTTTTTGTGCGTTTTCTTCCCCACGAAGCGGGATTTTAAAACCGTGTGAGATATTTAGGGTTTCAGACATTTTTTAAGTTCCGAGAGAGAAGAATGAAACGCCTTTTTTTTTGTGGTAAAAAGAAAAAAGGAAGCGCGCGCGCACTCGATATAGCAGAAAAGAAACGACGATGCCGTCACCACCAACGCCGACACCCGAAGATCGCGACAACGTCGTCGTCGTCGCGCCGCCGACGCCGACGACGCCGTCGCTGCCGACGGTGCTTTGGGCGCAAAGACGCGATCGGATTTTTTTAACTTTTGAGATCAAAAATTCGATTCGGGATTCGATTCGAGTG
>Ga0255772_10007069_pt1 | contig 10088 bp, 7 predicted proteins | sample 071ome_34_FD_179970 | JGI IMG/M metagenome (GOLD analysis project Ga0255772, IMG submission 179970) | Coastal salt marsh microbial communities from the Groves Creek Marsh, Skidaway Island, Georgia - 071411BT metaG (version 2) | ecosystem: Environmental > Aquatic > Marine > Intertidal zone > Salt... | reverse complement strand
GGATTTAATTTTTGCCATACATGTGTTTTACCATTATCCCATATTTTTGGAATAAAATCGAAGTTGAAATCTTCAAGTACATCTACATCTGTTTCAACCACCCAGAACCAATTTGAGGTAGTTTGCGATCTTCCTTCTTCTTCTGATGAAAAAGTTGGGAAGGACAAATCATTTCCAAAAGGTGTGATGTCATGCACATTTATTTGCTTATTTCTTTTTGCCGGCACCCAATATATCCCTCCCATAGTCTCAGGATATTTGTGTTCTAATTGACCTATTACTTGATAATTGTGTACTTGTTCACTTTCTATTTTTGTTTGCCATGGAACAATATTAAAATCATCATCTTCTAATATGTAATCTTGATCTACTAACCAACAATTTTCTTTTACAATGCTAAAATCCGTTGGATCTTTAACTCTCAATATAGGGTAACCTATTGCAGATAATTCCATAGGTTCTTTATGTATTTTAAATAATGGATTTTTTACATTAGTAGGGTGCCAATACATGCCTCCCATATCGTCTGGATATTTTAACGACAATTGATTCTTTATTTGAAAAACATGAATTTTGTCCATATCAAATATATCAGGTACCCAACTGATTTGGTCTTTATCAATTCTATAATCTTCATCTATTACCCAATGTGCATCATTGTCTAAAGGAATGCTAGGGTCTTTGGCAAAATAAACTGGATATTGATCTACAGATAAATGCAACGGTTCTTTGTGTATTTTAATTTGTGCATTTTTAGGGTCTTGTGGTATCCAATATACTCCTCCCATTTCTTCTTGATACTTGTCAGTAAGTTGACCATAGACATGAAATACATGTATCATTTCTCTATCAAATAAGTCAGGTGCCCACTTTAAATCATCTAGTTCTAGTTTATATTTTGAATCAACTAACCAGCAACTAGTATAATCTTTAAATTCTTTATCTGGGTTTTCTACACGATGTATTGGTAAATGTTTTCCAACATCTAATTCACCATGAATAACTATATCTCCATTCCAATCCACAGGTACCCATCTAAGTCCTCCCATATTATCTGGGTATTTATGACGTAATTGTCCACGAACATGAAATACATGCATTGCGTTTTGCTGAAAATCAGGCGGTGTCCATTCAATCATATCATCTATTAAATAATCTTCGTCTACTATCCATCCATCCTGATCTACAGATTTTAGATCATCTATATTACTTACTCTAGTAACCGGATATGACTTACTGCCGGTAGGAGATAGCGAAATAAACTTTTGCTTTTCTTCATTGAAGTTTTTAGGTACAAGTTTTACACCGCCACATCTATTATCACTAATATTAGTTACACTCTTTGGATATTTGTGTTCTAATTGTCCTGAAATTTTAAATACACTTATTGTTTTTTGATCGTACCTATGAGGAACGTAATTGAATACTTCGCTAATAGTATGTTCCTTATCAACTAACCAAAACATCTTAGTACGACTTTTTCTTGCGAACGTTTCATAATCTGACATATTATCAGTATAAAAAATATCGTATCTAACAGGCATTATACCCTTTTGATATTTGTGTTTAGTCATATCAAATTGTTTACTTACTAATCGTATACCACCACAACGGATATCCCAAGGTTTTGTATTATCTAATGGGTATCGTTCTTCTAAATGTCCTGGTATTTTGAATACATGTATATATTCTCTTTCATGTTTTTCTGGTACAAATAATAATTTACCATTAAAATCATGTTCTCTGTCTACTACCCAAAACCAATCTGTTTTACTTCTTTCAGCACAATCATTGTATGTATCAGCATTAAATTCGTCATCATCTATATAAAATACATCATATGCAATATCTTGAATTGGACAAGCAGGGTGTATTTTTAATTCTGCTTGCCTCCACTTCTTAGGTATTAGTCTAATACCGCCCATTGCCATAGGATATTGATCTGTAAGTTGATATGGCATACGAAATATATGAATCATGTCATCTTCAAACGGGTTAGGAACCCAATCTATTGTTGCTGTATTAATTTTATGATTACGGTCTATAAGCCAAACATAATCTTCTTTAAATGTGTCGCGTTGTGAATAATTATCTATATCTTTTACATACATGACAGGGTATTCTACACTAGCATCGAGATAAGTGTGATATTTTATGTCTGCATTTTTCCATTCTCTTGGGTATAATTTTATTCCTCCCTCTTGTGCAGGATACTTGTACTCTAATTGGCCTCGTAAATGAAAACTATGTATAAAATTAGGCTCAAAATTACTAGGAGCCCAATTTAAATCATCAGGTAATTTGTATTCAGGATCTATACACCAAACATGAGTTGCATAAGGATTCTTTTCAAAGTACTTTCCTGGTGTCTTAGTATCTAATTTATCAAAAGATTTTTTACAAACAATTTTATTAACTTCTTTGATTCCTTTTGATTGTTTTTTAGGAATTAGTCTGACTCCACCATAGTTAGAACTATCCCATTTCCAAACATGTTCATATTCTGAATCATAATCTTCTGGCCTATAATCAAATACAGTGTAATCAGTAATTTCTATATTGGGTTCTATTTTGAAATACATTTTTGTATTAGGTTTTATATCTTTTTCATCTTTCACAGATGTAGCAAAGGGAAAAATTTCTTCAAATTTTTTATTTTCTCCTATGTAAAATATATCAAACATTTTTTTCGTATTTTTTAATTATTTCCTGTGCAATTTCATCTATCTTTTTAACTGCTTTATCTAAGGATTCATATTTCTTTTTTAATTGTTCACCCTCTACAGGACATACACCTACATGTTCAGGTAACTCTCCTCCACATGTAATACATTTGCCTTCTAATTTGTATTGTATTCTACGCCAATCAGTCTCTGACATGTACCTTTACCCCATAATGTTTGGCAAAGGCTTCAGCATCGGCTTCATCGTTTACTATGGGTTGTCCTTTTATGTTTAAACTTGTGTTAACAAGCATTGGACAACCAGTTTGTTTATAAAACTCTGTTAGTAATTTATGTAAGTCGGGGTGTTCACTGCGTCTAACTGTTTGTACACGGCTTGTTCCGTCAGCATGTACAATAGCAGGAAACTCTTCTGGCTTTTTACACTTTGCTACAAATTGCATGTAAGGTGCATGACTAATGCCACCAGGCATTTCAAAATAGTCATGAACGTGTTCCTCCAATATCATTGGTGCAAATGGTCTGAACTTTTGACGTTTTTTAATAACGTTCATTTTGTCCTTGATCTCTGGGCCTCTTGGATCTGCACATAATGTTCTATTACCTAATGCTCTAGGTCCGAATTCTGCTCGACCATTTGCTATCCCAAATATTTCCCCCGCTTTTAAACTTTTTAATGCTTTTTTAATAGGATATTTTCCTTCTATGTTATATCCCAAATATGGATTTTTCCAATCCACTAACTTTCCTGTTTGATTATATAAATGTAATGCCGCGGCACCTAGGCTACTTCCACAATCACCTGGATTTGGCATAATAAAAATATTATCAAATATATCAAACAGCCTACTATTTGCTACACAGTTAAGTGCAACACCACCCATAAAAACTAAATTTTTATTGCCTGTTAGTCTTTTGGCTCTGTTTGCGTATGCTAAAACTTTTCTTTCTACAACTTCTTGGGCACTTGCGGCAATATCATAATCCATAGAATAATGTCCCCACTCATCTATGTCTCCTGAATTGTTCCTATTTAGATAATCACCTTTAATTCCTCGTTGTAAATTTTTTCTTGTTTTAAGAGATATTTTTTCTTTAAAGAAATCTCTTTCTAATAATTCACTATATTCTGGTTTACCATATGCGGCCATTCCCATAAGTATATATTCGTCTTCCATGGGTTTGAGTCCTACATAATGTGTAAATGCACTGTAAAATAATCCTAAACTGTTAGGAAATCTCACACTGTCTAATTTTTTAAGATTGCCATATTTCCAATCCCATATGGTTGCAGTATCAAATTCTCCTATAGCATCTATAACCATAACTGCCGCATTGTCAAATGAACTACACAAAGCACCTGCTGATGCATGTGTTTCATGGTGCCAATAATCCACAATAGGAATATCCGCTAGTTCTGGATAAAACTTTTTAATCCATTCTGTTTGTGTAGGTTCTTTGAGTGCTGACCAATTACCTGCATATATGTTTCTTGCTCGTTTGGCCCATGCTTTTTCATGTAATACTATTACATCAGGTTTGCCACCTGCTAGTGCATCAGCAATAATTTCATGGTTTAACCATGGATCATTTTTTAACTTACTGTATCTTTCGCTGTGACTTGCGAACTCAATAGTAGTTCCGTCCAGCATACATACACCGGCATCATGGAAACCGAAACTAAGACCCAAAATTCTCATCTATATATAAAAGGATCTCTTTTGCGTAATTCTTCTAATTTCTTTTTAAGAAGTTCTTCCTCTTCTTCTGTTAAATCTAATTCTTCGTTTTCGATTTGATTTTCTTTATTATCTTTTTCCATAATATTCGATTAACTCCTTAGCAATTTTTTTATATATCATTTCATGTTTGATATGTTGACCTTTATCAAATCCTTCTGGATATAGTTTTATATATTTTTCTATAAAACTGCTATGAGGCATATAATATTTACTCTTATCTATACTTTTCCACATAGGTATTTGGCAGTCTAACGGCACAAAATTATACATATTACAAAAAATATAATCTATTTTTTTAGCATTTAAATAATTTTGTAAACTTAATTGATATAATAATAAATTTTCTAGACCTATTTGCCAATCTACCATATAAAGATTAGCATACCTATTAAATTTTTGAATTTTTTCGTTCTCGTAACTTTTTCCTGTTGAAAAATCTTTTCTTTCACCGTCAAAATTAAATTCAAATCTCTCATGTGTAGTCCAGCCTATAATAACTAGATCTGGTTTTTCATTTTGTTCACAATATTCTATAGTTCTTCTAAATATTGAATGGTTGCTACTTCCACCTACAGCAATATTGATTTCTTCAAAATTTTTAAAATATTTGCCAAACGAAATATTAGGACCTGGTACAGGTATACCTTCTGTATGACTACAACCATTTAATAGTAATTTTTTCACATTAATAATTTGATTTATACATTAAATTATACAATTCAGGTAATGCTTTTTCCATGCTTTCATTTCTATTTTTATCAAGTAAATCAGTGTATTTTTGAAAAGTAATTAACTCTTGCCTCCAGTTTTCTTTGCGATTTTCTTTTAATGCTTTTATTGTTGCTTCTATACTTTGTTTATTTTCAGGTCTGTTAACTAAAATTTTACTTTTACCTAACCATTGTTCTAATCTACCTGCGGCAACTTCTCTTACCTGATTAGGACAATTTCTAAAATCTAAACTTGTTGGGTAATCACAAATTAAAAACGTAACAAAAATTTCTCTTCCATATTCTTCTTCTAATGCTTCACAATAATCTAATAGTTTTGTGATTGTTAAAATATTATAAATTTGTATTACTGGTGAAAATAAAATTCTACCTACCACTTTACTCTCACAATATTTTCTAATATTTTTGTCCACTTGACTCCAGTGGCTGGCGCCTCTAATATATTCGTTTTCATGTCCAAAGGCATCAACACTAATACACATTAATACACTTTTAAATTGTTCTACTAAATCTATAAAACGTTTTTGTACATTGGTCATATTGCTGTTAAATACTAAATCTATATCTTTAGCAATGCCTAGTTCAACACACTTTTCCATTATCCAATAAACACGTTCAATAATTGTGGGCTCACCACCTGTAAAATATAATTTATTTACACTGGGCAACCATTCTTCTACTTGGCGTAAAAATTCTGGATCGTCTTGCCACGGAGTCAAGTCATCCATAAATTGCCCCCATGTAAAATTGTCTTTTATAAACTTTCCTACAGTGGGGTCTTCTTTATCTATTTTACTAAATTCTTTTTGTAATTGGCTTGAGTTTTGAGGTTGACACATTCTACATTTCAAATTACACATGTTACCCAATCTAAAATCCAAATACATAGGTGCATCATTTACATAATAATCATTTTCTTCACTTTTTTTAATTATTTCTTTAATCCGATCTCCATGAGGACTGTATTCAAACCAGTCTCTTATGTAGTTTGTTCTATAACTTGGAAAACCCATGTCTTCTAAATCATAGCAATGCTCACAGCCTTTTACCACTTCGCCTTCTAACATCTGTTTTCTTATATGACGCATGTGTTTACTGTTCCATGCATCTTCAATTTTATGGCCTTTGTTTAGATTTATTACATGATTATCAGGATGATCATCAATTTTTATTTGATCTCTGGCTACACAGCACCAACTTAATGTGCCACTTGGTTGTGTCATAATAGATATCCAGGGATAAGGACAAAATGTTTTACTGTATTCTTCCATTTTAAAATTCCTCAGGAGCATTTCCGTATGTTTTTAATATATCATAAAATTCTGGAAATGTTTCCTTAAAACTTTCGCCTCTAAATTCGTCACTAAATTTTACTGTACTATAAAATCTTTCTAATTCTTTTTCATCATAGTCTACGTCTAAACAATATTTAACTGAGCTCTGAATATCTGGTCTGTTATCATCTTTGTATTTTTCTACTATTTTTTCTTTTACCTTTTTAGGTAAAACTTTACAACTATAATGAGGTGGCGTATAGACATGATTAAAATATACTGGAAGATCCTTATTAAATTTTTCCCTCCATTCAAATATTTCTTCCATGTAATAGATATTAAAAATACCCACAGTATAACAAATATCCAAATGTATAGAAGGTATGTTTTTATCTATAATTTTTTGTAAATTTTCTTGAACATTATCCCATTTCGCAGGGTGTCTTATATATTCAAATTGTTTACCTACACCATCAAAACTAAAACTTAGTAATACTCTATCAAATTCTGCCCATAAGTCTAATCCTTTTTCCGGATATACTGAACCATTAGTATTATACAATAAAGTCATTTCTTTACTTCTACCACTGTCAACAAGTTTTTGTAAAATATCATAATGTCTTTCTATTAATAAAGGTTCTCCTCCATAAAATTCTAAGACTTTAAGATCACTGGATAAGTCTTCAAAATCTTCCCAAAACTTTTCATTAGTTTCTGGCCATCTTCCTACTTGCCTCATATGATCCCAAAATTTATTTCCATATCCTCTTGTTTTTGTAAGATAGGCATCATATTTCTTTTCTTCAGGTACCCAAAGACTACTAGCATAACTGCTACAAATTCTGCATTTATTGTTACATATATTACCTAATTTTAAATCCATAGCAATAGGTTTTTCGTGTATTATGCCTTGTTCTGCTTCTTCTTGTGCATTAGGGAAATCATCTAAGGCTCTGTGTCTTTTACTTCTAATACCTGCATCTTCGGCTGTCCAGCAACTATAACAGGCTTCTGGCCTTTTTCCTGCTAAAAATTCACGTCTCAAATTTTTTAACCAGTCACTTTTCCAGCCATCACTTAATACATCAGAACCTAAACTATATAATTCACCTTGTGATTTTTCCATAGTTTTATCCATTTGACAGCATACTGCTATTCCGCCATCTGTTCTGGCCTCTATATTAACAAAAGGCATTGGACAAAAATGTTTATTTAATGGTTTATTCATAAATTTGCTAACTCCGGAAAAACTTTTTCAAAGTTCTCTTCTCTTAATTTATCGAATTCTGAATTAAAATCTTTAAACTCTTGCCATAAATTTGTATAATCATCATCTAAAAATTTTATAGCACTCTTATATCCTTCTGTGGCTCTTCCTATATGATCCAATGGCTCTAACCATTCTAAATGTTTTAACCATTTTTCTTTTATTACATTTTTAAAATTTTGTGGTAATACACTCATTCTAAAACGTGGATTATTTAACAATACATTCATATACCAATCTCCTGGTAAAATGTAACCTTTGTCAACCCAATTTCTATGAAAGTCTGTTATATGCCAAGCATTATAGGCACTAACAGTAGCACTTACATAAAAATCCACTGTGCCATCTTTCTCTGGATTATTAGTGAGAGGATTTACTTTTCTAAATTCTTCTATGTTATTTACTACTTCTGACCAAACAGTTCCTTTTCGTTGGTATTCTCCTCTGACTCCTTCAGCATCTAAACTGGCACCTATACAAACATGTTTAAATTTTTTAAGTAAATCTAACACATTGTATGTCTTGTATTTTAATGTCGTAAAGTTAGTGTTATAAAAAATTCTTATGTCTGTTTTACCTAACTCCACTAACCTATTCATTATGGCCCAATGTTCATCCATTAAAATAGGTTCTCCTCCAGCCCAGTAAATTTGTTCCACATGTTCTAGCATGGGTTCAAACTCTTCCATAAAGCCTTCTACATCTTTCCTAATCTGTATTATCCTTTCTGTTGGGGACACATTAAATGTGCTCTTTACAGCATCGCTGAACCAGTTACTGCTGAGTTCTGGTCCACAGTATCTACACTTCAGATTACATACATTAGAAAATCTAAAATCAAGATATACAATGTGTAGATCATCTAAACTTCCATCTGCATTTGTTTTTGCAACTTTATCCCAATGTGGTTTTAACCAATCTCTGTTGCTTCTTGTACGCAAACTATCATGACCATATTTTTCTTTTTCATAACAGCGGACACATTGAGAACACTTTTTGCCGTTTAACATGTTAAGTCTAACCTGTTTCATGTCTTCACTGTTCCATACTTCTTGTAAACTGTTTTGTCTTAAATCGCCTATATATTCTTCCCATGGAGAATCACAACACAGCATAGTTTTACCGTTCGGCCAGGGGTGCATATGAATCCATGGTAAGATACACATTACATCACTGTCTTTATAATTCTCTATATTCCAAGTTTCCATTTATTAAAAATTCTTTTATGTAATTTACTGCTCTTTTATGTAATCTATTTCCTAAAATTTTACAATGATCCTGATTGCTTTTAAATCTATCCTGATTTTCTATCAAATAATCATTTAATTCTGATAAAGGTTTTCTACATAATCTTTTGAGTTCCTCTATTAGCAATCTACTCCTAGTTTCAAGTGAATCTTTTTTGTCATAACTGTGATCTACTAAATCATCAAACATATCAAAACCCAAATGATCCAGTGTAAAAACAATAGCCGGTGGTCCTAAAAATAAAGGTATCTGATTCATAGCAAAAACCTTTGTGGTTTTTTCAGTAGCCATAATTCTATCACTGTAAACAGTCATATATCTGCCTGTTGTGCGTTCCATTGTGGGTCTTATATCACTCTGTATCCTGTATGAAGCAGGATTGTGTCCTGTTTCTGCTTCTAATACAACATTAATTACATTATCAGCAATATGATCCTGTAGTTTATGTTGATCATCCATGTGATCACCCAAACTAATTGGGTAGTGTTTTCTTAAATGTTGTGGTATTAACTCCCATACACCAGAATGTTCTGACCACACCATGGGATTGTCTTCTACATCTCCCCAACCACAACTATATCTGCCTTTATATCTTAAAAAACTAGAAAGTATTTCATTTGTGAATTCCAATCTTTCTGCTCTGGCAAATCTTGCAAGTGAAACAAAGTGTTTGCTTCTGTCTGCTTTAAATTCTAGCATTTTGTGTTTGTTTTCAAGTATTATATCTGTATAATAATCAAACCATTGCGATGCAGGTATATGGACTACTTTAAGTTTAGTACCCACATTAATATATCCTTCAAATCCCATATTAATACCAGCATCAATTACTATTGCTCTTTCAAAACCTTGATCTTCCAGTAATTGACAGGTGTGTTCCCAAAATTTACTGTGAAATGCTTCTGTGGGATATGTACATAATACATTTTTAGATATATCTTTGGCCTTGTCTATGGCCTTTATTGCAAAAAATAAAAAGTCATGTTCCCAAACAGCACTGAAATCTATAACAACATAATCACCTGCCGGCATGTCATCATATAATCTCATATCGTTAGGATATTCTTTATAAAAAACAGTTATACCATTATCTAATTGTCTACTTTGCAAATCTATTGGCATATTAATATTCATGCTTAACT
>Ga0255772_10007067_pt1 | contig 10090 bp, 10 predicted proteins | sample 071ome_34_FD_179970 | JGI IMG/M metagenome (GOLD analysis project Ga0255772, IMG submission 179970) | Coastal salt marsh microbial communities from the Groves Creek Marsh, Skidaway Island, Georgia - 071411BT metaG (version 2) | ecosystem: Environmental > Aquatic > Marine > Intertidal zone >... | reverse complement strand
CGTGCGCTCACGCGGATGGCCCGCCTGCGGTAGTCGCCAACCGATACACCGGCGCCATCCGCCTCTCGCGCTTTTTCGCCGGGGGTAATGCCCGGTCCGGGGGCGTCCAGGCGGGGACCCAGTGCGGGTCAGGCGGTCTCGGCCTCGATGGCGATACGGTTCCGTCATGGCCGAGATCCTGCTGGGAGTGACGGGCGGCATCGCCGCGTACAAGAGCCTGGACGTGCTGCGGATCCTGCAGCGGCAGGGGCACGGGGTGAGCGTGGTGATGACGCATACCGCCGAGCGCTTCGTGGGAAGCGCATCGTTCGCCGCACTGTCGGGGCGCGAGGTGGGCACGCACCTGTTCGGCGATGCCGACCAGCCGGGATACCACCACCTCGATGTGAACGACGGAAAGGACCTGATGCTGGTCGCGCCGGCATCGGCCAACACGATCTCGCAGATGGCCTCGGGCGCCGCGAGCAGCCTGCTCACCTCGTGCTACCTGGCGTTCCGCGGTCCCGTCGTGGTCGCGCCGGCGATGAACACCTCGATGTGGCTGCATCCGGCGACCGCCCGCAATATCGCCACGCTGCGGGGCGACGGCGCGCACATCATCGAGCCCGAGAGCGGGCTGCTGGCCGATGGCGCGGTGGGTCCGGGGCGCCTGGCCGAGCCCGCCGCGATCGCCGCGGCCGTTGAGGCCGCCCTTGGTGCCGAGGCCGGGGCCCGGGACATGGAGGGGCTGTCGGTGCTGATCTCGGCCGGCGGCACGCGGGAGCCGATCGACGCCGTGCGCTATGTGGGGAACCGGTCCAGCGGCCGCATGGGCTGGGCGCTGGCCGCGGCCGCACGCGACCGCGGCGCCGAGGTCACGGTGGTGCAGGCCAACGTGGACCTGCCGCGCGAGGCCGGCATCCGCTACGTGGACGCTCCGACCGCGGCGGCGATGCGCGATGCGTGCCGCGCGGAGTTCCCGGCGTGCGACGTGCTGATCATGTGCGCGGCGGTCGCCGACTACCGGCCCGTGGCGGCCGCCGACGGCAAGCTGGACAAGTCGCGCGCCGACGCGATCACCGTCGAGATGGAGCGGACCACCGACATCCTCGCCGAGCTCTCGGCGCTGCGCGCCGATCAGGTGCTGGTGGGCTTCGCCGCCGAGCATGGCCCTGAGGGCCTGGATCGCGCCCGGGGCAAGCGCGTGCGCAAGGCCGTGGACATCGTGGTGCACAACGACGCCGCCGTTCCCGGCGCGGCGTTCGAGGGTCCCGAGAACATCATCACGATCATCGGCCCGGGGGATGCCGAGGTCTCCCTGCCGCGCATGGCCAAGCGCGAGTGCGCCGAGCGCATCCTCGACGCCGCCCGGCCACTGGTGGGGGCGGGCCCGGTCGGCGCGTCGTAGCCGCGGTGCCGCGATACCCTTGACCGGATGGGTGAGGGCGTCGGCGCATACGAATGGTTCCAGCGCGGGATGGAGCTGATGCGGTCGCGTGACTTCCACCCGGCGGCCGTCGCCCTGGAGCAGGCGAAGAAGCTCGAGCCGGACAAGGGCTCGATCCGCGAGGCACTCGGGCGCGCGTATCTCTCGACGCGCCAGTACCGGCGCGCTGCGGATGAGTTCGAGGTGGCCATCGAGATCCAGCCCACCGACCACTACGCGCACTACTGCCTGGGGCGCGCCTACCGCGGCCTCGGTGACGAGGACCGGGCGGCCCGGCACTACGAGCTCGCGCGCTGCCTGGGGTCGAAGCTGGTGTAGCCGGTTGCGGTGGGTGGCGGGCCCACCCCCTGCCCCGGGGGCACCTCGAAGCCCAGTCGGAGGATCCCCTCGAAGCTCTCGTCCACGTACGTGGACAGCAGGCCCAGCAGCCCGTCCAGCCCGTCGGACCCGAGCACCGAGGTCTCGGCTTCCGCGAGCAGCCAGAGGTCGCCTGCGTCGTCCACCGCGAAGCGCCAGTGATGCATGTCCAGGTTCTTCCGCAGCGCGCGCCGGTACACATCGGAATGTGCGCGGTCGGGCCCGCGCATGAAGAACGCGCGCAGCGCCAGGGTCCGCTCGCCCGCCTCGGCGGCCACGGCCACGATCCCCCGCTTGGTACTCGGCACGCGGATGGACCATTCGCGGGCCCCGAGCCGCTCGGCATCCACGCCGATCCCGTCGAGCCATACCTGCACCAGCGCTGCGCCATCGGTCATGCATCCACGGTACCGGGCGCGGGCCGTACGATTGCCCCGTGCGGATCGTCCTCCAGCGCGTGACATCGGCCGAGGTCCGATCGGGCGGAGAGGTCGTGGGCGCGATCGGCCACGGATACCTGCTCCTGGTGGGCGTCGAGGAGGGCGACACCCATGACGACGCCGAGCGCGTGGCGGCCAAGGTCGCCGCCGTGCGTCTCTTCCCGGAGGGTGAGCGCCCGTTCCACCTCACCCTCGCGCAGGTCGGCGGAAGTGCGCTGGTGGTGAGTCAGTTCACCCTGATGGGTGACGTCCGGCGGGGAAATCGACCCTCCTGGGCGATGGCCGCGCCCCCGGAGGTGGCCGAGCCCCTCGTGGCCGCGGTCGCCGCCGCGCTGGGCGACGCCGGGATCCCGGTCCACACGGGCCGGTTCGGGCACCACATGGATGTGTCCCTCGTGAACGATGGACCGGTCACGCTCGTCCTGGAATCCGTGCTCCTGCCGGGGGGCCGGGGTCGCGGCCGCCCCCCGGGGGTGTGATACCCTCGCCGGGCTGCCGGCAGGGCACAGGCGGCACCCGGAGGAGCGGGTCGGGAGACCCGCTTTTTTATTGGAACGACACGGAACGCGGGGACGGGGACGGCCGAGACGGCGACATCGATCGAGCAGCAGGTGGAGGAACTCCTGGCGCAGGCGATGCCGGAGGTGGACCTGCGGGCGGTCGGAGTCGGCGGTCGCGCGGGCTCCGGGGTGCTCACGGTGGTGATCGACCATCCGGTACGCGTGGACCACGACCTGTGCGCGCAGGTGACGCGGGTGCTCGACGACGCCGGGCTCCGCGACCGGTACGCCGTGGAGGTATCATCCCCGGGCCCGGAGCCTCCGCTCCGGGTGACCCGTCACTACGTCGCCGCCATCGGCGAGACGGTGAAGTTGGCGGTGGAGCCCGGTGCGGTCCCCGGCGCCGGGAAATCCCTGACGGGGATCCTCGTGACGGCGGATGACGATTCCGCCACCGTGGAGACCCCCGATGGGGTGCAGGTCGTGCCGCGCAGCGCGGTGCGCAGGGCACGGATGGTGAAGAGGGCGCAATGTGGCGAGTGACGGCAGGAGCCTGATTTGAACCGGGAAATCATCGAGGCGATCAAGCAGATCGAGCGCGAGAAGGGGATCGACTCCGAGACCCTGCTCGTGGCGCTGGAGGATGCCCTCCTCGCCGCGTACCGCAAGACGCCGGGGGCCGTGGACTGGGCCCGCGTGGACATCGACCGCGAGAGCGGCGAGATGCAGGTGAACCAGCTGGTCCTGCCCGAGGGCGCGGAGCTGAAGACCCTTCCGCGCCCCGAGCCCGAGATCCCCGAGGGCATGGACCCTGAGGAGTTCGAGCCGCCGCCCCCGGACATCGACTGGTCGGCCTACGGGCCGGACGAGATCCGACCCGTGAGCGTCACCACGGACAACTTCGGGCGCATCGCCGCGCAGACCGCCAAGCAGGTCATCCTGCAGCGTATCCGCGAGGCGGAGCGCGAGATGATGTACGAGGAGTACGTCGATCGCGTCGGCGAGATCGTCAACGGCATCATCCAGCAGTCGGATCACCGGTACACGCTCGTCGACCTGGGCCGCGTGGAGGCGCTGCTGCCCGCCAGCGAGCAGGTACCCGGCGAGCGATACGACCACGGCGCCCGCATCAAGGCGGTGATCGTGGACGTGCGCGCGTCGAACAAGGGCCCGCAGGTGATCCTCAGCCGCCGGTCCGACGAGATGATCAAGCGCCTCTTCGAGCTGGAGGTGCCCGAGATCGCGGACGGGCTCGTGGAGATCCGCAACGTCGCGCGCGAGGCCGGCTGGCGGTCGAAGATCGCCGTGATCTCGAACGTGCAGGGTGTGGATCCGGTCGGGGCCTGCGTGGGCCCGCGGGGCTCGCGCGTGCGGATGGTGGTGTCCGAGCTTCGCGGCGAGAAGATCGACATCATCCCGTTCAACGACGAGCCGGCCCGGTATGTGGCCAAGGCCCTGTCGCCGGCGCGCGTGCGCGAGGTACTGGTGGACGACGAGGCCCGGCAGGCGGTCGTCGTGGTCCCCGACGACCAGCTGTCCCTGGCCATCGGCAAGGAGGGCATGAACGCCCGGCTTGCCGCACGCCTTACGGGCTGGCGAATCGATATCAAGAGCGAGTCGACGTTCGCATCCGAGGAGGAGGGCGACGACTACTCCGACGAGCTCGAGGGCGGCGTGGCGCGCTGCGCCCACATCCTGCAGAGCGGCAGGCGCTGCCCGAACGCCGTGGTGCCCGGCACCCGCTTCTGCGCCCTGCCCGGCCATGACCAGCCCCAGCCGGATCCGCCTGCTGCGCCGGGCGATGACACCGCGCCGGAGCCGGTCGGCAGCGCCGGGGAGGCCCCGGTGGATGCAGGTGCACCTGCCGCGGCGGACGAGTCCGGGGAGGCGCCCGCAGAGGCCGTGGCCCCCGCCGTCGCCGACGACGGAGGGGCGAACGACGAGTGACCTGCCACGAGCCACGCGCCACGTGCCCGAGCGGACATGCCTCGGGTGCCGCCGCCGGGCGCCGAAGGGCGCGCTGGTGCGCTTCGTCGCGGTCCCACGGGGAGATGAGCGCGTGCTGATGCGCGACCCGGACGGCAGGCGGGGCGGTCGCGGGCTGTACACCTGCGATGCACGGGACTGCTTCGTCTCCGCGGTGGAGCGTCGGGGGTTCGCGCGTGGCGCCCGTGGCGCGGTGGTGGTTGATGAGGCCCTCGCAGAGGGGCTGGGAGATGCAGAGTCGGTGAGGGGCGGATGAGCAAGAAGAAGAGGGTCTACGAGATCGCCAAGGAGGAAGGGCTGCCGAGCGCCAACGTTCTGCAGCGTCTCCAGCGTGGCGGCCTGGACGTGAAGACGGCGTCGTCCACGGTGGAGGTGGACTGGGCCCTGCACATCCTGTCTCCCAACCGCAACCCGCGGCCGGAGGGCGAGATCCCCAAGGCCCCGCCCCGGAAGAAGAAGCCGGCGAAGAAGAAGGCCGAGGACGCCCTGGCGGCGGACGCCGCGCCCGAGGCCGCTGCGCCTGCGGCCGAGCCCGTCCCTGCGCCGCCGGCGGAGGAGCCCGCCCCTGCGCCAACGGCCGAGGAGCCCGCGGACACGGCGGAGGAGCCCGCCCCGGCGCCGACGGCCGAGGAGCACGTCCCCGCGCCGAAGGCCGAGGAGCCTCCGGCGGAGGCCGCCGCGCCCGAGGCCCCTGCGCCCGAGGCCCCTGCGCCCGAGGCCCCTGCGCCCGAGGCGGAGCCGGTTCCGGCCCCGACGGCCGAGGAGCCCGCGGAGACGGCCGAGGAGCCCGCCCCGGCGCCGACGGCCGAGGAGACTCCAAAGGCCGGGGAGTCCGAGGTTCCGAAGAAGGCCGAGGAGCGGATCCCGCCCAAGCGCGCGCCCGAGAAGATCGTGCTCCCGCCGCCGAGGCGCGATTCGCCGCCACCTCCTGCCCCGTCGGGGCCCTCCGGTGGCTACGGCGCCGGGCCCGGCTCCGGCCACCCGGGCGATCGCGGGCGGTCGGGCACCCTGCCGCCGCGCGGCACCGGTGGCATCGGCCGCCCCGGTGGCGGTCGCGGCCGCAAGCGGCGCGTCGTCATCGATGCCCAGGCCGGGCGCCGCCAGGGCGGTGGCGGGCGCGACCGACGCGACAAGCGGGGCGGCGGCAAGGACCACTCCGAGCAGCAGGCACAGCCGCAGATCAACCCGGCGGACATGCCGCCCGCCGACATCCGCTCGGGCGCGACCGTGAAGGACGTCGCCGAGGGGCTCGGCATCCCGACTGCGCAGATCATCAAGTTCATGATGGGCATGGGTGAGCTGGTCACCATCACCCAGTCGCTGTCCGACGACGCCATCGAGCTGATCGCGGCCGACGTCGAGCGCAAGGTCAACATCATCCACGCCGAGGAGGAGCCCGATCTCGAGGTCACGGTCGAGGACGACCCGGCGGATCTCGTCGCGCGCGCCCCGGTCGTCACCGTGATGGGCCATGTCGACCACGGCAAGACGTCGCTGCTGGATGCCATCCGTCGCACCGAGGTGGCCGCGGGCGAGGCCGGCGGCATCACCCAGCACATCGGCGCGTACCAGGTTCACCACAACGACCGCGAGGTCACCTTCCTGGACACGCCGGGCCACGAGGCGTTCACCGCGATGCGCGCGCGCGGCGCGCGGATCACCGACGTGGCCGTGATCGTGGTGGCAGCCGATGACGGTGTGATGCCCCAGACGATCGAGGCGATCGATCACGCGAAGGCAGCCGAGGTGCCGTTCGTCGTCGCCGTGAACAAGATCGACAAGGAGAACGCGAACCCCGAGAAGGTCAAGCAGGAGCTCTCGACGCATGAGGTGATCCCCACCGACTGGGGCGGCGGGACGGAGTTCGTGAACGTCTCGGCCCAGCGCGGTGACGGCCTGGAGGACCTGCTGGAGACGGTGCTCCTGGTGGCCGACGCCGATGCCGACCCGAAGGCCAACCCGTCGGCCGAGGCATCGGGCACCGTCGTGGAGTCCCGGCTCGACCCGGGCCGCGGGCCCGTCTGCACCCTGCTGGTGCAGCGCGGCACCATGCGGGTGGGCGACATCCTGGTGGTGGGAGAGACGTTCGGCCGCGTGCGGGCGATGCTCGACTACAACGGCGAGCCCCTCAGCGACGCCACCCCGGCGGTGCCTGTGGAGATCCTCGGGCTTGACGGCGTCCCGGATGCCGGCGAGAAGTTCCGCGTCGTGGAGAACGAGCGCCTGGCGCGGCAGATCGCCTCCACCCGCAGCCAGCGCCTTCGCTCGGAGGAGTTGGCGAACCGCAGGCCGGTGTCATTGGAGGACCTGTTCGCGCGGATTCAGGAGGGCGGGCTCAAGGAGCTCAACATCATCATCAAGGGCGACGTGCAGGGATCCGTCGGCGCCCTGGAGGATGCCCTCAACAAGGTGGAGCAGACGGAGGTGCGCCTGCGCATCATCCACACCGGCGTCGGCGCGGTCACCGAGAGCGATGTGATGCTGGCCGCCGCCTCCGAGGCGATCGTCATCGGCTTCAACGTGCGGCCGCGCCCGGAGGCCAAGGTGCTCGCCGAGCGCGAGGGCGTGGACATCCGGACGTACCGGGTGATTTACCGCGCCATCGAGGACGTCCGCGACGCCCTGGTGGGCATGCTCGAGCCGGACATCGTCGAGGAGCCCCTGGGCTCGCTGGAGGTGCGCGCCACCTTCAAGGCGAGTCGCCTGGGCACGATCGCCGGCTGCTACGTGACCGAGGGGACCGTGCGGCGGGGTGCCGACTGCCGCCTGGTGCGCGACGGCACCGTGGTGCACGCCGGCAGGATCGGTTCGCTGCGCCGGATTGATGACGACGTGCGCGAGGTGCAGCAGGGCTTCGAGTGCGGCGTGCTGCTCGAGGACTACAACGACGTCAAGGAAGGCGACGAGATCGAGGTCTTCGAGCTCAAGGAGGTCGCCCGTACGGCCCAGGCATCCGCTCCCGCGGCCGCCGAGGCCTCCGAGTAGCCGGCCCGCGGCGGCGATGGGAGCCGGTTTCGTGGGCATCCTCACCGTGGACATGCACCTGCCGACCGCCGGGTCCCTGAAGGACAAGCGCCGGCAGGTGCTGCGCGTGCGGCAGGGGCTCGCGCGGCACTGCGGCGCCAGCGTCGCGGAGGTCGACCACCAGGACCTGTGGCAGCGGTGCCGCCTGTCCCTGGCGGTGGTCGAGCAGGGCGCGGGGGAGGCCGCGGCAGGGCTGGACCGCGCGTCGCGCCTGCTGTCTGCGGACCCCGAGTGGCAACTGCTCGAGGAGCACCGCGAGGTGATCGCGATCGGGGAGGACATCGGATGAGCGCACCGCGCCAGCGCCAGCGCCGGGCGAACGAGGCCATCCGCGAGGCAATTGCCGGCGCGCTGCTCACCGAGCTGTCGGATCCGCGCCTGCAGATGGTGACCATCACCTCGGTGGAGACCAGCCCCGACCTCGCCCACGCACGGGTGTGGTGGACGGTGCTTGACCCCGCGCGCGCCGAGGGCGCCGCGGCCGCGCTGGAGTCCGCACGCGGGGTGCTGCAAGGCCGCGTGGGACGTGCGCTGCGAAGCCGCAACACCCCGCAGCTCACGTTCGAGCGCGATGAGCTCCAGGACAGGGCCCGGCGGCTCACGGCCTTGATCGACGAGGTGGCACCCCCCGCCGACTCCCCCGGGACCGACGGTTCCGGCGGCCGCTGACGCCATGAGCCACGGCCCGCATCATCACCGGCCGGTGGGGCCGCGGGTGGATGCCGCCCGTATCGCCGCGGCGCTCTCGATGCCCGGCGGCCGTTTCACGGTGACCACGCATCGCAAGCCGGACGGCGACGCCGCCGGATCGATGATCGCGCTCGCGCGCGTCCTGCGCGGGCGCGGACACGACGCGGTGATGTGGCATGTGGAGGGCCCTGGCCTGCCGGACGATCTTGCATGGCTGCTGGAGGCGGGCGAGGAGGTGCACGGCGGGCGCGTCGCGGACGCGGCGGACAGGGTCCTGGTGAGCGTGGATGCCGCCACCTCGCACCGCGTGACCGACGAGGACCCCACCTCCCTCGGCCGCCCGATCATCAACATCGATCACCATCATGACGACCCGGCCTGGGGTGACCTGAACCTGATCGACGGCGCGGCATCGAGCACCGCCGAGCTGGTGCTGCGCGTGATGGATGCGATGGGTGCCCCGCTGGACCGCCGGATCGCGCTGCCGCTGTACGTGGGCCTCGTGACGGATACCGGACGGTTCTCGTACTCCAGCACCGGCGTGGGTGCGCACGCCGCGGCCGCCCGGATGATCGAGGCAGGGGTGGATCCCGGGGAGGTCTACCGGCGCCTGTACGAGGGCATCCCGCTCGGGGATCTCCGGCTGGCGGGGCGCGCCGTGGCGGGGGCGCGCTCCGAACTGGAGGGACGGCTCGTGGTGGCGGTGATCACCCCGGAGGACGAACGCGCCGCGGGCGGGACCGACTCCGACGGCGTCGTGGAGGCGCTGCGCGGTGCACGGGGCGCGCAGGTGGCGGCGGTCATCCGGCAGGTTGCCGACGGCGAGTGGCGCGTGTCCACGCGGGCCTCCGGCGATGCCATCGACGTCTCGGCGATCGCGGCCCGGGAGGGTGGCGGCGGCCACCGGGCGGCGGCCGGCTTCACCTCGCACCGCCCCCCCGATGAGATCATCGCGCTCATCCGGCAGGCGATGCTCGACCAGGGCGCCTAGTGGGCCGCCGTCCCGACATGCCGACCGGCGTGGTGCTCGTGGACAAGCCCGCGGGGCCGACCTCGCATGATGTCGTTTCCGCATGCCGCCGGGCGCTCGGGGGCGTCCGCGCGGGGCACACCGGCACGCTCGACCCGTTCGCGACCGGGTTGATGGTCGTGCTGACGGGGCGGGCCACGCGCCTTGCGCCGTTCCTGAGCGGCCTCCCCAAGGGGTATCGGGCGGGGATCGCGCTGGGTGCGCGGTCGGCGTCCGGCGATCCCGAGGGGCCCATCACGGCAGGCGGCGCAGTCCCGGCTGCAGCGGATGCGGTCCGGGATGCGCTGGCCGCGATGGTGGGTGACCTCACGCAGGTGGTGCCCGGGCTGTCGGCGGTCAAGGTGGGTGGCGAGCGCCTCTATGCGATCACCCGGCGGGGCGACGAGGTCGAACGTCCCGCGCGCGCGGTCGTCGTGGAGCGCGCCGATCTGGTGTCCTACGACCCGATGACCGGACGGGCCGAGGTCGACATCCGATGCAGCGCAGGCACCTACGTGCGCCAGATCGCCGTCGACCTGGGGGAGGCGCTCGGCTGCGGTGGGTACTGCGCGACCCTTCGCCGCACCGCCGTGGGCGACCTCGACGTCGGCGCGGCGATCGCCCCGGACGCCGTGGCCAGCGCCCAGGTGGTGGATGC
>Ga0255772_10007055_pt1 | contig 10101 bp, 6 predicted proteins | sample 071ome_34_FD_179970 | JGI IMG/M metagenome (GOLD analysis project Ga0255772, IMG submission 179970) | Coastal salt marsh microbial communities from the Groves Creek Marsh, Skidaway Island, Georgia - 071411BT metaG (version 2) | ecosystem: Environmental > Aquatic > Marine > Intertidal zone > Salt... | reverse complement strand
TAAACTAAATCCTTGTGATTGATGTATTTCTTGTATTTCATTTCGTTGTAGTGGTTTGTTCCAATAAGCAAACTCATTAATAAATCCACGAAAACTTTTTCTATCGTTTTCTCTATCATCTCCTAATCCAAGATAAAACCAAGCTTTTTTCGTATCTAAAAAACTTCTTCTAATGTTTTGTTCTTCAATGAGTTGTCCATCTTGATACATTCGTAGTGTTCTATTGGATTTATCAAAGGTGATTGTAATGTTGGTGTATTGTGGATAAGAATACTTTGATGTTATTTGATGACAAGTTTTTTGTCTGTCCCAATATTCAAATTTATATCTATTGAAAGAATTATATGCTATGGTTGTGTCCCAACCTGGAATACTAAATGCACAATATTCATCAAAGTCTTTATCGTATTCTGGAATAATTTCGTCTGGTCTGAATGATATGTGTAGAGTAAAGTCTTTATTTAACTCAATAGTGTTTGGACACTCCACATAACTATAATCTCCGTGTAGATAAATTCCTGATGTATTGAGTTTTGGAACTTCATAAGTTTTAAAGTCTGTTAAGATGTTTTGTTCTGTTAATCGCATTAACAAATCATCATCTTCAAATCCCCAACCCCAATATTCATTTGAATATCCATTTACCTTTTTGAATAATTCGATTGGAAACATCGTTACACCACCGAAGTATGTATCGAATATTTCTCTATCGGAATTGGTAAATCCGTTGGCAAGATGAAGTGGTACATCTGAATAAGAATAATCTACATTGATAGGCAACATATCAACATCGTGAAACACTACATAATCACATTGTTTTCTGATTGCCTGTTGAAATCCTATATTTAATAATTTACCACGATTAAATGGTAAATCATCTGATTGTTCAACCACGATTAATTCATAATCTTGGTCTTTTAAATAAGATTCAATAGATTCCTGAAACTTACGAAGATGTCCTGGTCTTTTACGATAAGGAACAATTACTCCAAGTTTCATTTTTCTTCTTTAATATCTAATGATTTGTGAAACTCTGATAAATAGTATTGTGTTCTATTTGACCAGTCTTCTTTGTCAATGTCTTCGAACCAAAGTGTTAAAGCATCTAAAACATTAGCAATCTTTTCAAGTGCTTTCACTTTTCTTTCTTCTAACATTATGTCTTTTTTATTATCTTGTGGCATATAATAACCTCTTTTTGTTTATAACCTTATTAATAAATATCAAATTACTTCTAAATTAATACGATTTTTTTTCTAAGTTTTTCCCAAGTTTCCAATTGATGATAATTTCCATTACCGATTCGTTGAAACATAAATTCTGGTTTAGTAATATCAATCTTAAAATCACTTTTTTCTATTTCATCATACATTAATTGATATTCTTGTGCAAACGAAACATTTGCTTTGGTTTTACTAACTTGTCTAAGTCTTTCCAATACTGAATAATCCCATTTGAAATGATGAACTTGTGTAAAGTTTTTTTCTATTGGATATCTTTTTGGATGTTCCGAACCCCAAGATGTTGTTCCGTCTTCAAAATCTACGTAATGTTGACCAGAACAAACTTTAACTTTACCTTTCATCAATGTGACTTTATTTGGACAAGCATAACTTAATGGATAACGAAAGAATCCTGCTTCTGGCATTTCTTCCCATACATTTGACTCCATAGTGATTTTAGGAAAGTCTCCGTTGTCTCCGATTCTATCAACGAACCCACCTGTAACAAATTCATATCCAAATTCTTCACACTCGTCAATAATTGTTTCGATTGGTTTAGAATATAATTGTAATTCATCATCATCTGCTACTATCCACCAATCATCTGGTTTCAATAATTTAACTCTATTGTAATGTTCAGTTACTCGTTCCCAATTAAATGGTTCGTCAATGATTATCTCGTGTGGTTGTAAGTTAAACTTGTTTAAAATTTCTAAACCTTGTTCTATGATTGGGTCTTTTTTGTGATGTGCATACAACACTACAAATATCTCGTCCATATGTAAATGATAATGATTTAACATATGATATAACATTGTTGTGTTGTGTCCACAAACTGTAACTAAATTCATTTCTTCCTCACTATTGTTAGTCCTGATGATGTTGGGTGTTCTGATTTTTCTTGATAATTAAAAAAGTTTATTACTTCATATTTTCTTTTATCTATTGTTTTTACAAACTCACTTGGTCCTGTTAAATCATCTCCCTCGTGGTCTTTTATTTCTACAAAATTATCTACATAATTTTTATCAGTATCGTGTATTGTGATGATACCATTTGTATTTATAATTTGAGAATATAATTCAAAGTCTTTTTTTACTCCGTCAAATGTATGGTCTGCGTCTATATGTAGTAAATCTATTTTTATATCTTGTTTGACAAAGAAATCATAGTATGCCTTTTCTGTGGTTTCTTTGATAAATTTTGGGTGAAATGTTTTTCTAAAAAAACTATCTTTGTCTTCCCAATCTACTTTACCATTGAAATCATTACAAGCGTCCACCACATAAGTAGAACCATTATCTCCCCACTCCATTCCAACTTCTTTGTAAAATCCTTGTTCAGATAAATCATATCTGGCTTGTGTCATTATTCTTGGAATAAATCCACCACCACTTCCTAAACAAACTAATGTTTTAAATTTGTAAAATTGTATCAATGAATAAATAAGAAGTCCGTCTCCAAGATGTTTATCAGTTGCTCCGTGGGACCAACGATAAGGAACATCTTCTTTTCCGTTATTTTTCGTTATTGAGTTTTTAATATAATCGTGATTTAAAATAGTCATAACCTTTTATATAAATAGTATTTATATTATGTAAAATTCAAAGTAATATCTAAGTCTGAATTTGTAACTCCATTATTGGTAAATGAAATTACTGATGAACCTGTTCCGTCTCCACTTGCTGCTACTACCGCTTTTATTCTAATGTAAAGTGTTCCGGTTGTAAATGATATTCCAGATACATCAAATGATACGAATCCACTACCACCATTATCCGTCCCACTTTCACCTGGGTCTCCTGTTGTAGAATATGCTATGGTTAAAGTTACTGCTCCTGCACTTGTTTGGTCATTAGCAATACTGGTTGTTCCACTTCCATTTGATAATTGTATTGTTTGTGCTGGACCAATTACGGTATCTCCTAATGAACCTGCAAAAGTTTCATCACCTGGTGCAGTTGACCATTGAGTTGTTGGATAAGTTGGTTCTGAATTACTTCCTTTGTTGTGAACTAAGAAAGTTTGTCCAATATAAAAGTCATCTGGTTCTACATCTAATTGAACCACTTCGTATCCGTCTGGGTCTATGTGTTGTTGTAGTGATGAAATCATAACTTCATTACCTTGTTTATCCATAAGATAATTTCCTATTTCAAAATTAGGTGCGGTTTTCCAAGTCCAATCTTCCGAACCAGATATTCTGTATAACATATGGTGTTCACCTGTAATTAGTTCTTGACCATTGTTAATATCATAATAATGTTCTGAGAATTCATACATCACTCTTTGAACACTTGCTGAGTGTTGAGTGAAACTACCTGATTGATTAAATGTATCGTTTTTCCAATCTGTTCCCTCATCTTCGTCAGTAGCATTCGGTAATGATATGGTAAGAATTTCATCTCCGATATTTAAGTCTTCAACATTAACAACACTTCCATCTGATTTACTAACTGGACTACCGAATAACAAACAAGTTGGAACACCACCATAAGTATCCACAACTTCTATTGCTTTTGTTACATTGGTGTTGTAGTTTGTTGCGTGGTCATTGAATCCGTCTGATTGTCCGTCATCATTGTATTTTACTTGAATACTTCCTGATTGATTAAAAGTTCCTGCAACTGCTCCACCAGTATTCGTTATACTTGGTGCCGTTACACTTGCGACATAATCTGCTCCTCCGAAAGTTACTCCGAGATTTCCTGTTTTGGTCCAAGTAAAGTTTTCAGTTCTGTTTGCTATTTTGGATAAAAACAATTCTCCTGTTCCACTAAAGTTTACAGTATAATCTTCTGATGTTTGTTCCCATAAATAAGTAAATCCTGTAACTGAATCAACCGAGTCAATTGAAAAAGACGACATACTGGTTTCGGTTGCTGCAGAATTTTGTGCAGCCAATGAAGTATTGGCAGTCGTGTAGGAATCAGTTCCGTCAACTGCTCGTTTTAATTTTCCTAATGATAGATTTTGTCCAGCGGTTTTACTCATACTAATAAATATTACTCGTTGTATATTTCAAGTAATTTATCTCTCCATTGTTCTTTGTTGTCCCATTGTTTTAAATGTTCTCGTAAAGGAAACAATATATCTCTTCTTTCTTGTAATGATAATTCACATATATTGTTGTATTGTTGTTTAAATTCTTCTGGTGTTGATGCTCTAAATGGATAATCATATTTTGGTAACCAATCGTGTGCTAAAATCGGTATCTTACCCCAATCTACTGCTTGAAATATTGAATATCCAAATGGTTCGTAAATATGTGCAGAGTGAGATATTCCCCAATCTTGTTTCATAAACATATCGTGTTGTTCGTGTCGATAATTATATACTTTCCAACTTGATGTATCAAGATTTAAATTATGTTCCCACCATTTTACATCTCCGGCATCTGTAAAAACCAAACTATCAATACCTTGTAAGAAGTGTGGACATTTTCGGGTTTCCATTCTGGCGGCGTATCCTACTTTATTGCTGTCCACAACATCTTTATTGTGTTTAAATTCATAAAAATTTGGTATATGTTCTAAATCTTTCCATTGTGATAATCCAATCCAAATCGGGTGTTTGGCATATTCAATGATTTCTTTTTCCCATTCAGGTACCATATGAAAGTGAAATGACTTGTCTAAATCCAACATCATTGCTGCTTTGACATTTTTTTCTACTGAACAATGTATTCCAACACTATGTATTTTATCTTTGTTTTCTGTAATGAAAACGTGTGGTGAATAATATCCGTGTAAAATATGTATTCGTCTGGCATTGTCTAATAAAGATTTAAATTTTTTTCTATCGTGTCCTTGCCAATGAACTTCCATAGGACAATCTGGTTGATGTCCTGGTGGTCTGGTTCTATGGATTAATAACTTGGATTCAGTTTTTAAATGTTGTGGAATCATTTCTAACCAACGATTTACCCAAACATCTGCTCCACCACCAATCATATTTAAACCACCTGTTGAATAATAAACATCGTATTCCATTATGGTCTATCTCCTGGACCGATGTTGATTCCTGCTAAAAATGATGTAGTTGCGGTAACATCTCCGTTTGCTGCTTCTAATGTTACGGTTGCATTACCGTAAGTATATTCAGAAGTAGATGCTCTGAAACTACTTTGTGCAAAAAATTGTAAATAAACTTTACCACTTGTAATCGGTATATCGTCATCTACATCAGAATTAAAATTAGTTCCGGTATAGGTTGAACTATTAAAATCACTATAGTTAGTTATCTTATCAGAACTATTTGAAGCAACTCTATAAATAACTTGGTTTACATTACCTTGTGTTCCAGTAGCTGATGCTGGATAACTTATATTAATAGTGCTTTCGGAAGTATTACTTATTGTTATTTCTATTACATCTGTGAAGTATTGTTCACCATTAGTTTGGTCGCTGTCAGTTTCAACAACACTTGTTCCGTCAGTTGTAATGGTTGGCGGTCCTGGTTGTTCTCCTATTTGGAATGATGATGAAACGTGTCCATCAATAACTTCAAATGTTCTGTTAAAAGTGTTAAATCCAGTTCCAGTTGATAATTGTGGTTGTATATAAACTACACCACTACCATTAAGAGTTAGTGCTTGACCATAGTCTGCCGTTGAAGGTGTTACGAAATCACCCGAAAAACTTGTGGTGGTGGATTGTCTGTATGCAACGTTCGCTGCAGAATTAACTCGTAAGTAAGGAAAAGTTTTATCAGTTTCTCCTGAAAATGGTGTATGTGTTCCGTTAGAATTTGTTACGGTAATTGTTAAGTAATCTAATGTTTCTGTTCCTGCTACTCCGTCTCCTTGTCCTCCGTCTGCACCTTCTGTAATACTAATTGATGTATTTTTATAAGTTCTTGCTTGAACATCATCATAATCTCCATTAAAAGCTGCATTTCTTCCACGACTTCTAAAAGTATATAGTGTATCTGGACTTAATCCAGTAAAAGTATAATATGATGCTCGAGATGTAAAGGAGTCTGCACCCCCATAAAAATCTGCATTAAATTGTCCAGGAGTAACGGTTCCACCAACTAAAGTTGCTGTACCCGTACTGACAACTGAACCACCCGGAGTTGTTTTTTCAATATCAATATTTCTTGCAGTTCTGGTATCACCAACTGCTTGAATAGTTATTGTTGTGTTTGTTTTTCCATATCGGTTGGCTGATAAACTACCTTCGTAAACTTCTGTTGTAAGATTTCCTGGTTTTCTTGGAATACCATCGGTGCTACCAAAAGCTGTTGGTTGAACCTCAATTACACCACCATTGTTTGTAAATTTAATTAATTCATTTGTTAATGTGTTGGATGCGTATTCACCTGGAATTGTAGTTAAAAAAGAATAATAAGTATTACTTCCAATGTTATCCGTTTGAGATTGGTGAATTACATCACCATTCGAAACACTACCACCTTCTCCTGCCTGTAATGCGATTGCAACACCGGCAGTTGCAGTAGTATATCCCAATTCATTGTAAGGTGTTGTGTGTTCTGCAGCTTCAATCAATTCACCATCTTCATATAGTTCATTTGAAGGTGTTGAACCCTTGTATAAAAAATGTAATGTGGAATCATAAGCAAGAATTTGACCTAATGTTAAAGTGTAAAATTCATTAAATTCAATAGCTTCCGCTGGATAATCATCTCCAGATGAACGATTTGTAATGATACCAGAAAAAGATGTTGCGGCACCTTGAAAGTCTATTAAAGAAGTAGTTGAATTTCCTATTTCTTCATTTATTTCTGCAGCTGAAATAGAATTTCTGACTGCGACCCCATCAACTAATTTAAATCTACTCTTGAGTGTCATTTACTTTTCTCTCTAATTTTTTTACCTTAGTTGATAATTCTTGGATAGATGAAATCAAAATAGGTATAAGTTTTTCATAGTCTATTCCTTTATAATCATACTTCATATTACCAACCACCAGCGGTAATACTTTTTCAACTTCTTGTGCGATTAAACCATATTCGGTTTCTTTAAGTTTTCCAAAAGGACTATCTGGTTTCCAATCAAACTTGACTGGTCGCAATTGATTAATTAATGATAGTCCGTCATTTATTTCTACAATGTTTTCTTTTAATTTTTCATCAGAAGTTGCGTAAGCCACAATGTTACCTGATGCTCCAATATCCCCGTCCGTGTATAAAGTATAAGTATCATCAATATCCGATGCTCCAATGGTAGCACTACCTTCAACTGTTAGTTGTCCTCTTGTTGATGTACTGGTTTCCTTTATTGCAAAGTCTCCAACAACTTCATTTCTTGAACCAAAAGTAGCGTTTTGATTTGGACCACCATATGTTTGAATACCCATAGCACTAATTCTTGTTTTTGCTAAGAATTGTTCCATTACTACTGGAGTGTTGGTAAATGCTAACTTGTGTATTCTTCCTGATGTATCGGTATTGGTTAAACCATCAAATCTTGTTCCGATAAATTTAATATACCAATATCTTTTATTAACTAAAAATTCAGATAAACCAGTAATTGGGTCTGCCCCGTCAGAATCTCCTTGTTTAGAAGTAATACTAAACGAATGTACTAACTCAGCGTTACTTCCGTTTGAATTAGAACTTTGATAAACTTCTGCTTTCCATCTAAATAATACTTGTGCAGTTTGTAACGAGTCTATTTCGTTGGTAAAATTTTGCAGTTGAACTTCTACTACATTGTTTTCAAGTTGAGTATCAAGTAAAAATCTACCAGATGTTCCGTTTGGAACACTTGTTGAAAATCCAAAAGTTGTATCATTTGATGTTCCACAAAAATATCCAAATGGATTATCGTTTCCTGCTGGCCACGCTGAATTGTTGGTCATCGTTGTATTTAAAGTTCCAGTTGTTCCGGAAAATCCAGTTATTACTTTTGAGTCTACATTAGTAGTGTAGTCTCCGGCAAGGTCATCAACTAAAGCTTGAGATGAATTAATTTTAATAATATCTACTAAGGTTGAACCATCAAATCCGTCTCTTTGAAGTCTTATAGATGAACCATCAGTAGGGTCATTAAATAATGAAGCATTGGTATCATTACTGGTTATAGATTCAGTTCCTAAAATTTCTATTTTTTCATTTCCTTTATCTAATATAATATCTGGATTTGAAGTTGCTGATTGTAATGTAGTTGCACCAATAACCCAACCACCGATTTCACCACTTGGTGCTGATAATGTTCCTTTAAATGTTGCTGTTCCTGATGAAGATATTTTAAATTCTTTTGCTCCGATAAATCCTGCACCTAATGTAATTTGTCCTGTGGAACTAGCAAATGTATCGTCGGCTAATTCTGTTCCTCTGTATATTGCATTACTATCTATTGTCCAACCACCAACGGTTCCTTGTTGTTTTGTAGATGTATCTATTTGTACTAATACTTTTTCAATATGTAATTCGTTTGTTGACATACTTGTCCAATTTAAAAATATTGGTGAGAAGTATTTTGCGGTTGATGTTGGTGTGTAGAGAACTTCATATTGTACAAAAGATGTAGTGATTGGGCCATTTTCAGTTGCTGTTCCTACTAATATTTCATTCGGGTCTGAACCATTAAACGTTATTTGTCTTGTATCTTCTTCAACTCCACTTTCACTTCCACCTGCATTATTTGAAATATGTGTTTCATCACCTTCTAATTCATCATCTAATTCTTGAACTCTAAAATAAAAACCATTGGATGTTGCTGCATTAGATTTTACTCTAAAAGATATTCTGTATTGTGCGTCTTTATTGATTTTAATTGCTGGTAAACCTGCTCCAATTGATGTGTCACTTGCGTTGTGAAGTTTTAAAATTGTTTGGTTTGCGTCTTGATATGATATATTGGCTGCTGTTGCATTACCATAAACTGCCTTTACTCCGGCTGGTCTTCCGTCTGCCGCAACCTGTGTAAAGTCTGGATTAAAATTCAATACACCTGCTCCTAATGGGTCTTCTGTGTTTAATGTGTTGGATTCTGTTAAATCAGTAGAACCAATTGTTACCGTACCTCTAAATTCAGCATTACCAGAAGTATCAACATAGAAATTTTTAGTGTGAATACCAGAAGTTGAATTTATTGTTATATCTGCGTTATTAGTCGCAAAACCTGATGAATCCTTTGTTCCTGTAAATATTGAGTCACTATCAATTGACCAACCAGCAATTGTAGATGTACTACTTCCATTAAGTGTTATATTACTTCCAACCGTAATACTTCCTGCTCCACTATCTCCTTCACTATCTATTGTTAGTGTTGTAGCGTCTAAATTAAATGTTGTTGATGTAATATCAATGTCAGTTGATTTAATTACTAAGTCACCACTTGGTGTAAACTTCATAAAATTGGTTCCACCACTTGTTGCATCCCCAATTCTAAAGTTACCAGCACCATCTACATAAAAACCTTCACCTGCGTCTACGGTAGTTGCACTACCTAATAAAATTTTATTGTTTGCTGGTGTACTTCCATCTCTACCAGATATTGTTAAACCTTGACCAGTAGATAATTCTATTTTTGTAGTTTGTAAATCAAATCCAGCGGTAGAACTATAAGTTAAATATTCATTTGTGTCTTTGTATAGTTCGAGTTTTTGTGTTGTCGCATCACTACCAATTATAATACCAACTGTTGTATCACCAAAATCTTTATTGTTAGTTGATAAGTAATGTTCGTTTACACCAACTTGGTCATCCGATACTATTTTTAAAGGTGGTGATGTTTTACTACCAAAATAAATATAACTTGGGTCTCCACCTTTTATTGTGATACCGGAATCAGTATTGGTGTCGTATCCAAAAGACGCACTTTTATTTGTAGATGATAATTGGAAGTCATCTGCGTCTACTTCAAAAGTTCCTGTGGTTACATCTACATTGTCTGCGGTTAAAGAAATAC
>Ga0255772_10007049_pt1 | contig 10108 bp, 12 predicted proteins | sample 071ome_34_FD_179970 | JGI IMG/M metagenome (GOLD analysis project Ga0255772, IMG submission 179970) | Coastal salt marsh microbial communities from the Groves Creek Marsh, Skidaway Island, Georgia - 071411BT metaG (version 2) | ecosystem: Environmental > Aquatic > Marine > Intertidal zone >... | reverse complement strand
TTAAATTTATGTATAGTTTTTTTGAAAAATTAATTAATCCTTTCCCAAAGCATTTATTTAATTCGCCACCTAATTCTATTCTTAAATTTGCATGGCAGTGTACAGAAGGTCTTCGAAAATATATCTTTTTAATGGGATTATTTACTGCGATTATAGCTAGTTTTGAGGCCTTACTTTACGTAATTTTAGGAAAAATGATTGATCTTATGAATGCCGAAGGATCATCACTTTTTTTAACGAACCATAAAACAACGCTCATTATTCTTGGCATTATTTTAATTTTAAGTACCCTTGTTGTAGCAGCGCAGACTATTTTTAAACACCAATCACTGGCAGGTGTATTTCCCATGCGTCTTCGTTGGAACTTTCATCGTTTATTGTTGAGTCAAAGCATTGATTTTTATAGCAATGAGTTTTCTGGAAGAATCGCTACTAAAGTCATGCAAACAGCATTAGCCATGAGAGATATGTGGTTTATTCTTGCTGACATTTTAATTTATGTGGCTGTCTATATTGCCACCATGATCATTTTAGTTGGTTCGCTTCAATCTTTTTTATTTTATCCATTTTTATTATGGCTTCTCCTATATTTAATATCTTTATTTTATTTTGTTCCAAAACTTGCAAAATTATCCAGAAAGCAAGCTGACGCTCGATCTTTAATGACAGGCCGAATAACAGATGCTTACACAAATATAAATGTGGTTAAATTATTTTCTCATGCTGGCCGAGAGTCAGAGTACGCCAAAGAGTCAATGTCAGATTTCCTTCAAACAGTTCACGCGCAAATGAGAAAAGTTTCTACCATTGAGATCATCAATCATTTTTTAAGTATGCTTTTGGTTGTAACAACGGCTGGAACCTCTATTTGGCTTTGGGCAAATGAAATAATTCAGGTAGGTGTTTTAGCCACTGCTTGTGCTATGGCGCTCAGACTAAATGGCATATCACATTGGGTTATGTGGGAAATGACCTCCCTTTATGAGCAAATTGGTACAGCACAAGATGGTTTAAATATGCTCTCAAAACAACAAGAAGTGAACGACAAAAAAAATGCAGATGATCTTAAAATTAAAAAATCTAAAATTCATTTTAAAAAAATAACTTTTGCCTACAAAGCTGGCCAAAAGCTTTTTAAAGATTTTAATTTAACTATTAATCCTGGTGAGAAAGTTGGTCTTGTTGGAAGATCAGGTGCTGGCAAGACAACACTGATTAATTTACTGCTCAGATTTTATAATTTAAATGATGGGCAGATTTTGATTAATAACAAAGATATTTCAAAAATAACTCAAAATAGTCTCAGGGCCAATATGGCTATGGTGACTCAAGATACCTCACTTCTGCACAGAACCATTCGAGAAAATATTGCCTATGGTAATCCCGAAACATCAATGACTGATATTATTGCTGCTGCAAAAAAAGCACAAGCTCATAATTTCATCAGAGACTTTAAGGATCAATATGGTAATAAAAGCTATGAAACACTTGTAGGGGAAAGAGGGATTAAGCTTTCTGGCGGTCAAAGGCAAAGAATTGCCATTGCTAGGGTTATTCTTAAAAATGCTCCAATATTACTATTAGACGAGGCCACCAGTGCACTCGATTCAGAAATTGAATCGATTATTCAAGATAGCCTAAAAGATCTGATGAAAGGTAAGACGGTAATTGCCATTGCACATAGGTTATCCACAATCGCAGCAATGGACCGTCTTGTTGTGATCGACAATGGCATCATTGTTGAAGAAGGAAACCACAAAGATCTTATTAAAAAAAATGGACTTTATAAAAAACTATGGCAGCACCAGAGTGGTGGTTTTATTGGCGAAGAATAATCTTTATTTATCGGTCAATGCCAGATCAGTAATCGAATAAAAACCTGTAGGTCTATCTTTCTCAGCCTTCCAAGTTTTTTTCTTAACAATACAACATCGATCTCGGTTAATATCTGAAGCGCCAAATTTTAATTTTGCATTTGGAATAATTCTATAAATATGACGCTCAATACCATCAATCGTTTCAGGCGCATCATCTTGGGCACAAAAAATTAGAATATTTTGCTGCTTGGTTTTTTGTCTCATAATAACCAAGTCAGTACGGCCTAAATCATTTAAATGCTTTTGAAGTTTTTTAAATTCATCACTGGAAAGAGGTTCTAATTTAAGAAGACTCACTCGCTTCATTACTGAAATAGCATTAGCATTTATTTTATCTTTACTGAGTAATTGGGGAATAAATCGTACAACCCAAATCCCCTTTTCCTTTGATGATTTTAGTTCTGAGATAATATCATCAACAGGATATTTTGTTAGAATTGGTGGTCTCATTATTTAATTTATAAAAAAATTTATTAAATAGCCTATTAGGTAAAAGATAAATAATATTACAAAGCCAGCAGTTAAAAATCTAGGCAAATCTAATTTAAAACTACGATCACCTTTATTATAGACCGTTTTCAAATATCTTGATTGATATAAATAAAAACCGATAAGATAACTCGGAAGAATAGCAATAATCCAAAACCAATTTATTTTATAAAAACCAACAAAAAAAGCTAAACAAATACTAATGAGTAAAGTAAAAGCACCTAATATTTCCCAAAAAGAAAAAGTCATCTTATTTTTTTATTAATTTTGTTATTATTATCTTATATCAATCAACGTAACGCTAACAATTTATGAATCGTTTTGACAAAATTATTCTGAGCTCAACACTTATTTCTTCAATCATCATTTTCTTTATGTACGTTGGTCTTAAGTTTTATAATTTTATTAAAACTGGGGAATGGCTTCAGGGTATATCAACATGTAAAGTCTTTGAAATCCTTTGTTTTGAAAATATATATTTTAAATTTATAAGTGATATGGAAGCTTTACTTTTTGTTGCACTACTATTTTTTATTTACTTCTGGTTTCATAAGTTTTTGATATCCAAATGAGCTTACAATATCTTGACTTGACTATTTTATTAATTCTTTTAGTAATATTGATATTATTGATTTATTTAGCATATAAAAATACAAAAAATTAATATGAAAAAATTTCAATTACTATTATTTATTTTTTCTACATCTGTTATCGCTGGATTAAAACCTTATGATCCAGAAATAGATAACCCAGAAAAATCTGATTATTCTAACCCCCTTGATTTTTTTTCGGAGGGATTAAAATCTTTAGATGAGTCGTTCCAAGAATTTGATGATAATTTAAAAGATGGGTATGATTCTGATACAGAAATAAGAGATAAGGTCGAGCCTAAACTCAATAATTAATATGTTTTTTTTAAAAATTATAATTACATCCTTAATAATTGTTGTTGTTTCTGAAATTGCCAAGAATTATGATCGGCTAGCAGCTTTTATTGCATCTCTACCTTTAGTGACTTTGATTACGCTTTTTTGGCTTTATTATGAAAATCAGCCTCAAGAAAAAATAGCTAATCATGCATATTATACTTTCTGGTATGTCATCCCAACATTACCGATGTTTGTTTTCTTCCCTTGGGCAATTAAAATTTTTGGCTTCTGGATTACATTTATCCTATCCATATTTTTAACTATCATTATTTTCTTTTTATACGCTACTATTTTAAAAAAATTTAGTATCAACCTAATTTGAATTTTTTTCTATAAATTGAATCATTAGAGAATGCCTTATCTAATAAAAATTATCATTGCTGTTGCAATTATTGTTGCTGCTACTGAATTAAGTAAACGCAGCACGACCTTAGCTGCTATTTTACTTGCCATGCCGATTGTTTTATTTGCATCATTCACAATAATATGGGAAGAGAGTCAGGATGCAAATAAGATAGCGGCGCTTACTTACGAAACAGTACTTTTTATTTTACCTGTAGTACCTTTTTTATTTCTTTTAAGCTGGCTTTTAAAAAATAATATAAGTTACTATCTAGCTTTATTTATTACATGCATGGGAATTGCAATCGCAACATTACTCATGCAAAAATTTATCGGTAATTTTCAGTAACCGCAATTATCTTTGGTAATAACATATGAGAAATTGTGAGAGCCGCCACAACAGGAAAGATAATGTATAAATTTAAACTGTACTCGAAAATATTTTGACTCATCAAAAAATACAAAGTCATAATCACCGGTATTGAAAATGTAACTAGCCATGAAAGGTCGGGGTTAATTCTAAATTTTTCAGCTATTAATGCTCTAATTCCATGAACGCCACAAAAGTAAAGTCCAAACCATATTAATGGATGAAATATTTTGGCCAGAATCATAAGTATAATAAATTCAAATAAGATCAATTTATTTGATTGAATTGGCAGAACCAATAATAAACTTAAAAGAATGCTTAATATAGTAAGCAAATCCTGTGCGAGGATAAAAATATTTAATGGAATAGTAGTTTTTGTCAGAATATTAAATATTTCATTGACTATTTCTGGATAAAACATAATAGGAAAGAATGTCATCATTAATCCCCAGAAAAACTTTATAAAAGGATTCTTTTTTAAATAAAAAAGGTCTGAGTTTCCAAAATGAATAACCGACATGATTAAAAGTAGACTTAGACCTACAGTAGGAAAATTAAACCAAAGAAGAAATCCTAATAAAACAATTAATAAATAAACTAAAAATAGAAAAAAGATCTTTACTCTCGAACAATTTGCATGATAAATAATTTTTCCATCGATAGCTCCATGACTTAATCCTATTGTTCCTATTAAAATCAATGCAATTATCAATGAATTATCATCGCTAAAAATATTTGGTATGTAATTGTTAACTCCTATTAAGAATATTGAAAAAAAAATAAATAATAATTGATGAGTTTTAACGGTCTGCATGATTACTAAAAAAAATTTTTATCATTGGCCATTTAGGAAAAGCCCATATAATTCTGAAAATATCTCCCAAACTCGGTTGATCAGACATAAATCTAATAACTGAACCTATATTGCCTGTTTTAAAAAAAGATAAAAATAATTTTGGGCCAATTTTTGGATCGTAATAGCAAGCTCTTAGAAAAATTTTATCCATCCAATCAAGAATAGTAGGGCTCTTATAAAAATAATCTTGGGTCTTAAATTCTCCAGCAGATTGTTTTTCCAAACTCTTAATCCAATGAATCACTCTTTGCATAGAATAACCCGTTGAAGGCCGGATCATCCCTGAACTTGTACCGATTTTTAATATACCTTCATTCATGATATTACATATAATACCCATTGGAAGGATGGCTTTTTCTGATCTTAATTTCTTATATCTACCATATTTTTTCATGGTTATTCCATGACTTTTTCTAATAGATTGCCAATTCACCTTTCTAGTAAAAAATGTGGTTTCAATTAAAGCTTCCCTTTTAGTAAATGGTAATATATAGGTAAATTCAATGGCCTCATTGTTTTCTTTAAAATTCATCAGTGTGACTTCATTTTCATCAAAAAGGTCATTGTTTACTTTTATTTCTTCACCAATAAAGGCCTGAAATAAATTTTCCTTATTTTTAAAGCTAATTTTATTAACCAACGGCCTGCTGTCAATTACAAATTCAGATTGAATAATATTTCCATCTTTTGAAATAGTTTGAAATAGATCACCTCGGGTAACTTTTTTTACATCAAAGTTGGATTGGTATTTAATATTTTTTCCCAATTTTTTTATCAAAGTAGCCAAAAGCGTTTTAGATTCATAAGCAACATACCTATAAGGTTCAATATTTAAGATAAACTGATCAGTTGTACTTTCTATCTTTATTTTTTTCCATTCTTTTTTTGGTTTAATTGCATGCATTGCCTCAATATTAGGGATTTCTGAACCAACCCACGCACATAAAGTTTGATCAGCTCGAGTATTTTTATTTTTTTCAAGAATTATAATTTTTTTTTCAGGATAAATATTCTTTAAGTAATTTAAAAACAATAAAGACGATAAACCACCACCTATACAAACAATATCAAATTTTTCATTCATGCCTGATGTACTCCAGGTAGATTTTTAATTGAATGATGCAGCAGTTGATTATGTATTAAATTTCTCTTGTAAGGCTTTTGATTTTTTAATAAAAAGATCGATTCATATATTTTTTCAAAGATATTTAAGTAAACTCGTCCTTGGTCATAAGATATTTTTTTTGAACGGATTTTATCGCCAATGCCTTTATATAATTTTGCTGCAATTCTTATGGATCTTTGCGTTTTTCCCGGTAAAAATTGAATGCCAAGTTTTCCACTCTCATAATATTCATTGGCCATCTGTAATAATTTATCTCTAACTTCATTTATATGTTTTCTTTGATAGTCATTAGGATTAATAATGTTTTGAATGCTAATACCTTGCAGCATAGTTTTTGGTAAATAGTTTCTGCCTTGTTGAGCATCTTCAAAAATATCTCTGCAAATATTTGTCAATTGCATTGCAATACCCAAATCAATGGCATGGTATCGAAGTTTTTTATCTTTAATACCTATAACATCGCAAACCATTAAACCTACTGTACCTGCAACACGGTAGCAATATTTTAAAAGTACACTTAAAGATATAGGTTGTTGATAATTTATATCTGAAAGTTGGCCAATTAAAAATTCTGACATGACCTCTGCATTTGGAAGGTATTTTGGATCCATCGCTTTAAATGCATCAAATCCAGAATGATATTGATCGGCTTGCCATGCCCTATAAACTTTTTTAAATTGTTGATGATTTTGTGCTTCTTTATCATCAACTAGGTCATCCATTTCTCGACAAAATTGGTAGATAGCATAGATACGATTGGCAATTTTTTTATCTAAAAATAAAGATGACCAAAAAAATGTTTTACCATGTTTTTTTATAACTGATCTATTTGCTGTCATGGATATAAAACTCTTTCAACAACTTTTCCAGAATTTATCACACCCGGCAACCCAGCGCCTGGGTGAGTTCCAGCACCAACATAAAATAAATTTTTATAATAATCATCTTGATTATGAGTCCTAAACCATGCTGACTGACTTAAAAGAGGAGCTATTGAAAAACCTGTGCCGAATGGTGTTCTGTAATCATTTTTAAAATCCAAAGGTGTCATTGAAAATAAATTGACAACATGTTCTTTTAAATTTGGCATGATAGATCTATCTAATGCTTCAATAATACGTTCAGCAAAGTCCTCTTTGATATCATTCCAATTGATATTTTTTTTCAAATTGGGTACTGGTACTAAAGCATAAAAACTATCATGCCCTATAGGTGAAAATGACTCATCCGTACAGGTAGGTCTATGTAAATAAATTGAATAATCATTTGCCAAATGAAGTTTATTGAAAATATCATCTAAGAGTTCTTTGTATCGTGGTCCCATCCAAATTGTATGATGCGCAACATTATTATATTTTTTTGTTGTTCCAAAAAAAATCACAAATAAACCCATGGATTGTTTAGCAAATTTTTTTAAAAATAAATTATGGAAAGATATTTTTTTATTTTTAAGTAACTCATTATTCACTTGCAACGGATCAGCATTACAAACTAACGCATCGGTAGAAATATATGTTCCATTTTTAAAGTACACGCCTTTTACGATATTCTGATTAACCTCTATTCTTTCAGCATCGTGGTTTTTATAGATTTTTATATCGTGCCTTATCATTAATTTTTCAAGTTCAGATACAATCTTGCCTGTACCGCCCATACAAAAATATATGCCCCATTTCTGTTCTAATGCATGAATAAGCGAATAAATAGCAGATGTGCTAAAGGGATTCCCTCCGACCAAAAGAGGTTGAATCGTAAAGGCTTGTCTTAGGTTGGGATGTTTAATGTACCTAGCTACAAAATCATATACCGAGCGATAACCTTTTAATCTAATAATATCGGGTGCATATCTAAGCATTGTAGTTATTTTATGAAAAGGTTGGCTTGCAAGCTTTTCATAACCTAAAGCAAATATTTCTTTAGATTTTTCTAACATCTGCATGTATCCAGCCACATCTTCTGGTGAAATATCATCAATTTGCTTTAACATGCGATCCATATTGGGACCATAATCAAAAGTAGTTTGATCTGATGAAAAATAAAATCTATACCAGGGGTCCAGCGGTTTAAATTCTAAATGATCATCTAAATTCTCACCCAGTAGGTCGAACAACTCATAAAAAAGATTTGGTGCAGTTATAACTGTTGGTCCTGCATCATGCAAGTAGCCTTCTTTTTTAAAGACTTGGGCCCTACCTCCTAACTCATTCAAGCGCTCGTATATGCTTACCTCATTACCTCGAGCTTTCAGTCTTATTGCCGCTGAGATGCCTCCGAAGCCTCCGCCTAGCACACTAATTTTTTTCATTTTTTTTGAGTCTTTTTTCAATATTTTGCTTTAATGCAATTAAAATAGGCTGAATAATCACAGGGATCCGATGCACTTTTTCTTGAACAATATTTAATATTTTTTTTATCTCATCAAAGTCTTCGTTCAAATCTACTGAATTAATTAAATTCTCTAATTTTTTTATTTGCTTGAAAGTTTTTATATTGCTATTCACTTCTTTTAATAAATGATGAACAATAACAGCGTTTGGATGACCATTGAATACGTCAGAAAATTTCTCTTGCTCTAGGCCAATTATATTCTCAATATCATTGAGCCATTGATAAGCAAGGCCTAGCTCATTTGAAATTTCTATTAATGCATCACATTCATCACCTTTGATTTCTTTACATTGAAACATGCCCATGACAGGCATTGATATTAACGGTGATGTTTTTTCATAAGCAATTTTTTTATATTCATTCCAAGATAAGCTGAATGGATTGGCACTGACATCCGTTGATTGTCCAAAAACAATTTCCTTCACAGAAGTGGATAATAATTTTAATAAAATTGTTTGATGCCATCCTTGCTCAATTTCAGTTATTTTACGAAATGATTCAGCAATTAAATAATCACCTGAACAAATGGCTGCAGGAATGCCAAATTTTTTCCAGACCGTTCTACGGCCCCTACGTAATAAATCCTCATCACAGATATCATCATGCAATAGAGATGCGCTATGAATTAATTCACAGACTACTGCCCACTTGATATAGGTTTGAGAATCGAGCCCTAATAAAGCACCTGAAGCAAGTGCAAGACGTGCCCTTATCCACTTTCCCTCAGACTCACCATGATGCTTTAACCATTCAGAAAGGGAATTATCATTTACCAATAAACTTTGAGAAAATTCTTGTTTTACTTGGTCTAGAAATTCATCTGCCTCAGGGGGCATAAAAAATTCTGAATAACCTATTTGACTTAATTTAATCATAAAAAAACGCGCCATTTCTGGCGCGTTTTACTCTCAAGTTACAGCTTTATTAATTAAGCACCAGCATCAGATTTTCGTTGTGCAATCATGTAAATCATAACACCGAAGAGTGCTTTTGCTACCACATCAGCAATAGTATATCCAACCTGTACAGCTGCATTAATCTCACCTGCAACAAGTCCACCAATACCGAGCATTGGTAAAATAAATACGATTGGATAGAAACACCATGAAACAATGGTTAAGGTTCTCGCACCTGCTACCATGCCTTGAACAGCTTTTGGCTGCTTAGGAATAGAGGCGCCAAGACCTGAAACCAAATCTCTCACAATGTATAAGAATGGGATCATTGATAGGATCCACCATTGCCAACGAACACCGGCGTCACCAGAAATTTCACCTGGGTAACCAAGAATGATCATTAATGCAGCAGCGAATGCTAGTTTTGTACCTTTTGAATAAGTCTCTTCTTTGCTGAGACGCATCACAAGCACGAGCTCTAAAAGTAAGAGTGGAACTGTCAATAACCAATCAACATAACGATAAGCATCGTTAAATGCTGCGCCGGTGGCAGTTACAACTCCGTTTGATAATTCATAAGCATGATTAAAGCTTTCGAACATTCTTAAATAATGATAAAAGGCAATTAAACATACTAAACCAGATAATGTTAAAGCTGTTTTGTATGCTGGAGCGACTTGAGAACGCTGAGCAAAGAAAAACACGGTTCCCGCACCAAATGTTGCAATGGCAAAGGACAGTGAATTAAAGACTATATTATAATCTGCTAAATCCATAAAACCTCCTGTTACTAATACTCCTTATCATCATCAACAAGCTAAGGAATACTAAGCAT
>Ga0255772_10007045_pt1 | contig 10111 bp, 8 predicted proteins | sample 071ome_34_FD_179970 | JGI IMG/M metagenome (GOLD analysis project Ga0255772, IMG submission 179970) | Coastal salt marsh microbial communities from the Groves Creek Marsh, Skidaway Island, Georgia - 071411BT metaG (version 2) | ecosystem: Environmental > Aquatic > Marine > Intertidal zone > Salt... | reverse complement strand
ACTTTTCAAATAATCTGGGCTCCACTTTTTTTATTATTCTCTCCATCATTCCTACTGCTTCAATAGGATGGTTTCCTGTTGCAGTTTCAGCTGAAAGCATCACTGCATCAGCCCCTTGTAATATCGCATTTGCAACATCACTAGCCTCTGCTCTTGTAGGTTTTGCAGAATTAACCATACTTTCTAACATTTGAGTAGCTACTATTACTGGAATTCCAGCATCATTTGATTTTTTAACCAATACTTCTTGAATTAACGGAATATCCTCAGGTGGTAGTTCCACACCTAAATCACCCCTAGCTACCATCAATCCGTCAGAATAATTTATTATTTCATCTATATTATCTAAGGCATCTTGATGTTCAATTTTCGAAATTAATGGCACTCTTTCAGTTGTAAAGTTTGCAATTTGTTCTCTAACTTTAATTAAATCTTCTTTTCTCCTTACAAAAGATACAGAATAAAAATCAGGCTCTAAATTAATAGTATTTTGAATGTCCTCCAAATCTTTCTTTGTAGGAGAAAATAATCCAATTGGTACACCTGGCGCATTTAATCCTTTTCTCGATGAAATAGGCCCTCCGGATATAACTTTACAATTCAATTCATTTTCAAATTTTTCTGTTACCTCCAATTCAATGATCCCATCATTTATGAATAGCGTATCTTTAACATCTACTAAATCTATTAATTCATTATATGATATGGATAGTTTTTCTCTATTTCCTACAACATTTTCTTTGGTTAATATTATAGTGTCATCTTTAATTAAATCAAAATTTTCTTTTACTTCTCCAATCCGAATTTTCGGTCCTGATAAATCAATAATAATTGGTATTGTTTCATCAACTCTTCTAACTAATTCAAATCTTTGTTTATGGTCCTCAATGTTCCCATGTGACATATTCAACCTTACAACATCAAGTCCATTCTCTATTAATTTTCTTAATTTCTCCTCTTCAGATGATGATGGACCTAAAGTCCCCACTATCGCAGCTTTACTTTTAATATTTGGCATCGACAAAATAGTTCTGTAATACTAAAAAATTGATATAATTAAAATTTATATATCATCATTTATGCATTTTCAAGTTTATTACAGATTTATTTTGATTATGTTTAATCTAAATCAAAATCATCAATCAAAATACGATTTCACTATCATTATTATTTTAATATAGAATCAAATAGCAGTATTATATGTCGGATTATGATCCAAATCAATTACCATTTAATGCACTTTTTGAGTGGCTTAACAGTTTTAAGTATATTAATATTTCTGATAATGTAGTTGGAGTTTTAGCTGTAGTTTTAGGTACATTTTTGTTAGGGACCTATATATTAGTTAATCAACTCATAGCACCTTGGGTCGAACGAAAGTAATGGCAAGAATGCAAGGTCGAAGAGGGCCTGTTTATGTAGGTAAATGGGGTGTCTTACAAATACCTGCAGATTTAATAAAATTATTATTAAAAGAAGATACTAGACCAATTGGCGCAGACAGGGTTGGTTTTTTCCTTGCTATATTATTGACCGCAGTGACATCTATCTTAGCTTTTGCACCATTGCCTTGGGGTACAAATCAATTAGTACCTGGTAATTTTTCAATAGGAATTTTATACATATTTGCTGTTTTTAGTATATTTCCACCTGCCATGATGATTGGTGGTTGGGCTTCAAATTCAAAATATTCATTAATTGGTGGATTTAGATCTGCAGGACAATTAGTGGCTTATGAGATACCTATGTTCTTTAGTATCTTAGGAGTAGTAGTAGTTACCGGTAGTTTTTCATTAATTTCAATTACAGAATATCAATATGCTAATGGATGGAACCTTATCCAACATGAAACAGCATTCATGGGTCTTGTTTTAGGTTTTATCTTCTTCATTTCAAGTGTTGCTGAAACAGAACGAGTACCATTTGACATACCTGAAGCAGAAGCTGAATTAGTAATGGGTCCTAGAACCGAATTCGCATCTTGGAGATATGCATTATTAATGATGACTGAATATTTACATCTGTTCATCAATTCTTTATTATTTATTTACCTCTTTTTAGGAGGCTACAATCCCATACCATGGGCAATAGATGAATCAAGTGCACTATGGAATTTTGCAACTCATCCATTTGTTCAATTTTTAACATTAACAATAAAAGTATACCTTCTAGTAGTAATTGCTGGATGGATGCGTGCTGCATTGGCAAGACTTCGTATTGATCAACTTCTAAATCTTGGTTGGAAATACTTCTTACCAGTATCATTGTTTGCCTTAATGATTTTATTAGGATTAACCATTATGAATGGTGAGATCAATCCCAATGAAGCATTACCTTTGGAGTGAATAATATGTCTGTTTTTCTACAATTTATCTTTATCACAGTGGCAATTTTCTTAATTATTACTATGTATATGACATGGACTGTAGAGAAAACTATGCAAGCCTCATACTGGTTAATTCTATTTTTAGTTGGTATTTCAATATTATTTTTAATAGCTAATTCCGAAATTATGTTCGCATTTCAATTATCTATTTATGGTGGAGGAATTTCTGTTCTATTATTATTCGCTGCATTACTTGCTCAACATGATGATTATCTATTTGTAGGAGATAGTATATTCGGTAAAATTCAAGGTTTAAGAACTCAAATTTCAGTATTTTTAATTTTGGCTATTAACTTAATTTTATTACCAATATTAGCAATTACAAATACAAATTATAACACAGAAAACTCTGTATTAGGAGACTCAGAAAGGACAGTCTCTGAAGCATTTTTAGATACTGCTCGTTTCTCTCATCAGCTTTGGACTGAATACTCTGTAGTAATTCCGTTTTTATCTCTTTTATTGCTCACTGCTTTATTGGGATCTATCAAATTGGTAATCCGAGAATGGGAACTAGAAGAACTTTCTGATATCATGAAGATGAGATATGAAACCAAGGAGGATGCTAAATAATGATTGATGCCACTTGGTACTTGGGATTATCAGGTTTTCTTTTTGCTGGAGGTTTATTTGGAGTTTTAACTCAAAAAAATGCAATGCGTATCTTAATCTCAGTCGAAATTATGCTGAACTCTGCAAACTTAGCAATGGTTGCTTTCAATGGTATGTTTGGGTTAGGTATTGGTAATTTAGATGGTTGGATTTTCGCTTTAATAGTAATTGGTGTTGCCGCTGCAGAAGCAGCAATAGGTCTTGCAATATTTTTATCAGTTTATAGAAATTTTGGAGAAATTACTGTATCCAATATATTTACACTAAAAGAACAGGAGGTAGCAAACTAATGGCAGAAGAAAGTTTAATAAATCTAGTTGAAAATGATACCTTAATCACTTTAGCTGCTCTCGTCATAGTTATACCGTTTCTAACAGGTATCGCTCTGTTGATTATGAGAGCAATTGAAATTAAAAAAAGCATAGATACCGATACTAAATTCAAGTTTGATGAAAACTTAACAGGTAACATTGGCGTAGCAGGATTAGGTGGATCAGTAATCATGGCACTAATTGTCACTATTCAATACTTTTCCCAACTTAATTTAACAAAAGAAAATATTAGTCATCCTGTAATTAATTGGGTAGTAGGTGATTATAATTTTCTACCAAGTGGAACTGGCCCTTTCAAATGGGGTATTGCATTAAGTCCTTTAAGCGTCATCATGATGTTACTATTATCTATTATTGCTTTTACTATTCATTTATATGCTACAGAATATATGCACGGAGATAGTGCATTCACACGGTTTTTTGGAACTTTAAACTTTTTTACAGGATCAATGTTTGGCTTTGTTTTATCTTCAAATCTTTTTATGGCCTTTGTTTTCTGGGAATTATTAGGTTTTGCATCATATTTATTGATTGGATATTATTGGCCCAAAGCATCGGCTTCCTCAGCAGCGAAAAAAGCTTTTCTCTATAACAAAGTAGGAGACGTATCATTCATGATCGGTATTGCCTTAATTTGGTCAAGAACAGTTAATCTTACTAATTCAGGACTTATTACGGCCCCCACATTAGACTATTATTGGTTGAAGCACTATGCTCAAATAGGCATTGAAGGATTTGATATGGCTTTCTTGTGGTTACCCTCACTTTTAATTTTTGGTGGTGCTGTTGGTAAATCTGCTCAACTTCCACTATTTGGTTGGTTACCAGAAGCAATGGAAGGTCCCACACCAGTATCCGCATTATTACACAGTTCTACAATGGTAAAAGCAGGATTATTTTTAGGTGCAAGAATATATTCATTATTTTTCACCATTGACCTTACTGACTTATCTATTGTTGAAAATAGCTTTATCTGGTTCACACCTAATTTTATTGCATGGATCGGTACTCTCACTGCACTAGCAGGAGGTTTAATGGCACTAACAGCAGATGATCTAAAGAAAGTATTAGCATTTTCCACAATATCACAATTAGGATTTATAGGATTGGCCTTAGGTGCAGGTGGTCTGACTGCCTCATTTTTCCACTTAATATCTCATGCTACATTTAAATCTTTACTCTTTTTATGTGCAGGAGCTATAATCCATTCAATCCACAAACCTCATGCAAATCTTAGTGAATTAGGAGGTTTGAAAAAGCACATGCCCCATACATATTGGACCATGTTAATTGGTTTATTAGGTTTAGCAGGTGTTCCACTCATGTCTGGTTTCTGGTCAAAAGATGCTGTCCTATTAGCAATGGAAGAAAGTGATATTTTTGGACACCAATTTTTATTGATACTCGCAATTATTACCGCAGGTATAACCGCATTTTACTCTGCAAAATTATTCATCTTAACATTCTTGGGTGAAGCAAGATATGACAAAGAAACGGTACATCCATCTCCAGCAGGATTAAAAACAAGAATATCATTATGGATAATTGCATCACTAGTTATAATTGAGTCTCTTTGGTGGACATTCTCAATAGGCTTAGGTCAATTCAATATTCTTGGAAAGAACTTTGAATATTATTTAGGCTCTTTATTAGGACAACATCAATCGGAATTCAATATTGTATTTGCAATACCATCAATCCTTGCTGTTTTAATCGGAATTGGTCTAGCTGTAGCAATTTATCATTATAATATGTTGGAAGTACTACAAAATCATCCAGTTATGCACAAAATATTTGCAATTGCAGAAAGACGTTTCTATGTTGATGAGGGTATTTATTGGTTTGCCTCAAATCCTGTAATGAATGTTGGGGATAAATTTTCTGTAGTAGATAAAAAATTCATTGACGGAATTGTAATTGATAAAGTAATAACTCAAGGTACATTAACAGTCGCCGATACTTCTGATAAATTTGACATAAAAATTATAGACAAGTTTGTTAACTTACTTGGTGATTGGATATCTTTTATTGGTAAAAGATTACGAAAATTACAAACAGGTATGACTCCAAATTATGCTTTAATGATGGTAATCGGTTTAGGACTTATCTTAACATACCTTACTATATCAACATTGTTTTGAATATCATAGAAACATAATTTTTACTTGTCAACCTAATACACAAATCTCATGCACTAACATCACTATTAAAAAAGACCAAATTCAAGATCATATAATTATATCATTTATGGTGTATATTTAAATGAATGAACCCGATCTTTTACTACTATTACTAGCACCCTTGGTCTTATCACTCCCTATTTATTTAACAGGTAAAAAAATGGGTCCTGAAAATGCAAAATGGGGCACTGTCGCTATAATATCTCTTAGCACATTATATACTCTAATTTTATGGTTAAGGAGATTCATAAATCTCGATCCTAGTGAATTTTCAGACGGCTTCCTTTATCATTTTAAAGCTGATTGGGTTCCCTCAATTGGAATGGTTTTTTCAGTTGGTGTTGATGGATTATCAATGCCTTTGTTATTATTGACTCAATTTGTTTTTCTAATTTCAGTAATAAGTAGTTTTTACATCAAAGAGCAAGAGCCAACTTATTACGCTATGATTTTAGTTTTACTTTCTGGTGTAATTGGAACTTTTATAGCGCTTGACATGTTCTTATTTTACATTGCATGGGAATTGGTTTTAGTTCCTATGTTCTTTATTATTCATATATGGGGTGGTGCAAATAGAAAATATGCTGCAATTAAATTTTTCATTTATACACATTTAGCTTCATTAGTAATGTTAATTGGTCTATTTATAATTTATTTAAACGGATATACAATCGTAGACGGAATTAAATCTTACACATTTTATTTACCAGATATCCAAAATAATCTTGCAATAAATTTTGCTGCAGGTAATATTGAATTGTCAACTTTGACAACTATATTTTGGTTGGTGTTTATTGGATTTGTTACAAAATTTCCACAAGTTCCAGTTCACACTTGGTTACCAGATGCACATGTACAAGCCCCATCCCCAGGTTCTGCTATTTTAGCAGGTTTATTACTTAAAATGGGAGGATACGGCTTAATACGAATTCCATTTTGGTTATTTGCAGATATTGAAGTTCAAACATTAGACAGAGGAGTCGTGTCTTACTTTGAAACCCTTAATGGACAAACTGTAAGAATTATTATTGCTATTATAGGTATGATCTCGATGGTCTATCCTGCATTCATAGCTCTCAGACAAGATGACTTGAAACGAATGATCGCTTATTCATCAATTTCTCACATGGGAATTGTATTATTAGGTTTAGCCGCTTATAACACATGGGGACTTAATGGTGCAATGTATATGATGATCGCTCATGGTGTAATCTCACCAGGATTATTTTTACTCACTGGTATAATTGAACATAATACATCTAACCACACCAGATTAATATCTCAAGTCGGAGGTTTAGGCCATAAAATGCCATTTGCTACTGGTTTATTCGTACTGTTAGGATTTGGATCTGCAGGATTACCTGGAATGGCCGGTTTTGTAGCAGAGTTTACTACATTTGTTGCCTTATTCACTTCTGATTTAATCGGATATGGTACGATATGGGTATGGATACCCGTCATATCAGTAATGTCAATTATAATCACTGCAGGTTACTATCTGTGGGCAATTCAAAGAGTATTATTTAACAAAGAGACTGAAGAATTAACAAATACCACTCCTGCACAATGGTGGGAGATTTATCCTGTTTTGGCATTAGCTTTCTTTTCAATTTTATTAGGTTTAGTTCCAGGTATATTCTGGACTGTACTGGATTTCTTCACTGAAAGTATATTGCCATAAATGGAGGAATATGTAATATGGTATTGTTAACTCCTGCTTTTGCTCCTACATGGGCACTTTTTACTGGTATAGTCCTTATTTTAATTGCAGATATATTGTTTAGAGAAAAAGCAAAAGAGTACATCGTCATAATCAGTACATTGACTTTAGTTGCTTCCGCAGCATTGACAAGATTGGTAGCTTATCAACAACCAGGCGGTAGTTTATTTCTCTTTGAAGAATTTTATTTAGCATTTTCTCTATTCGGTTTAATATCATCTATTATTGTTGTAATTGCATCATGGAATGATTTAGAAATTGAGTTAGATTTAGGTGTATTTTATTCACTACTTTTATTAGCAAACATTGGAGGACTTTTAATTGCTTCATCACAAAATTTAATACCATTATACTTAGGTTACGAACTAGTTTCTATTCCTACATATGCTATGGTTGCTTTCAGAAAGAAAAATAGAAATGCAGCTGAAGCAGGAATGAAAGTATTTCTCTTAGGTGCATTATCATCCGCCTTAATCATTTATGGTTTAGCATTATTCTACGGAGCCACAGGTTCATTTGAATTCGGTTCTGGTATACTCACAGGTGCAAATACTCTTGGAATTGCCTCAATAGCATTAATTGCAGCGGGTTGCAGTTTTAAGATCGGTCTTGTGCCTTTTCACTTTTGGATACCAGATGTTTACGTTGGAGCCCCTACTTCAGTAGTGACCTTTTTAGCCGCATCAAGTAAAAAAATGGCTTTCGCATTTGTTTTTCAAATCTTTTTCTTTGCTATGCCTGCATTAAATTCTACATCAGTACTTATTTTCTCAATTCTTGCTGCTGCATCTATGATATTTGGTAATATCGCTGCAGTAATTCAAGATAAAGTTATGAGAATATTAGCCTATTCTACTGTCGCTCAAGCTGGTTACATCGCCGTTGCAATCGTCGCATATGGAGCAGGTGATTTTGAAACAAAAAGAACTGCTATAACGGGTATTTTGTTTCATGTATCAGCTCACATATTGATGAAAGGAACTGCATTACTCGTAGTATTAGTAATAATCAAAAATTTCGCTAATGATCATATAAATAATTTTAGAGGCCTGTATCATACGTCTCCAATTCTTTCATCAACCATGGCTATCGCATTATTTTCATTAATGGGTATACCACCATTAGCAGGTTTCTTTGGAAAATATTTTCTATTTTTATCTGCAGTTCAAGCAGACTATACTTGGTTAGCCATAATCGGAATAATTGGATCTGCAATCTCTATATACTATTATGGACGAATTCTAAGAATTATGGCTGATAAACCAGATGAACAATCAAAAAATATTGATATTCACCCCGCAGTATATGTAATGATAATATTAATGACTTTACTAACTGTAATATTTGGTGTATTCGGTGAGACTATTATCAGTTTGTTTAGAGATGGTATTATATTATAATAAAAATAACGTATCATTTTTATTTCAAATCATTATTTCAGATTATTATATCATTTTTTAGTTTAATGAGTTGAAATGGAATTAAAACAATGCAATTAGTTATCAATATAATTTTCCCCCTACCATTTTATTTTAAAATAAGTACCTAAAAGGTAAATTAAGTTGCAAGCAATAGCACCCGTTGGATATTCTTTTTTTAAAGATGATCAACATAGAATACATGATTGGGTAATAAAAATCATTAATGAACATTATATTGATGATTCTTTAAAAGAAATGGTTTTATCTTTTTTCAATAATGCCCAAGCAAAAAAAATTCGTCCCTTAATTACATACTATATGTTTAAAGCTATTCATGGTGAAAATGAGGATACAGAGGCATTTCAAAAATTAAAAATTTTGTGTGCTGCCTCAGAGATCTCACATAATGCATCTTTAATTATTGATGACGTCTTTGATAAAGACATCGTACGAAGAGGAAAACCAGCTTTTCATGTTAATAATGGTACGTTTGCAGCATTGTCTGCAGGATATAACTTATCCACCTTTGTTTTTGATTTAATAACTAAAACTGGAAATATAGATATTATGCAAGAAACATCTAAAGTAGGTGCAGCTTTATCATCAGTCCTTTATGTATCAAAAGATCTTAATAAAAAATCTAAACTTACACGAGACTATTTTTTTGATTTACTTTATCGTAAAACCAGTGCCTCTTTTATTTGTTCTGCAAAAACGCCCGCAATATTAGGAAATGGTAATGATGAAATAATACAGTTGGCCCACAAGTTTGGTGAATATTTTGGTATTGCATACCAATTAAGAGATGATGTGTTAGCAATTATTGGAGAAATAAGTGATTTAGGAAAGCCTCCACAATCTGATATTATAAACCGATTTCAATCATTAATAACAATTGAAGCTATGGAAGCTGCTGATGAAAATCAATCAAAAATTTTAAATGAATATTATCTTGATCATAAAGACTACTCTGTAGAAGAAATTAAAAATATATTAATTCAAACTGGTGCAGTGAAATCAGTCATTGATCTTACATTAGAATATGTCAAAAAAGCCCGTGAATTATTAGATATATTCAAACCATCATCTTCTATTAAAAAATTAAATATTTTATTAAATAATATCAACTTCAACAAATATCATCAGTATTTAAAATAATCAGTCATTAATAATTTCTAACGTAATCATTATGATTTTATCAAATAAAAAAACAAGTTACCTAAATCTAAGCTTTAAAATGAATAAATATTTTATAGAAATAGACAAATGACACGTAGAATAAAACTTGCAATTGCTGGTCTCGGTTCATGTGCATCCGCAATAATTCAAGGATTACATTATTATAAAGACGCAAATGATGAGGATATAATCCCAGGACTCATGCATACTCGCTTTGGTCCATATCATATCTCTGATATTGATATTGTAGCTGCATTTGATATCAATACTAATAAAATAGG
>Ga0255772_10007038_pt1 | contig 10116 bp, 15 predicted proteins | sample 071ome_34_FD_179970 | JGI IMG/M metagenome (GOLD analysis project Ga0255772, IMG submission 179970) | Coastal salt marsh microbial communities from the Groves Creek Marsh, Skidaway Island, Georgia - 071411BT metaG (version 2) | ecosystem: Environmental > Aquatic > Marine > Intertidal zone >... | reverse complement strand
ACACTTATGTCACCAAATCGTATAGTGGCAGCGATGTAAAGTTTGAGGTTCATTTTCGAGTTAGTGAGTCGGAAACTGATTCTCTGAACTTTGGAGTGGATGCCGGTAGTGCTCGCAGCATGTTGCGATCTTTGACTCGGGCAGTTATCGAATCCGATAAGGAATTGGGTTTGGAATGTCTCCAAAACATTATTGATGAGCATAAGGAAAAGTTGGAACAATCTTCCGATTGTGAAGAATAATCCTTGACTCTTGTTGATTGTGTGTTACAATGGGGTGGTAACACGGTGTTACGCCCCTTTCTTTCTCTCTCTTTATGAGGTATTTTGTTATGGCAAATGTTAAGAACTTTCGTGACCTTCTCAACACCCGATACGTTAAAGTTGGTGAGGTCGTTTCTGTCAACTACCCCAAACATGGCAAGCGTAACGTCTTGACCAAGCACAGCGGTGAAGTCGTCGCAATCGGCACTGGTCCCGGCGGTCGATATATCACGATCAAGGGTGAAGGTGGCATCATTCGCTCGCTGTCTGAGGCTAAGATGGTAAAGCTACGCAAGCACCTTGCATGATCTTACTCATCTTTTGTTTGTTTATTATACTAACCTTTTGGGGGGTCTTATGACCCCTCTTTTTTTATGTAAAAATACAAATCGACGTAAACCCTTACCAGCAAACAACTTAGGACGGCGGGGGCGGGGCGGCCTCGCCCTAAGTCCTTGCCAAATAGTAACTTACGACTATTTTGTTTTTTTCTTATTTTGGTTGAAGAAAACCGCTTGACAATGCCGATCTATATTGTATAATGGGACACATAAGGAGAAACGAAATGAATTTTAATCAGTTTGTGTTGACTTCCCAATGTGGTAACTTGTCCAAACTATTAGGTGACATTTATCATGGGGATTCTAAGACGGAAGGTTTCGTCTATCTTGACTCGTATTACATTGAGGACACCCGTTCGTGGGGTCTTCAATCCTCTGGGTACGATCACGAAGGTAACGAGATCCCCTTTCCTCGGGAAAAGTATTATCTGTGCATCGGCAATCAAGAGTGGTCGTCTAACGATCTGAGTGAACTGGAAGAAATCCTTTTCCAGTATGTTTTGGAAGAAGTCCTTATTGGAGTTTTGGAGGAAAACAATGTTAAAGATTGTGACAAATAACGTGCCGCGAGATGTGTTGAGTGGTTACGAGATGGACCCTCAGATTCTGAGAGATGAGTTTGACATTGAAGTTGAGGGCATGAATGATGACCAAATTGGTGATCTTTGTTCAATGCAGTTTGTCCAGTTTAGGGGCGTGTGGTATGATGTGAGTGATTTTATCACAACATCGCCCGGACCTTGGAATCATGGACTACCTGAAGAGTTTAGGGAATGGGATGGATATGCAAGCGACTCATTTTTTTCTGGTGTACTCTTGAAATATGCCAGAGATGATGATAGAATGGACTTTGATCGAGTGGTTATGGGAACTTACTACGCTTAGGAGATGTTATGTCTGGTTACAATGGGTGGTCTAGTTACGAAACTTGGTTGGTCAATCTTTGGTTTGGAGATCATTGGACGGAAGAAGAAGATGTTCAAGTGACGAGAGATTACATTGAGGAGATGATAGACGAGCAGAGAGAAAAGATGCCTGATTGGATGGTTGATCTTTGTGGTCTGAATCATCTCGATAATGAAATTAACTGGGACGAACTTAAAGGACACCTTGACGCTTGCGAGGGTTTATCGAATGAATCATGATATTATTATTGACTTTTCAGGTTGGATCGGCATTGACTCTAAAAAGTTATTGTTTTTACATATGGAAACAATGGAGACTATTAGAGGGGATGAATGGATAAAACTTTCAGAAGATGATAGGGCAGATTATATCGTTGAAGATATCATTGCTGCTATTCGGGATGCCGAAGAGGGTGAATGGGACTTGATTGATATTGCTGATGTTGTTGAGATTGATAACTAAATAAGTGCCGAATCGTCCTAACTCCTTATCTGACAAGGGGTTAGGGCGTCGAGGCGGGGGCGGCCTCGCCCTAAGTCCTTATATAGCAACAACTTACGACGATTTCTTTTTTCTAGAAAATAACCTGCTTTTGCTGAAGAAAAACGCTTGACATTGACGATATATATAGTAGAATTAAGGCATAACCAAGTCTGTTACTTTTTTCTTTTTTGAAAGGTGATTATTATGTCACATGAAATCGAGTCTGTCAACGGTCGTGCTTCTATGGTCTTCGCTGGGGAAACTCCTTGGCATGGTTTGGGTCATCGTCTTGAGGGTAACGAGTCTGCTGATCAGATCCGCGAGTTGGCAGGTCTGGATTGGAATGTTGAGGTTGAACCGTTGTATCGTAAAGTAGGCGACGACTTCCAAGTCTTCCCAATGGCAAATGCCAGCGTGCGAGATTCTGACGGTGCTGAGTTGGGTTGTGTTGGTCCACGTTGGACACCATACCAAAATGAGTCGATGTTTGAGTGCTTTCGTCCCATGGTCGAAAACGGTCTGATGAAGTGGCACACTGCTGGTTCGCTTCGCGGTGGTCAACGTGTTTGGTGTTTGTGCGAATTGAATCTAGATAATTCGGAAATCATTCCGGGTGATGAGATTCGCAAGTTCGCTATGCTTTCCAACGGTCATGATGGCAAGCTTGCGGTTCACTTTGGTTTCACTCCAATTCGCGTCGTATGTGCAAACACTGAAGCGATGGCAAGGGGTTCCAAAGCGTCAAAACTGATTCGCGTGCGTCACTCGCGTATGGTCGAGCAGAATGTTGAGAGACTTCGTGATATCATGAACGTCGCAAACCAAGAATTTGAGGCAACGTGCGATCAATACCGTTTTCTCGCTTCGCGTGACATCAACAAAGCAGACCTTGAGAAATATATCAAGGTTGTGTTTGACCTTCAGACCAAGAAGGAAGACGACATCTCAACCCGTCAGAAAAATATCAACTCTCGCATTGTCGAGTTGTTTGAGACTGGTCGCGGTTCTGATGTTGCCGGTTCGACTTGGTGGGGAGCGTATAATGCCATGACTGAATACGCAAACTGGGAAAAAGGGCGTAATGAAGAAAACCGCATGGACTCTGTGTGGTTTGGTCAAAACGCGACGTTTGTCTCAAAATCGCTAGATGCGGCACTTGCCCTATCTGCCTAACTTATCACTAACCTTTGTGGGGGACTTCGGTCCCCTTTTTTTGTGTCTAAACTTAAATCGTTGTAAGTCCTTATGTGGCAACGACTTAGGGCGAGGCCGCCCCGGCCGCGTCGTCGTAAGTCCTTACGCCACAACAACTTACGTCAATTCCTGACTGCAAATTAAGTACCAAATCAGGATCTATTTAAAATAGTCGTAACTCTAATAATAATAAGGATTTAGGCCAAGTTATGTATTGACTATGCCGATGTATATACTATAATAGGTGATGTAAGTCCTTAAGTGGTAAGGGTTTAGGTTATTTAACACTTTTTTTAAGAGGTCGTGTTATGTATCTTATCTTTCTTGTGTTTATTATCTTACTTATCAGAGGTCTGGTTTAGGCAGACTAGGAGGTCTGGGTCGCTTAGGCGATCTGGACCTTTTTTTGTATCATCTATTCTAGATTCTTACAGTTTTAACAGTATCGCACGCGAGTTTTTATAGTACTGAATGAAAGAATGTAAATAGGGTTCTTGATACATAATATATAAATATAAGTGCTATAAGGAATAGTAATATAATAAATGGATCTTCCCAGTCTTCTTTGTTATTGTTATTATGGTAATATTCGGGAGGTTTATAAGGGTCCAAGAGTGTATTTCCTAATATAGATTTTTACGGTCCATAAATGATAGCACGCGAGTTTATAGAAAATTATCTTTGGCCTGTTGTCTTAGTTCTTTAGGATAACACTTAAGAGATATTATTAGTACTAAAGATGCAATTAAATAAAATAATGAACCTAATAAGATTCTAAAGACTCTCCACATTGTATTACCCCATATATCTTGATACGCCTAATAGAAGATAGCACCTGAGTTTATGCTGCTTATTGCCTTTTACTATAAATATAAAGTGAAGCAAGTATTATAGCAAAAAACATAAACGGACCAAACAACTCAACATAAAAATTCCCCATACCGCCCTCCCCTTAACGGGTACTCCTAAATAATGTATCGTTACCCTGTGGATGAGACAGGATTGAAGGGGTCATCCCCTGCCGAAACAGGCCACACTTCTGGATACATGTAATTATACTATGAATCTGATTGATTGTCATATACATTCTTGAGTGTTTCATAAAATTCATCTGCACTTACTCTATGCTGATGTAACTCATCTACTGTTATGATTCCTTTTTCAATTAAAATATTAGAGATAGCCCATAACAATACAGTCAGTTCCTTATCTTTATTATCAGTACTAAATACATTGTTAGATATATCATTAAGTAATTCTTCTGACATTTTAAATCCTGTTTAAAAAAGTATATACTTCGGGCCACGAAGTAAAAATATAATTTAGTATTATTTAGAATAGTCTTACTCACTCTTATTTACTATCCTATTCCCATATTACAGTACGTTCTATATCGTTATCGGATTGAGTATGTGCCGAACACTTATCTATTTAATAAGGAAGTATACTATTACTACTGTTCGTAAGTACTATTATTATACCTGTGGCGAATGTTAATCAAGGAAACAAAATATACAGAAAGTGGAAAATTGTCTAAATCTCAAGATTGTTCTTGACGATCATGAATCTGCTGGTATAATTACTTGAAGCAAGTTTGAGTTACAAATGGTCGGTATAGATAGACAAGTCCCGACATAATGTAACTTATTTAGTAGTAAAATACCATATATAGTAGTTAGGGGGTATACAGAGCGTCATATATCTTATATACATACCATATATAGTATCCAATATTAACTTATTGAGTACTTAAATGTGGGTGAAAATGGGTAAAAGTGGGGGGAAATGTAGCAAAAACCCACTTATTGAGGGGTGCCCACCTTAAATCTAATTAAAACAACTGTTTGAAACATGTGTTTGAATAGTATTATTGCTCTTATTGTTATTATTATTGTTTGTTATTTGTTCTATAAATAGAGATAGTAAATGAAGAGTTTTATCAAGAGTAGTTTATACTTTATTATGTGGGTGGTTTTAGTAACTATTCCCTGTGTTTTTTGGGGTTTTTTCTTCTACTACATGGTGTTTTAGGGCGTATAAAATGGAGTTAAATATCAAGTTTATCTTGACAGTTATTGCGTGTATGTTATCCTATTATATTGGGTATAAAGTTGGTGTTTATATGACCTTCAGGAACTTTATTCAACGGGCCTTAAGATCAAAAAAGAAGTAAATCAAATATCCTTATTTCGGACCTATTTATCTAATTAGAGCTTAATTGAATGTTAATCAAGTTGGTAATCTTACTTTTATTGTTTGTAAGTTTGGTTTTACAGTTATTTATGTTTTTTGGAAGAAGATAAGATGTTAAAGTTTAAAGATTTAAATGACAATGTTATTCAAGTATTGAAGAAGTATGGGGATTATGTTCCTGTTGGGGATATTTATCGTTATGCACCCGGATACCATGATACTAGATTTGTTCCATCTAAATACTTAACTTCTTTATCTGTAGAGGAGGTTAGACAAATCGCTTATGTAATGGATAATAAAGGGCTTTATGCTGATGACCGAGAAGAATGAAAAGCCACTTGATTATTGTGAAAACAAGAGTATAATTCCTTACGGGGATAATAGATCTGCTCCATCATTTAAAGACACAGTAAATGAAGTATCTGTATGGAAAGATCAGAAACATAACTCAAGTAATAAGTATTTTGATACTAAACTAAAAGAACTGCAAGAGGAGTATAATAAGTTGTCCGAGGAATATCAACTAAATGAAATGGTTTATAATGCACAATGTAGGTTCACTCCTGTTATTGGTGAAGTATATCATCTATATGAAAGAGAGAATGGATCTACTTTTCTTTCTATGGTCGGGCCTAGTGAATGGTTATCTGTAAAACCACATCAGTTTATTGGTTCTTTTAAACTAACTTCTAATGATAAATGGGAAGTAGAATACTTGGAGAAGTTATGATTAAAGAAATTCAAACAAGAGTTCAACAATATTTTGATCTTCCTAAAAATGGTATAGGTGCTGAAATTGGTGTTGCTAGGGCATATAATGCCATGCATCTTTATCATATAACTAAACCAAGATTGATGTATTTATGCGATACATGGTTGAACGATTACCCTTACGAATTTCATATGGCACCAGATTTATGGAACGGTCCAAATAAACAAATTACTTCAGAAATATTTAAAGAAGAGTTGCAAAATGGAACGGTATCTATCTTTCATGGATATAGTGCCGCTTTCTTTAATTCTCTAGAAGATGATCATTTAGATTGGATTTATATTGATGCTAATCATGGATATCAAGGAGTTAAGCCGGATCTTGAAAGGGCTTATGATAAAGTAAAAAATAATGGTATTATTGCGGGTCACGATTTTCACGTTAATCCTACAGCATGGAAAAGCGGTGTGGTTAGGGCTGTTAATGAGATGATACAAGATGGTAAGATTATAATGGAAAGTATTACAATGGAAAGGTTTGCCTCATATTTGTGTAGGGTTATTAAATGATCTATTTACCAAAAAGAGCATTATTTATACACATACCAAGAACAGCGGGTAATTCCATTACTAATGCTATTGCAACATCTTGTGCTGGTAATAACTTTGATATGTTAATTGGAACCGTGGCACATAATCCTGCTAATAGTTGGAGTAAAATTTTCCAAACACATGCTAGGGCAGAAAAATTAAGACCATACATTGACGACTGGGATGAGATATTTAAATTTGCAATATATAGATCAAATCCTGATAGGTTAAAGAGTGCTGAAAGATTAATAGAAAGAGACATTAAAAATAAAACATATGATAGTCCAGTATGTGACGAATTTTGGAGAAAAATCTTATTAGATAAAGATTGTAGGGATCAGTTCTTAAAAGATTTTGAAAGTCAAGGGGTACATTTCTATACTAAAGTAAAAGGTAAAGACGCTGGGGTAGAATTATTTAGGTTTATAGATTTAAAAGATAAATGGGATGAAATATGTTATAAATGCCGTATCCCTAGATGTGAGTTGAAACATTTAAATAAGGGTTAATTATGGTATTTTGCCCAACACCATTCAATACGATACATGTCCATAATAATGGGTATATTACTTGCTGTCCGGGTTGGTTTACGAACTCTAAAGATGTTAATATCACAGGTCAGTTTGATAACTTATGGGATATGTGGAATCATGAAAAACTAGTAAAATTAAGGGAGGCGTGGCTAAGTAGTAATAATAATTTATGTAAACCTTGTCCCTTATTGATAAGTAAGAACTTTAAAAATGCAAAAATTGTTCCAGATGATTATATGACACCGATTATGACTTATGGACCGACACATGTATTATTTGCAAATGATAGCACATGCAATCTACACTGTTGGTCATGTAGATCTAAACCTATTATACAAAAACATCAAGATAGAATTTTCAGGCAAACGAAGCAGGTTTTAGATACTTTCTATGATAGCATTAAACAAATAACTACTCTTGGATTTGGAGATCCATTTGCTAGTCCATCATGGTTAAAAATTTTGCAAACATTAGATTCTCAAAAATATAAAAAACTAAAAATACAATTATTTACAAATGGACTATTATTACCAAAATATTGGGATTCGATAAGTCAAATACATGAAAACGTAAATATTATAAAAATGAGTATAGATGCTGTTACTCCAGAAATTTACGAGAGAACCCGTCTTGGCGGTAAATATGAAGATTTAAAGTATGCGTTAGAATTTATATCAAAACTAAATAAGTATTTTATTCTGAATATGGTTGTTCAGGCTGATAATTTTACAGACATTCCACTCTTAATAGAGCAAGGAATCAAGTATAATTGTTCAAGGATAAATTTAAGTATGCTAAGAGACTGGCCCGATATAAGAGGTGGAAGAGAAAAATTTGATAAAGAAAATTTATCTAATAAAGATCACCCAAGGCATAAAGAATTTTTACAATTACTAGAAGATAATCAAGATTTATTAAATAATCCAATAGTTTACTGTGATGAAATTATGCCAGAGGGACAACAGATAATCAGAGATTTATATTAAGGGGATAAAAATGAGTTGGTTAGATGTAGTTACTGCTTATCTTGGTGCTGTTGCATCTGGAGATGTTAGAGCAGTTAAGCAGTTAGTATCAGAAGATGTCCAGTACAAAGATGAAGTTATGGAACTCAATGGTATTGATGAACTATTGACTATTATTGGACCTGACTATAAAATACAGGTTCAAAACTGGGCCTATAAAAATAAGTTAGTTTTTGTAGAGTATTCTTACTGGGATTACATGAATGAGTATTCCCAAGATGTAGTAGGTGTATATACTATTAATGACTTGGGAAAAATTTCACAGATTAGGATGTATTCATGAAGGTTCCTAATATAGAAGATAAGCATATGGACAGGGCATTGGAGTTTGTATTAAAACTTCCAAATAATGATTCCCTAAAGGCATGTGTTATGAAAGAGAATCCGGGTATGTATGAAGTACTAAAAGGGCAACTAAAGGTATTGGCATATAATAAAGAATCAGAAGAATATATCCAAGCATATCTTACTGGATTCTATAGTTGTTTTTTTATGATTAGGGAAGCAATGAAAGATGAAGGATTAAATTAAATGTCTGTAGATAAAAGTAAAAGTATAGTATTGTATCATAAAGAAAAAGTTTTTATTAAATCTAATGAAATTACAGATGATTGTTATAGATTATTAAATCATATAGAAGATTGTTATGCTATCATTGGAGTAGCTAGAAGTGGCATTTTTCCTGCATCATTTTTATCAACAATATCAAATGCTAGATTAATATCTTATGAGAATAGAAATGGAACAATTACAGATCTAAAAGGAGGAAGGAGATCTAGCGATGTTTATGGTGATGGTAATAATATTTACCTCGTTGATGATTCATCTTTTACTGGGAAAGCAATGAGGTTTGCAAAGAAAAGAGTCCAAAAACATTTTCCAGATAAAAACATTATAACTATGGTACTGTATAGTACAGAAGCACCATTTACATCGGGCCTGATTGATCACGCAGCTAGAATAGTAGATAAACATTATTTTGAATGGCATTTATTTGCATCGCCATTATGCAGTAAAATATGTATTGATTTTGATGGTATCTTATGTAGAGACTTTATGCCTTATGAAGAAGATGATGGTCCTATTTACCTACAAACACTACAATCTATGTCTCTTGGTAGAGTAAGACCACAAAGCAAGTGGCCGGTAGATATTATTACTGCAAGATTAGAAAAATGGAGAAAGCCAACAGAAGAATGGCTTGTTAAAAATAAAATAAATTATAGCAACCTTATAATGGGTCCATGGAACAATATCTCAGAAAGGTTCAATGCGGACATTGCAGAATGGAAGTCTACTATGTATGATAATCTACCTAGTAAAACATTATTTGTTGAATCAGATATAAAGCAAGCTACAAAAATACACTCATTGACTAATAAAGATGTATTGCATTACGATTCTGGAAGGTTATTATCATGCACTTCAATATCTTAATCTATTTCTTTTTTAGTTTTATTGCTATGTTCGCTTATTTCAAGAATTTTTGGCATAAAGATGCTGAAGGTCAAGATATTATGGTATACTTAATTATGCATGTTGTGATGTGTCTTATTTTTTTAAAGGTGTTTGGAGTATGAAAGGTTCAGTTGAGTCGATTAAAGATAGGATCTATGAGTTGAGTTTGAGGATTGATAAGGAGACTTACAATCCAAGTGGATCAAAAAGCGAGATTAAAAAACTTATTAAGCAAAAATCTAAACTGGAAAAACAATTAGAAAAAATTAACCGTTAAAAGGGTGTATAAATAGTTGTAACTATTCTTTGTTCAACTATGGGAGGTATGAAAATGCCCAGAAAACCACTTTTTAATGGTCCTATCATGACTTTTGTTAGAAAGCACAGATTGATTAGGAGAGCCGCTTTGGTCGGTGGT
>Ga0255772_10007036_pt1 | contig 10119 bp, 9 predicted proteins | sample 071ome_34_FD_179970 | JGI IMG/M metagenome (GOLD analysis project Ga0255772, IMG submission 179970) | Coastal salt marsh microbial communities from the Groves Creek Marsh, Skidaway Island, Georgia - 071411BT metaG (version 2) | ecosystem: Environmental > Aquatic > Marine > Intertidal zone > Salt... | reverse complement strand
GGTAGCCCCCGCCGCGGCTGAGAAGTGCGAGCGTTGCTGGCATCGTCGAGAGGACGTCGGAGACCATGATAATCACCCGACACTGTGTGGTCGCTGTATTACCAACATCGATGGCCCGGGTGAGGTACGCCTGTTTGCCTGATCAGCCAACACGGCCGCTATGGCATCAGCCTTGGACTGCAGTGCTCGTGGCTGTGGTCGTAGTCGCGCTTGATCAATGGACCAAACAGATCGCGGTCGCCGAGCTGGCGTTTAGACGCCCCGAAGCGGTGACCACTTGGTTCGACTGGATGCTCACCTATAACACGGGCGCCGCATTTAGCTTTCTCGCTGACGCCGGCGGCTGGCAGCGATGGTTCCTTGCCCTTGTCGCGGCGGCGGTCAGTCTGTTCATTGTGGTTTGGTTGACCCGCCTAGCGCCGGGAGATCGTTCGTTGGTGTTGCCTTTGGGTTTGATTCTTGGCGGCGGTGTCGGCAATTTGATCGACCGGGTGTTACTGGGCCACGTGGTGGACTTTATATCGCTGCATTATCAGCAATGGTATTGGCCGGCTTTTAACCTAGCGGATTCCGCCATTACCCTGGGAGCGATTCTGTGGCTAGTCATCGCTTTTTTTGGGCGCGCTACCCTCGATGAGCAAGAGTCCGTATCCTGAGCCTATGAACCTCGAAATCGAAGCGAACACCCGCGTCACGCTGAATTTTGCCCTATTGCTGGAGTCTGGTGAGGAGGTGGACTCCAACTTTGGCAGCGATCCGGTCAGTTTCGTGATGGGAGACGGGTCGCTATTGCCGGGTTTTGAGCGCCGTTTGCTGGGTATGCGTGCGGGGGACGAAGCGGAATTCAGAATTCCGCCGGAGGAGGGTTTCGGGGATCCTCAGGACGACAATATTCAATCCATGCCGCGAGCAGATTTTGACAGCGATGCCCCGCTGGAGCCCGGGATGCTATTTTCCTTTGCCGATGCCGCGGGAGGGGAGGTGCCTGGCATGATCGCGGCGGTGAATGATGAGTCCGTGACGGTCGATTTCAATCACCCACTGTCCGGGCGTACTATTCACTTCAGGGTGCGTATCGCACGCGTTGAACCGGCGGAACTGCATTGATGGACATCGTACTGGCTAACCCCCGCGGTTTTTGTGCTGGCGTTGATCGGGCAATCGACATTGTGAACCGCGCGCTTGAGGTATTTGGGGGGCCGGTCTATGTACGCCATGAAGTCGTGCACAACCGCCACGTGGTCGATGATTTGAAAACGCGTGGCGCGGTCTTTGTCGATGAGCTCCACGAGGTGCCCGATGATGCGATTGTGATTTTCAGCGCTCATGGGGTGTCCCGAGCGGTACAGGATGAGGCTGAGGACCGCGGGCTCAAGGTCTTTGACGCCACGTGTCCACTGGTCACCAAAGTCCATGTGGAAGTTGCCGCCTTTAGTGCCGCGGGGCGCGAGTGTGTGTTGATTGGACACGCCGGTCACCCCGAAGTCGAGGGCACGATGGGCCGCTACGACACCAGCCAGGGCGGCGCTATTTACCTGGTTGAGGATGAGACGCAGGCTGCGGCGCTAGAAGTTCGTGATCCGTCGTCACTCGCCTTTGTGACCCAGACGACCTTGTCGGTCGATGACACCGCCAGGGTTATCGACGCGTTGCGCGACCGGTTCCCCGAGATTCAGGGGCCGCGCAAGGACGATATTTGTTACGCCACGCAAAATCGGCAGGATGCAGTGAAATCACTGGCTAACGAAGTGGATCTGGTGTTGGTGGTGGGTTCGACCAACTCTTCCAATTCCAATCGTTTACGTGAGCTCGCGGAGCGATGTGGGGCCAACGCTTATTTGATTGATGATGCCACGATGATCGATAGCGCCTGGTTGTCCGGCGCGCGGGCGGTCGGGGTGACGGCGGGCGCATCGGCGCCCGAGTTGCTGGTAAAGCAGGTGATCGATCGATTGCAGGCGCACGGTGGACTGGCGGTGCGCAATCTGGACGGTCGAGAGGAGAACATCACCTTTTCGTTACCGAAGGCGCTGCGTATCCCCTCGGTCACCATCGAAGACTGACTGCTCGAGTCAGTGTTGCCAGTGCGCACCCGCAGCGCGACCCTGTAGCCGCGTCTCCAGTGTCTCGATTGAGTCATTCCCCTTTGCCCAAGGATCTGTTGCCCGCGCCACTCACTTCGTAAGCTCCGGTCATGGTGACGCCTCGATATCGCCGCGCACGCGGTCTCACGCTACTCGAGTGCCTAATAACGCTGGCAATTCTGGCGGTTTTGATGGCAGTTGGGGTGCCCGCGTTTCATGATCAGCTAGCGGATGCCCGGGCGCGGGCGGCGGCGCATCAACTCTATAGCGCGCTGCAGTTCGCGCGGACCCGTGCGCTCCGGGAGGGCGTGCCCGTGACGGTCTGCCCGGTGTCAGCCACCGCAGGTGGTGCGGTCAAGTGTGACGGAGATTTTGGCCAGAGCATTATGGCGTGGCGCGAGTCAGCGGACGCAGACCCGGTGCTGCGTATATGGACACCGCCTGAGGGGGTCGCGATACGCAATCGTGCCGGCACCGAGCGTGTTACGGGCAGTATCGAATGGGATGCCAATGGTTTGGGTCAACGGAATCTGACGCTGTCGGTCTGCGCGGTGGGCCGCAATTGGTCGGTGGTCGTGAACCGACTAGGAAGACCCCGTATCGCCAAAGATTGGGGGCACTGCCCTTCGTAAGCGAGGGCTAATCCTCGATACCGAGTTTCTTCAGTCGATAGCGTAGGCTCCTCAGCGTGATTCCCAGAGATTTGGCCGCTGACGTTCGATTCCAGCGGTGGGTTTGCAGAGCCTCTTCCAAAATGTTCCGCTCAATGCTGGCAAGGTGTGAATCGAGGTTTTCGGGTAGCCGGCCATCGCTAGTTCTCTTGTCAGAGTCCGCCTGTGAGACCGGATCTGCTAAACCTGCGTGTTCCGCGAGTATGGTGACTGAGCCAATCTCTATATCCGAAGCTTCGATACAGGTGCCATCAAGTAGTGCGCTCGCGCGCGCCAGAATGTTTTCCAGTTCGCGAATATTTCCGGGGAAGTCGTACTCTTTGAGTTTCTCGAGGGCTTCTGAACTGATTGTTAACCCTTTAATACCCGACGCTCCTCCTATCCGAGCTACCAAATGCTTCGCTATCAGAGGAATATCGTCAGGTCTGTCGCGCAGGGGTGGAACAAACAGGCCGATAACGTTGATGCGGTAGAAGAGATCATCTCTAAAGCGCCCAGCGCTCACCTCCGAGGAGAGGTTCTTGTGAGTCGCGCTGATGAGACGGACATCGAAGGAGATTTCACTTTCAGACCCTACCGGGCGGACGGTTTTCTCCTGAACCGCTCGGAGTAGTTTCACCTGCACAGGTAGCGGGAGATCACCTATTTCGTCGAGCAACAACGTGCCGCCACTGGCTGCTTGAAAAATCCCAATTTTCTCCGTGGCCGCTCCCGTAAAAGCACCTTTCCGGTGCCCAAAAAGTTCACTTTCGACCAATTCGGAGGGGATCGCCCCGCAATTGATGGCAAGAAATGGGCCATTGCTACGTGGGCCAGAGTTATGAATTTTTCTTGCGACAACCTCTTTGCCAACACCCGATTCGCCATGAATATGAATTGGCGCTTGGCTTCGTGCGACACGGCCGATGTCCTCTTTGAGAGCCTTTATTGCCGGCGTTTCACCAATTAAGGTCTCTTGTGTTGTCGCTTGGCTTGTCAGTGACGATAGCTTCAGTGCTTGAGTCACGATGTTGCGAAGGCGATCAAGTGCCACAGGTTTACTGACAAAGTCGAAGGCTCCCAATTTCAGTGCCTCGATAGCAGTATCTACATTGCCGTGAGCCGTCATCATCGCCACCGGGAGTCCTGGGTATTGCCTCTGAATGTCGGCAATGAGATCCAGCCCGTTGCCGTCCGGCAACTTCATATCTGTTAAACATAGTGAGGGCATGCTGCTTTTAAGTGACGCCCTCGCCTCAGCCAAGCTCGTCGCCGTTTCTGTATCGATATTCATTTTCGATAAGGTCATTTGTAGGAGTGTTAGCAGATCGGGTTCATCATCGACCAGCAATACCATGGCGCGTTTCATTGATCTGATTCCTTGATCGGAATGGTCACTCTAAATCGGGTCCAGCCCCCAAGCGTTTTATCATATGTAAGGTTTGCCCCATTGCTCGCGCACAGCTCTCTGCAAATGTACAGACCCAGCCCGCTTCCGGCTTGGGCGGTGGTAAAGAATGGTTCAAACAGTCTGGATACGTTTTGTTCGTCGACGCCGGCGCCAGAGTCGAGAACATCGATATACGCAAAGCGCCGAGTCGAATTTGTTGACAGTTTTAGCAACACTCTGCACTCATCTGTATTTTCCGCCGCGTGTCTTAAGGCGTTATCTAGCAGGTTAGTGAGGACGCGTCGGAGATTGCTCGGATCGAACGAGACTTTATCCACCGAGCCCTCCACAACATACTCCACATTAATCTCTGGCTCACAGCCGTACTCGTACTCCGGTATGAAAAGGCGAAGCCAAGCTTCTAAATCTATTGATTGAAGGTCAGTAGGGAGTCGTCTGCTCAGTTGCAGCACGTTTTCGATGATTGCGTTCACCCTTTGCGTGTTACTGATAATGATTTTCCATAAAGCCTCTTGCTCTGTCTTTTCTGTGACGGATTCCCTCATCAACTGAGAGGCATGGCTTATCGCTGCTAGCGGGTTTCTAATTTCGTGCGCGATGCTCGCAGTGAGTTTGCCAAGTGAATTTAGCTTCAGGTTTTGTGCGGCTTCATTGATTGGGGTGAAGTCTTCAACAAAAAGAAGAAACTCAGGATTAAAGTCTTTTCCAATCGCTACCATCTCCGCAATTACTGGCTTGCCGTCTGGGTCAGGCTTGAAGGGAGCTGCATCGATGGAATGTCCAGCCTGCTTGCTCTCGATATAGTTGCTCAGAGTGGTATGTAATTCGCCCAGTGGAACTTCTTTGCCAAGAGTGGTGAGACCAAGTAATTGGAGGGCGGCGCTGTTTATTGGGATCAGTCGCCCACTTTCGGAGATTCTGCACACCCCTGTCGTCATATGAGTGATTATTTGTTGATTCAGTTCTTCCAGTGAGGCTACTTGCGTTGAGGCGACTTCAGCTATCTTTTCCATCACTGACAAACGCTGGACAATTTTTTGAATGACCAACGAGATGAGGAAGATCATCGTCCCCAGTAGCGCGGCGGACAACAGTTCGTTGGTCGCGATGGTTCCGCGCTGTACGAGATAAGCGCTGTCAAAGAGCACGGCGATGGTGGCTATCGCAGCAACGCCGGTAACCGTCATGCTACTCGGGATCAAAACGGCGCCGGCGGCAGTTGTGACGAGATACAGAAGCTTTAACCCGGCGTTGAGTTCAGACCCATACTGAACAAAAAACGTAATTACGACGAGATCAAATAGGATAACTGCGGTAGCGCCATCCGGATGATTTGCCAAGGTGGGGCCAAGCGCTCCGACGGCCATTGTGCTCAAGAGCCAACAGCCCGCCACCCAGCCGATCTCTGACTGGAATCCGCGCATGTCCAAAAGGCCGATATGGTGCGCTACGGCAAGGCCGAGTAGTATTAGGCTGACAGTTAGCCGGTAACTGTTGTACACGAGCAGCAGCTTCGCCAATTCTTCGCCGGCTCGTCTTTGGGGATAGACTCCATGCGAGTTTGCTGCCCCTTGGGTTGTAACATCGATAGTCATAGTGACGACTATATCAGTCAGGACCTAAAATTCGATTATTCAGGTGATGCGGACATTTGTCTCTGGTTATGGCCTGTGCTCGTGAGGAATGTGAGCGTATCGGACGTGGTTCGTGGGAGTAACCGATGAAAATCTGTATGGCACAGATCAATACGCTGGTAGGCGATATTGAAGGCAACGCGCAACGCGTCGCGGACATCTGTGCGCAACAATTCGCTGCAGGCGTGCAGATGGTGGTTTTTCCGGAGCTGACGTTGACCGGCTATCCACCCGAGGATCTATTGCTACGCGCAGATCTCATTGCACGCGCGGAGTCAGCACTACAGCGCCTCCGCCGAGAGCTCCCGGCGTCTCTGGCGGTCGTGGTGGGATATCCGCGAGCCGAGGGGGCACAGCTTTTTAACAGCGCCGCAGTGATTCGGGGTGGTGAGCAAGTCGCGACCTACGACAAGCAGCGCTTGCCGAATTATCAGGTGTTTGACGAGAAGCGGTATTTCGAGGCGGGCAATGCCTCCTGCGTATTTACGCTTGAGGGTATGCGCTTTGGTCTGACCATTTGCGAGGATATCTGGCATCCCGACCCTGCGGCCAGCGCGCGTGCGGCCGGGGCGCAGGTGCTGATTAATCTTAACGCGTCCCCCTTTCATCGCGGCAAGCAGGCTGAGCGCATTGCTTTGGTATCTGACCGCGCTCGTTCACTGCAAATACCCGTGCTGTATGTGAATCAGGTCGGTGGCCAGGATGAGCTGGTCTTCGATGGTGGCTCCTTCGCGGTCGACGCGGCCGGCGCGGTACAAGCGCTCGCAACCACCTGTGAAGAGGCATTTTTAATTGCCGAGATTGACGCGGAGGGTGTGCTGATGGCCGGTGAGATGGCCAACCCGGCGGGTGATCTCGAGGCGGTCTGGCAGGCCCTGGTGCTGGGGATGCGTGATTACGTCGATAAAAATGGTTTTCCCGGTGTAGTGTTGGGGTTATCCGGGGGTATCGATTCCGCGGTGACGCTCGCGGTGGCGGTCGATGCGCTGGGCGCAGATCGTGTCGAGGCGATCATGATGCCTTTTCGCTAAACCGCTTCGATGAGTATTGAGGATGCCGAGACCGAGGCGCGGACTCTGGGTGTGCGGTTCAGTAACCTCTCGATAGAGCCTCTCTACGAGGCCTTCATGGCGACGCTGGCTGACGAATTCGCGGGGCTGCCACCGAATATCACCGAGGAAAATCTCCAGGCGCGCTGTCGTGGCGTGTTACTGATGTCGATCTCCAATAAACGCAATTTATTGGTGCTGACCACAGGCAATAAAAGCGAGCTCGCCGTGGGGTACTCCACGCTCTATGGCGATATGGCCGGAGGATTCGACGTCTTAAAGGACTGTCCAAAAATGCTGGTCTACGCGCTGGCCCGTTATCGCAATACGATCAGTGCCTGCATTCCCGAGCGAGTCATCACGCGACCCCCATCGGCGGAACTCGCGCCCGACCAGAAAGACGAAGACAGCCTACCCCCCTATGAGATTCTCGATCAGATCATCGAGCGATATGTGGAGCAAGATGCCTCGCGCGAGGATCTGATTGCCGCAGGGTTCAAGCCCGAGGATGTGCAGCGGGTGGTGAGGCTCGTTGACCTGAACGAATACAAGCGCCGCCAAGCGCCTGTGGGCGTGCGTATTTCGAGGCGTGCTTTTGGGCGTGACCGGCGTTATCCCATTACCTGGGCGTGGCGGTCTCCCCAGTAATGCCTCAGGACTTAGGGCGGTAGTTAAACTGGGGCGGCTTAGGGGGATCAAAGAGCCCCAAGGTGGCCTGATTAATCCACGAACGCTGCAGGCCATCCATGGTGTAGACGCTGTCGAAGGTGCAGCCGTCGGTCAGGTTGGGGTGATCGGGGTAGTTCTGGCAGAGCACATCGATCGAATCTTCGGCGAGGTCTGTGATTCCCAGCAACAGATAAGCTTGCGCCATAATTGCCAGTCCATCCGCAACGCTGGGCGTTTGCTGCATGTGTTCGACGACATACTTGCCGCGGTTAAGTGCCGCCATGTAAGCGCCCCGTCGGAAATAGTAATTGGCTACATGGATCTCGTGCCGCGCGAGCATGTTGCGCATATGGATCATGCGTAACCGCGCGTCAGGCGCATAAGCGCTGTCGGGGTAGCGCGCGAGGAGCTGGGAGAACTCAGCGAACGCAACCCTGATGTGGCTCACGTCGCGTTTGGTGTCATCCGAGGGGATAAAGCGCGAGAAAAACCCGGGCTCAAGGTCATAGGCCGCCAAGCCCTTCATGTAAAACGCATAGTCTACATTGGGGTGTCGCGGGTGTAACCGAATAAAGCGGTTCGCGGCTTCGGTTGCTGCCTCAAACTCATACGCGCCGTAGTGCGCATAAATGAGCTCAAGCTGCGCTTGCTCGGCGTACCGCCCAAAGGGGTATCGGCTTTCCAGCATCTGCAGGCTGCGCACCGCCAGGCTGAAATTCTCGTTTTTCAGGTGCCGCTGGGCCTCGCGATACAGTTGTTGTTCGCCTGAATCGGCAACTAATTCGTCGTCGTCGCCAAACCACGAGCAACCCGCGGTCGATAACACCAACAAGATCAATAGCGCACGCGCCAGCTGTTGTGGGAGGGCCAAAATCCGATGTCCACCGTGGTACATTCCGGGACCGTAGTGTAAACGCAACCGTCCGGGAGTCACAGCGCTTGGAAGAGGAACTTTTTGACGCGGAGGATGTCCGCGTGGCGCCGGTCTCCGAGGCCCTGCATGGGGCGCGGCTGGATGCGGCGGCGGCGGTCCTGTTTGCGGAATACTCGAGAAGCCGGCTGTCGGAATGGATCAAAGCGGGGCGCTTGTTGCTAAACGGGGCTCAGGCAAAACCCCGCGATAAAGTGGTACTCGATGACCAGCTGCAGCTAAGCCCTGAAAGAGAGGACCGGGTTGAGTGGCTGCCCGAGGCGCTACCCCTCGATATTCTCTTTGAAGACGAGCATGTGCTGGTGCTCAATAAACCCGCTGGTCTGGTCGTGCACCCCGCGGCAGGGCACGCGAGCGGAACGCTGGTCAACCGGTTATTGGCTCACGCACCTGAAATGGCCGCGTTACCCAGGGGCGGCATCGTGCATCGGCTGGATAAAGACACTTCGGGGATCATGTTGGCGGCACGCTCACCGCTGGCACACAAGTCGCTCGTCGCTCAGTTGGCGGATCGATCGGTCAGTCGCGTTTACAGTGCGATTTGCCGCGGGACGTTCTCGGGCGGGGGGGCCATCGATGCGCCCATTGGCCGGCATCCAACATCCCGCATCAAGATGGCCGTCGTGCCCGACGGTAAGCCTGCACTCACGCATTACCGCATCGCACAGCGCTTTGGCGCCCACACGCATCTCTCGGTGAGCCTTGAGTCGGGGAGAACTCATCAGATCCGGGTGCATCTGGCCTGGCGCAAGCATCCGTTGGTGGGTGATCCGCTCTATGGGGGTCGCGCCACCCGCCCGGCTGGCGCCAGCGATGCGTTGTTGCAAGCGCTGGAGGGCTTTCCCCGGCAGGCGCTGCACGCGCGTGAGCTGGCGTTTCAGCATCCCGATTCGGGGGCTCGGGTCCAATTAGCGACGCCGATCCCCGATGACATGAGCGCGCTGCTTGCCTGCTTGGAGGCGGAGGATCCCGCGTGAGCGGCGCACTCGATCTCATGGCTCCCGATCTGGGTGTCGAGGGAGTCGCGGTGCGCGTGACCACCCGCTCGGGCGGCGTGAGTGAAGCGCCGTTCAATGCGCTGAATCTCGGGCTACACGTGGGTGACGAGGCTCAGCGAGTGCTCGAGAACCGGGGCCGGTTGGAGTCGGCCATTGGTTGCTCACCGATCCGATGGTTGACGCAGGTACACGGTGTCGAGACAGTCGAAGCGAACGAGAAAGACGGCACACCCACCGCGGACGCCCAGTGGACGAGTGCGTTGCGGCGGCCGTTGGCGGTGCTCACTGCCGATTGCCTGCCTGTTGTGATGGTATCGAGAGACGCCAGTTGCGTCGGTATTGCGCATGCCGGCTGGCGCGGGCTCGCCGGTGGCGTGTTGGAGTCTTTAGTGACGGCGATGCCGGTGCCGGCGTCCGCCCTAGTCGCTTGGCTGGGCCCGGCGATTAGTGCCGCAGCCTATGAGGTCGGCCCCGAAGTGCGCGACGCGTTTGTCGCGCGTCTCGGATGCGCGGCTCAGGATGGATTTACTCCATCTTCCGCACGCGAAGGGCACTGGATGGCGGATCTGCCGGCACTGGCGCGCGTTACGCTGGCGCGGGCGGGCGTTGATCGAGTGGCCGGGGGTGACCACTGCACCGTGGGATCGGCCGCGCAGTTTTACTCTTATCGACGTGACGGCGCCGCGACCGGGC
>Ga0255772_10007030_pt1 | contig 10126 bp, 4 predicted proteins | sample 071ome_34_FD_179970 | JGI IMG/M metagenome (GOLD analysis project Ga0255772, IMG submission 179970) | Coastal salt marsh microbial communities from the Groves Creek Marsh, Skidaway Island, Georgia - 071411BT metaG (version 2) | ecosystem: Environmental > Aquatic > Marine > Intertidal zone > Salt... | reverse complement strand
TTAGCTCTCTGGTTGAAAGCAGCGAACTCATAATTCGCCTAAGGTGGGTTCGATCCCCACAACCAGCACCTTGCGAGTATGGTGGAATCGGTAGACACACCAGACTTAAAATCTGTTGGGCATTGCGCCCGTGGGAGTTCAAGTCTCCCTACTCGCACTAAAATAAATAAGACAAAACCCGTAAGTTATGTCTTATAGAATCGATACTGCTTACTGTTGGTATGACAATAGCAGTGTAATAGTGAAGATGTACTTTATCAATCAAGTTCCATTTACCTTTGATGAATTACCCGACGGACATCTGTATGATAAAGATCTAGTAGAACTTGCAAATAACGAAAGATCTTTTGAACCAGAAGACTTATACAAGAGTTCTTTCTATCTGATAGATGAGGAAGTACATCCTTGCTTATTTCCAGTAGAATTAGAAAATCCTGAGGATATGCCACAGGAAGATTATGAGTACCAGTATGATGAGGAAGATTTTATGGGTTGATAAATAAAACATAGAAATATATTGGCGAATATAATCCGATGCCTCTCAATAAGCTGGAAAACTTTATAAAGAATACTGAGGGACGTATTCTTTATGTAAATCCTAACGATCTTGATGCTACTGACGCTGCCGAAAATCAAGGTAATTCATTAACGACACCCTTCAAGACTATTCAGAGGGCATTAGTTGAGGCTGCTAGATTTTCATATCTGAAAGGAAACAATAATGATCAGGTAGAGAAGACAACAATTCTTCTGTTTCCTGGGGAGCACGTAGTTGATAACCGTCCTGGTTATGGTATTAAAGATAATAGTGGTGCAAAAGCAGTAGATCAAACTGGTGGAGAGACTGTAGCAACCACAACTTTTGGTATCAAAAACACCTCTATCTTTGATTTAACTCAAGAAGATAATATTCTTTATAAGTTCAATAGTATTCATGGTGGTGTCATTGTACCTAGAGGTACTTCAATCGTTGGTCTAGACCTCAGAAAGACTAAAATTAGACCAAAATATGTACCTAATCCAACCGATAGCACTGTAAATTCATCAGCAATCTTTAGAGTTACTGGTGCTTGTTATTTCTGGCAGTTCTCTATTTTTGATGGTGATGAACTGGGATTGGTTTATACTGATGATTCTGATTTTGGTTCTGCTAACAAGTCAACACCAACATTCTCCCACCACAAACTGACTTGTTTTGAGTATGCTGATGGTGTAAATGTCCCAACAGGATATACCATCACTGATTTGGATATGTATTATGCGAAGTTGTCTAATGCTTTCAATTCTGAAATTAGACCTATTGATGAGGATTGGCCATCTAATGAATTAGGATTTGCAAAACAACGTCCAGAATGGGAGATTGTTGGTGCTTTCGCAGCAGATCCTGTAAATATTTCTGCAGTTAGTCAACTTGGAAGAGTAGTTACTGTAACAACATCTAGTGCTCATAATTTAACAACGGGCACTCCGATCAGAATTAGAGGAGTTTCTGGGGCTGGAATAACATATCCTTACAATATAAGCACAAAAGTAAACTCTGTACCTAGTGAAACCCAGTTTACATACTTACTTGAGTTGATTCCTCCTGGACTGAATGCATCTCCATCTACATCAGGAGCAACAGTTACTATTGAAACTGATACCGTATCTGGTGCTTCTCCTTATATCTTCAATATCTCCATGCGTTCTGTATGGGGTATGAATGGAATGCACGCCGATGGTGGTAAAGCATCAGGTTTCCGTTCAATGGTTGTTGCACAGTTTACTGCTGTGTCACTTCAGAAAGATGATAGAGCATTCGTAAAATATAACCAATCATCTAGAAGTTATGATAGCAATTCGGCAGCAAAAGTATCTGGTGCTGAGTTATCGGCTGGTTCTTCACAGGCTGATTCTACTAAGGTATATCATCTTGATGCAGAAGCAAAGTATAGAACTGGATGGGAAACATCACATATCAAAGCAAGTAATGATGCTTTCGTTCAGATTGTTTCCGTCTTTGCTATCGGTTTCACCAGACACTTTGATGCAAGAAGTGGTGCAGATTATAGCGTAACAAACTCAAATTCAAACTTTGGTCAACTTTCTCTTGCTTCGAGTGGATTTAAGAAAGAAGCATTTAATAAAGATAATACGGCATATATTACTTCGGTAATTACACCAAAAGCAATCACGAGCACCGAAGAAGATGTTGATTGGATTTCGATTGATGTTGGACTAACAACCTCCGTCGGTATTAGCAGTCATTTATATCTTTATGGTTTCAATAGTAAAGATGATAAACCACCAGTAGTTATTCAAGGGTATAGAGTTGGTGCTAGAACCAACGATAAACTTTATTTGACCCATGATGGAACTACATACTCTTCCGATATACACATGCTCAACAATGAGTTGAGCACAACTGGAACAGGGACCACTATTGCTTTAGGAACTAGTAGTGGATATAAGAGTTATACTGTATCATCAGTATCATCAAATATTTTAACGATTGGTACTCACAATCTTATTACTGGTGAAAAAATTAAACTCATTAGTGACACTGGCGATCTTCCAGAAAATATTATTGAACATCAGACTTACTATGCTATCAATCATTCCGCAACTCAGATTAAACTTGCATCATCTTCGACAAATGCACAAAACGGAACTAATATTACAATATATGGTGGCGTACAACTAAAAGTATTAAGTAGAGTATCTGACAAAGATTCTGGCGATGTTGCTTCTCCAATTCAATATGATTCTGTTTACAATAATTGGTTTATTCATGTAAATACAAATAATTCAATTTACTCAGCATTACCAACACTTATTGCTGATGGTATAACTGATAGAACAATCCCCACAATCTTCAGAAGAAGAGAGGACCCCAGAAGTATTGATGATAAACTCTACAAGTTTAGAGTTGTTATTCCGAAAGAAATTCAAAATACAAAAGATCCAGAGGAAGGATTTGTAATCCAGGAATCTTCATCAACTTCCAATACTTTATTCTCACCATCATCAATTACTGCTTCAAATTACGATTATAATAGAAATCCAAGATTTATTAGCAATTGTTCAGTAGTATCAACTACTGTAACTGTAGAAACAGATTTACCTCATAATTTAGATCAAGGTGATAACGTTACTGTTAAAGGTGTGACAAGCACCGATAATACAGCGGGAACTATTGATGTTGGATATAACGGTACATTTGAGGTAGTTAGTGTATCTACAAATTCATTTACATATTCGACAACGGATATCAATGGAAAGGTACATACTCCAGGAACATTTACAAATAATACTTCAACTAGAGATACAAATCTACCTAGATTTGAGAGAAATGATTTAAAGAGTAATTATTATGTTTACAGAAGAGATATAATTACTCCTCACATATATCCCGACCAAGATGGTGTTTATCATGTTTATGTTTTAAATGCTGATAATGCTATTGAAACTCATTTCACAGATTCTAAGTTTAGTCAAAATGTAACTGACCTTTATCCTCAACTCGATAGAGACAATATTGATGAAAATCCACCAGCAGCAAAAACATACGCAAAGAGATCACCTATTGCTAGTGTTGTAACTGATGATCTGAAAAAGAGCATTACCAGAGAGACTACTGATAAGATTTTAAGGGACTTCTCTATTGGTATTCCTGTTTCTAGTGCTACTGCATCGTCTGGCGGCATCAGTACAATCACATTCTCTAAAAATCATGATTTAAGTGGTGTTGTTACTTATAATACCCTTGATGGTGGTTCTGGTCACACTAACGGAACTTATTATAATGTAAAACTCTATAATGAAATTGGACTTTCTACATGGGATGGTGCAACTGCAAAAGTTGTAGTTGCTGGTAATCAAGTAACCAGTGCTGAGATTATCTCTGGAGGTTCTGGATACACTAGTGGCGACACACTTTATTTTGATAGTGGAGTAATTGGTGGATCTGCTGATGCTAACATTACATTAGCAACATCTGGAATCTCTACAGTAATAGGTAATACTATTCAGGTTACTGGTTCTGGAACCACAACAGGTGGTTATTATCGTATTACTGGTGTTCCTGCTAAGAATCAGATTTCGATTGGTCTTACAAGTGGTGACCCAACGATTACATCAAGTCAGTATGTAATTAATGTGGCACCAGAAGTTATTGTATCTTCTAAGTCTTTCTCTGGAACTACATCAACTTATACGACATCGAGAGCACATGGTTTAGTCTCTGGAAATAAAGTTACAATTCTAGATTCTTCCCATAACAATCTTGGTGAGTTCTTAGTTTCTACATCTCCAACACCAACAACTCTCACAGTTGTAACAACTACAGATATTAGTGCAAAGTATATCTTGAAGCACGCATTATCAGCAAATAATGAAATATCTGGTGTTGGTGATGAAAACTTAGCGACTAGATGTTATTCATTCTATGATAATGAGATTCTTACATTAAGTGCAGATTCTGGAAAGGTAACAAACTTGGAGGTATCACTGGCTAGCAGTGGTATTTCTACTACCTCTAGATTCGAGATTGGTTCTTATATTCAAGTAGAAGATGAGATTATGAGAATTACCAGCAGCACCCTTAGTGGTTCTGGTAATAATGAAATCACAGTAATTCGTGGTGTGTTTGGTACAACCAACGTAAATCATGCTTCTGGTTCTTTAGTTAAGAAGATTAAACCACTTCCTATCGAGTTCCGTAGACCATCTTATGTTCGTGCTTCTGGTCACACATTTGAGTATCTTGGATATGGTCCTGGTAATTATTCGACAGGTCTTCCACAAGTTCAGATAACCACCCTATCCGAAAAAGAAGAATATCTATCTCAAGCACAAGAACGAGATTGTGGTATTGTTGTCTATACTGGAATGAACAATGATGGTGACTTCTTTATTGGTAACAAGAAAATCAATTCTGCTACTGGTAAAGAAACAAACTTTGATATTCCAGTTGCAACAATAACTGGTCAAGATCCATCTAGATTGAGTGAAGTATTTGATGAGGCTATCATTAAAGAAAGACTTCTTGTTGAGGGAGGAAACTCTGGAACAATCTTATCACAGTTTGATGGTCCAGTTAAATTTACTAATGAAGTTAGATTTACTGGTGATGCCATACTCACAAATCCATCAATAACAAATGTTTCTGTCGGTCAAACTATAACAGCAGAAAACGTCAAAGTAGGAAGAATTCATCTTAAATCTTCAACAAGTCAAGTAACTACAACATCTGGTAATCTTGATCTGTGTGCTACTACTGGTTCTGTCGTTGCTATCTGCACCAATACTACAATTAGTGGTATTCTGAGTGTAACTGATGACATCACTGCTTTCTGGACTTCTGATGAAAGATTGAAAGACAATGTTACTGCGATTGATGATCCTCTTGCGAAGGTTATTTCAATCAGTGGTAATACATTCGATTGGAATGAGAAGTCTAATAAGTCGGGACATGATGTTGGACTGATTGCACAAGAGATTGAGAAAGTCCTACCAGAAGCGGTTACAACAAGAGATAATGGATACCTTGCTGTTGATTACCATAAGGTTGTTCCTCTCCTTGTAGAGGCAATCAAGGAACTCTCAGGTAAGGTAGAAGACTTGGAACAGAAACTATCTGATAAATAACTCTAAAGCTTATAATAATGGCAAATTTTAGGAAGTCATTTAACTTTAGGAATGGTGTACAAGTTGATGATGATAATTTTGTAGTAAGCAGTAATGGAGCAGTAGGAATTGGAACATCAATTCCTCTTGGATATCTTTTAGATGTACGTGGAGATGCTAGCGTAACTGGACTTGTTACTAGCGCACAGATATATTCTGGGGTTGGAACGGTCACAAACTTAACATCAACAAATTTTAGTGTTGGTGTTATTACTGCTACCCAATTAAAGTTGGGAAGTTCTGAAATAGTTAGCAACTTAATTGGATATGCTCGCACAACATTTATTACTGATAATGGTGGTATAGGTCTTCATACGACTTCCAAAATAGGAATTAACACTACAACCAGTCCTGGTGCATCAGACGATGAATTAGTTGTAGGTGGAGATGCAACTATAAATGGTACTTTAACAGCAACCACATTTAGTGGGTCTGGCGCTTCACTAACCTCCATTCCAAATAGTGCAACAACAGCAACTAATACAAATACAAATTCTACAATTGTTGCTAGAGATGCATCAGGAAACTTTAGTGCTGGAACTATCAGTGCTGCTCTAAGTGGTAATGCAACCACCGCATCTAATCTTACAGGAAGTCCTAGCATTACTGTTACCAGTGTAGGGACAACTGATGTTAATGCATCTGGTATTGTTACTGCAACCACAGAACTTAATGTTGGGACAGGAGGAACTGCTTTAACTTCTCTGAATAGCGGAAGACTTGGTATTGGAACAGCAAATCCTACGTCAGAAATTCAAGTTAGAAAATCTTCAGGGTCACTTTTAGAAGTTATTTCTGATAGTGGTCAAGCAAGAATTAGTATAGGTCAATCCGTTGGTGTTGGTAAGAGTACAGGTGTTATTAGATTTGGAAATAGTGCAAATGATTTAGACATCATCAACAATGATAATGATGGTGATATAAACTTCTTGTTGAATGGTAACGGTTCTGCTGGAAATGGCAAATTCTCTTGGAAAGATGGAAATGGATTTACCGAGGTAATGTCGGTTTCCAGTAATGGAAACTTCTCAGTTCTTGGTATCACCACTCTCGCTTCTAATGGTGGTATTACTACAACTGGTGGACATCTTTATGTAAATAATAATCTTTCTGTTGGTGGAACAATAACAGCAACAGATATTACTTTACCAAGTATAGTTTCTGACACCAACTTAAATAATAGCAGCGGTATTACTACTGTTGCTGAGATTCATGTTCTTGGTTCTGATTCAAAAATTGGATTGGGAACTAACACACCAATCGCATCTATTGATGGTATTGGAAAGACAGCATATCTTGGTAAAGTTGCAATCGGATATACCGAAGCAACTAGCGAACTCAACACATATGATCTTGCGGTAAATGGTGATATTAAAACATCATCTATCCTTGCCGAATCATTTAATTTTAGTGTTGCATCAGGTGTTATGACTGCTCCTGGTGGATTTATTAGTGCAGCATCTACATCCCCAGTTCAAATTCTATTGGAAGGATCCACATTAATATTCAATGTAGTTGGAATCGGTTCTACCTCATTCACACTGTCTTAATTAGTAGGTTAAAGATATGGCTTCTGGTTCATATAATTCTAATCAAGGAAACGGAGCAACTTTATCAATTCCAGCATCTGCATATAATATAAGAATATCTTTAGCAGGTGCTTCTGGTGGAGGTGGTGGTAGTGATAATGGTGGCAGCGGCGGCGGTGGCGGTAGTGGAAGAAGTGGTACTTTTTCCTTACCAGATTTTACTGCGATAACACTACGAAGTTATAGTGGCGGACAAGGTGGTCAAGGTGGTTCCTGCTTTGGATCTGCTGGCAGTGCTGGAAGTAGTAATGTTGCTAGTGGTGGTTCTGGTGGTAACAAAAGTGGTTGCTCTGGATCTGGTGGAGGAGGTGGCGGTGCCTCAGGTGTTTATAGTGTAACTCATGGTGCATGGATAATCGTTGCTGGTGGCGGCGGTGGAGGTGGTGGTGGTTCGTGGAATCGTAATGCATCTGGTGGAAGTGGTGCTGGGGGATTTAGTGGAGGCGGTACTCCCTCTAGAGGAAATGGTTCTAATGGTAATGGTGCATCTTGTGGTGATGGTGGTGCTGGCGGTGGCGGTGGAGGTGGCACCAGTGGTGGCGGTGCTGGTAGCGGTGGATGTGATAATCAAAGTGGTGGATCTGGTGGTGGCGGAGGAGGAAGTGGTTATAATAGCAGTAGAGCAACATTACTTAGTCAAGGTGGAAATGGTGGTGGAGGATATGTATCAATTTCTTATTCTTATGCCATTGCAGAGATTAACTATTTTAGAGCAATACCAAACCCAAGAACAGATGGAACTTATGATGTAGAATTGCAATGGGAAGCTATTGACGCCGCGAGTGCATCAATAGATCAGGGTGTCGGACCAGTATTACTAACTGGAACACAAACAGTAAATACTGGGTTATCACCATCCAATGAAATTTTAACAAAAACCTACACATTAACAGTAACTGGTTTTGATGGATCAACCATATCTCAAAGTATAACAGTTGCAATGGTTGATGGGTCTGTAACAACTAATAATACTAGTTTTTATAGTTCCGGTCCAATATCTTTTTCATCATTAAGAACTAACTTCAAAGAAACTGTTTCAGGATCTATAAGTGCATCACAACTAATAAGAAAGACATCAACATCTTTAACAAATCCAATAGTTCCAGATTCTACAGAAAATAGAATTTCTGGACCATTAGGTAATGGCATCACATCATTAGAGCAAAATTTGAGTATATCACAATTCAGAAATTCTATCAAATATTATAAATTAGTCCAGTCTGGTGGTGTTATAGATCTAGATATAGATACCCCATCAAATACAATATCCACTTTTAGTGGATGGAATAACAATTTAGATAAAAATATTGTAAAAACATTTACAATATCTGGCAATTGTCAGTCATCAGACACATATTATTATCAATCTCCGCAAACACCAGCAGCAAAATTTAGTTCTACAACAGTACATAATTTAACAATAGCAGTAACTGGGTCTGTGAAAGGATCTGATGGTATGAATAATCTTCCTACTTCTAGTGGAGCAACATCAAGAACTGGTTCTAAGTTAATAACTCCAAATCCAAATGGTGGAAATTGTATGGAAATTGATGTGGCAAATGGATCTATCACTGTTGATGTTGGATCCTCTGCCTCTATTGTTAAAGGAATTAAATTCTCAGCACCCTATTCAGATGGAGCAGCAATTACTGGCACTAATTATACTGTACAAGGATCTATAAGTGGAGCAACAATACAAGGTTTATTTTTGGCATCTTGACAGACTGATAAAATCCCTGTAGACTACCTTTGTCCTGGTTGAAGATGAGACTCTAAGGTCTTACCGGAACCAATTAGGAAACTGTCACAGAGCCCATCGGTAGAGTCCCCACCGTGCTATAATAGTCCCATACGCGATGAGGACTGTGATGCAACTCCGACCCCACCAGCAGGATGCTCTGGATTCTATGCTGGCATTTGACAAGGGTCAGATTGTCATCCCCACTGGGGGTGGTAAGACTCCCGTTATGTTCCACGATCTGATTGTCAACTGTCAGTATATCGACAATGGTATGACTACTGTTGTTGTTGCTCCTCGTATCCTTCTTGCTGAGCAACTGTGCTCTGAGTTCTTGGAGCACATTGATACTACCAATACTCACATTCTTCACGTTCACAGTGGAGAAACTCATCACTTCTCTACCACTAACCCTAGTAAGATCAACCTGTTCGTCAACACTGCACGGACTGCTGGTGAGAATGTAATTATCTTCACCACCTATCATTCTCTGCACCGTCTGCAACAGGCAGATGTTGAGGTCAATACGATTTACTTTGATGAAGCACACAATTCGGTCCAACGTAACTTCTTCCCTGCTACGGAGCACTTCTCTGCTGTTGCTGACCGCTGCTATTTCTTCACTGCTACTCCTAAGCACTCTCTTACTGTTTCCAAGCCTGGGATGAACGACCCTGAGGTTTATGGTAACGTGATCTGCAACGTTCCTGCTCCTAAGTTGGTTGAGGAAGGTTACATTCTTCCTCCTAAGGTTGTTGTGAAGCAACTGGATATGGTGCAGGACAAGCAGATGATTGCTGACCGTGACTCTCAGAACCTACTGGACACCATTGATGAAAACTCCTTGAATAAGATTCTTATCTGTGCTCGTTCTACCAAGCAGATTGTCAAACTGCTGGCTGAATCTGACTTCCGCAAAGAGTTGTCTGAGCGTGGTTATTCGGTGATGTATATTACTTCCAAGACTGGTGCCATTATTGATGGTCAGAAGGTCAATCGTGAGGTGTTCTTTGACACTCTCAACGCTTGGGGCAAGGATCCCTCTAAGAAGTTTGTTGTTCTGCACCACAGCATCCTGTCCGAGGGCATCAACGTCAGCGGTCTGGAAGCAGTCCTGTTTATGCGTAATATG
>Ga0255772_10007022_pt1 | contig 10130 bp, 9 predicted proteins | sample 071ome_34_FD_179970 | JGI IMG/M metagenome (GOLD analysis project Ga0255772, IMG submission 179970) | Coastal salt marsh microbial communities from the Groves Creek Marsh, Skidaway Island, Georgia - 071411BT metaG (version 2) | ecosystem: Environmental > Aquatic > Marine > Intertidal zone > Salt... | reverse complement strand
CGGTGAGCACGACGACAGCGACGCCGGGGTCGTCGGCGGCAGCGAGGAAAGCCTCGGTGGTGCCGTCCCACATCTCGGTGTTCATTGCGTTCTTGGCCTCGGGGCGCCGGAACGTGATGGTGCGAATCCGGCCATCGTCGACGATGTCGATCATCAGAATCGACCTCCGTCGACCAGGAACTGTTGTGCGGTGCATGCCGCTCCGTCGTCGGCGGCGAGGAAGAGGATCATCTGGACGAACTCCTTGGCGTAGATCCGACGCTTGATTGCCTGGTCGTTCAAGGTGCCCTCTTCGCCCTCGGGCGACCACCATTTCTCAAGTTGGCGCTCCGTGGCGACCCAGCCGGGCAGCACGGTGTTGACCCGAACCCCGTGTGGTCCGAAGGTGCGGGCCATGGTGCGGGTGATGCCCTCGACCCCGGATTTGGCGATGGCGTAGCCCGGGAAGAAGTCCTCTTGCATCATGTAGCTCGACGAGCCGACATTGATGATGGAGCCGTGTTCGGCGGCGATCATCGCTGGCGCAACGGCTTGGATCGCAAAGAACTGGTGGCGAAGATTCACGTTGAGTCGGTCGTCCCAGTACGCCGGCGTCATCTCGTCCCAGGTGTGGCGGTCGTCATTGGCGGCATTGTTGACGAGCACTGTGAAGTCCCCGAGGTCGGCGGCCATGTCGGCGATCGCAGCCTGTGTGGCCTCGATGTCGCGCAAGTCGACGATGCGGTACACCGGCGTATGCCGGGCACCGGCAGCAGCGCAGCGGGCCACGACCTCGGCGGCCTTGGTCTCCTGGAGATCCAGAAAGGCGACCGCGGCGCCTTGCATGGCGAATGCTTCGACGGCGGCGGCGCCGATGCCGTCGGCCCCTCCGGTGACCAGACAGGTGCGATCGACGAGCGACGGGTACTGGGCGTATTCGGCCTCGGGTGCGGCCGTGGGGTCGATCATCAGGGTGCTCCTGTTCCGGGGATCATGACGATCTTGGCGCGTGGCCCCGGTCAATTCCACGCCGAACCGTGATCGACGCTGCCGGGATGAAGGTCAGCGCAGCGTCGAGACGCCGCCCGGTGGTGCGGGAGGTCAGAAGCCGTACACCTCGGCGGGATTGCCGACGAGGATGCGTTGTCGGTGCTCGGCGGGGATCCAGTCGGCGCGCCACGCCACGATGTCGTCATGCGACGGTGGATCGCTTTGGCCCGGGTGGGGCCAGTTGCTGGCCCAGAGCATGCGTTCGGGCGCGTCGGTGATGAGTGTTCGGGCGATTTCGGCGACGTCGTCGTGGGGGCGGGGGAGTGCGGAGCCCTCGTATGGAGCGGACAGCTTCACCCAACACCGACCCGCGGCCACGAGCCGTCGGAGGGCGGTGACCCCGGCGGAGTCGACGCCCTGCGGCGGCATGAACCGGCCGACATGATCGATGACGAGGTCGGTCGGCAGCGCGAGGAGCCGCTCGACGAGTTCGGGAAGGTCGTTGCCGTCGAGCTGGAGTTGAAGATGCCAGCCGAATTCGGCGACCGTCGCTGCGGTTGGTTCGAGTTCGTCCCATCCGACTGCGCCACCGGGAAGCATGTGGAACCTGGCTCCTCGGACTCCGAGAGCGTTCAGCTTCTTCAACGTCGGCGCTCTGGTGCTCGAGTCGACCACCATCACGCCACGAGCGGCTGCTCCGAATGTCGCCATCGCTGCGACCTGGCATCGGTTGTCGAAGCCGTACGTGGTCGGCTGGACGACGACGACTCGTTCGCTCCCGAGCGCTGCTTGGGCTTCGGCGTAGTCGGCCGGCGAGGCGTCGGGTGGTCGAAGGACGGCGTCGGGGGCGGTGGGGTAGCGGCTGTCGTAGATGTGCATGTGCGTGTCGCACACACCGGCGAGTTCGCTCACTGTGCGGCCCACCAGGCTCGGAGGCGTGCGTCGTGCTCGGGGTTGGCAAGTCGGGGTGGAGTGTGGCCAGCGAGGATTGCGGCGACCTGCTCGACGGATGACCGGGCCTGGGCGTCGGCGTTCTCGGGCGTGAGGCCGCCGAGGTGCGGTGTGGCGATGACATCGGGCCGAGCCGCCAGCAGCGGATCGGGCCGTTGATCGGGTGCGGTGCCAACATCGCACGCGAACGCCTGTAGATGCCCGCGGTCGAGTGCATCGGCCACGGCAGCCTCGTCGACGATTTCGCCGCGGCTGACGTTCACGAGGATCGAACCGGTGCGCATCATCGAGATCGCGTTCGCATCGATCAGGCCCTCCGTTTCGGTGGTGGACGCCACAAGCGGGAACACCACATCGGCTGTGCTCAGCGCCTCGTCGAAGCTGACCTGCCGAAGGTCGGACGGAACGGCGGCGAAGGGGTCGTGGACGATCACGTCGAGCCCGGCGGCTCGGAGAAGATCAGCAAGGTAGGTACCGATCGACCCGTGGCCGATCACCGCTGCGGTCATCCCTCGAAGTTGGCGACCTGGGCGCTGCGGTGGTTCCTGGCGTGCCCGGTAGTCGATGGTTGACGCTGTGATGTTGCGGGCGGCATCGAGCAACAGCCCGAGCGCGAGTTCGGCAGTGGACGCGACGAAGCTCTTGTCGGCGTGTCCGACCACCACCCCGGCACGGGATGCAGCGGCGATGTCGATGGTGGAGATGTCGACTGCCGTGCGGAGGAAGGCGATCACGTCGGCGTGGGAGTTGAAGAACGCGGCGTCGCCTGGTGTTGCTCGATGAGCGATGACGATCTGGCAGCCGGCTGCAGCCGTCAGGAGTTCGTCGGTGGAAAGGTCGCCATCGGTCGGGTTGGTGACGATGTCGACGTCGAGCGCTTGGAGCTCTGGGAGTGCCCGTCCGTAGTACGCATCGAGGTCCTCGGGGTTATGCGTGAGGAAGACGCTCGGGGTCATGGGTCGGACCGTACACGCCGCTCGCGACTTCGGTCGGCGGCGATGAAGATCGAATCGTTGCTCCCGCTCGGCAATCTCGATCCTGGGCTGCGTGAACCTGACACCCCGCTCGACATCCGGGATTTCGCCCGGTTGTCGAAGGTCGCAGAGGACGTCGGTCTTGATGCGGTCCTCGTCGAGGAGACCAAGGACGATCCCTTCCAGATGATGGCCCTCGGCGCCACGACAACCGAGCGCATCCAGCTCGGAACATCGGTTGCGATGGCGTTTCCCCGAAGCCCGACTGCGACTGCGATGTCGGCGTGGTCGTTGGCGAAGCTCAGCGAGGGTCGCTTCATGCTGGGGCTGGGTACACAGGTACGCGCCCACATTCAGCGCCGTTTCGGCTTGGATTGGCGTGCTCTTGCACCGTGGATGCGCGACTACATCGGCGCGATGCAGGCGGTCTGGCGGTGCTGGCAGGATCGCACGCCGCTTGAGTTCGAGAGCGAGCACTACACGCTCAACCTGATGGTGCCGCTGTTCGATCCAGGCCCGATCGATCACCCGGACATTCCGATTCATGTCGCCGTCATCGGTCCGAACATGACCGCGATGGCGGGGGAGTGTGCCGACGGCATCCGTCTGCATCCGGTGGTGACGACGAAGTACATCGACGAGGAGGTGCTGCCGAACCTGGCTCGGGGTGCGGCTCGCGCTGGTCGCGATGTCGACGAGGTCGAGGTGTGTCTCAAGCCGCTGATCAGCACGGCGCCCGACGAGGAGCGGCTCGAACAGGTGATCCGTACGGTCCGAGCTCGGTGTGCGTCTTATTTGTCGACGCCGTCGTACCGACGGGCGTTTGCCATCCACGGCTGGGAGGACCGGGCCCGCGAGGCGAGCGAGTACAGCCGGGCCGACCGATGGGAGGAGATGCCGGATCTCGTCGATGACGACATGCTCCACACGATCGCGACGATCGGGACCTACGACCAGGTCGCCGACAAACTCAACGAGCGTTTCGCCTCCCGCCTGGATCGGGTCGAGTTCTCCGTTCCGGTGAACAGCCCCGAAGATGCTGAGGCGTTCCGGGAGATCCTGGGCCGACTCGACCGCAGCTGAGCCGAAGGTCGTCTTCCCGGCCTCCGGCGGCAGAGCAACGAGACGAGGAGTCAGTCGTTCTCGACGAAGCGGCGAGCCTTCGCCCGCTTCCCTCGAATCGTCGTGCCGTTGATCGCCGCGATCGTCGACTCGACCTCCGCCTCGGGTACTCCGACGACCGAGTAGTGGTCGGAAATGCGGATTGGTCCGATGTCTCGGCCGGTCAGCGCCGTCTCGTTGGCGATACAGCCGACGAGATCGCCGGGACGGATGTGGCCCCGTCGGCCGACACCGACGTAGATCAACCCGGTGCCGGGGCCGACGTTGCCGCGCTTTTGGCCTTTCGGGCCGCCCTTGCGGTCCTTGCCGCCGTCCCGCTGGACACGGTCGCGTTCACGCGGCTTGCGTTCTGATGCGTCGGGAATCTCGACCTCGTCGGTGGTGGCGCCCCGTGCCTGATGGAAGAGCTTGATCGCAGCAAGGGCGACATCGCGATCGGGGTTGCCGTCGGCAACGAGCTCGAACAACACCTGTTCGTAGTCCTCGAGGTCGTCGCTCAGTGTTGCTTCACGGATCGCGTCGACGGTGACCTCGATCTGGCGGGTCCGGAGATCACCGACCGTGGGGATCTTCTGGATGTCGATCTCCTGCTTGGTGAGCCGCTCGATGTTCTGGAGCAGCCGTCGCTGACGGGGCTCGGCGAGCGTGATCGCAACACCTTCGCGGCCGGCCCGTCCCACTCGACCGATGCGGTGGACATAGCTCTCCGGCGACGAGGGCACGTCGTAGTTGACGACATGGGTCAGGGTGTCGACATCGAGACCGCGAGCAGCGACGTCGGTGGCGACGAGGAGTTCGGCGGTGCCGTCCTTGAGGCGCCCCATGACTCGGTCGCGCTGTTGCTGATCCATGCCACCGTGGAGGGCTTCGGCCCGGTACCCGCGGCCGTTCATCGTGGCGGTGAGTTCGTCGACCTCGCCCCGGGTGCGGCAGAACACGATGGTGGCGACGGGCGCTTCCATGTCGAGGACGCGGCCGAGTGCGTTGGCCTTGTGCTGACGCATCACGACATAGGCGGTTTGGCGAACACGGGCGCGTTCGGCAGCCGTGTCGGCGGCGGCGATCTTCACGAGCACGGGGTTGCGCTGGTAGGTCTCGGCGATCTTCTGGATCCGGGACGGCATGGTGGCGGAGAACAGCACCGTCTGTCGTTCGGCGGGTGTTTCCTCGAGGATCGTCTCGATGTCCTCGGTGAAGCCCATGTCGAGCATTTCGTCGGCCTCGTCGAGCACGACAGTGCGGATGTCATCGAGTGCGAGCGAACCGCGACGGATGTGGTCGATTGCCCGGCCGGGGGTGGCGACCACGACATGCACGCCTCGGCGGAGTGCCTGGAGCTGGCGGGGGATGGGCTGGCCGCCGTAGATCGGTACGACCTTGAGACCTTGACCTCGGCCGTAGGTGTGCATGGCCTCGCTGACCTGGACGGCGAGTTCGCGGGTCGGGACGACGACGAGCGCTTGGGGCACGGCCGGCGAGTTCGGCGCGATCGCCTCGATGATGGGGAGGGCGAACGCCGCCGTCTTGCCGGTGCCGGTGGCGGCCTGGCCGAGCAGGTCGACGCCGGTCAGCAGCTGGGGGATCGCTTCGGCTTGGATGGGGGTGGGCTCTTCGTAGCCGAGTTCGACGAGTCGGGCGAGGAGTTGCTCTCGGAGGCCGAGCGCGGCGAAGCCGCCCTGCTCGGGCTCGATGGTGGGGGCGTCGGCATCGCTCATTGCGCTACTTCCAAAAGGGAACAGCCGAGCCTAGGTCTGATCCGGGTCCGCCCCGCGGCTCCACGATGTGACTCGTGTCGCCGCCTAGTAGACGAGGGTGCCGTAGCTCAGGAGTTCGCTCGCGTTGTTGTTGATCCGGACGGCCTCGAAACGCACGTTGACGACGCCAACCGCACCCTTTGCGTGTGCGGCCTCGAGCATTCGGAGACTCGACTCGGCGCGGGCTTGGTCGAGCACCGGGGTAAAGGAACGGATCTCTCCACCGAAGACGTTTCGCCATGCGCCGACGACTTGGCGGATGTAGTCGGCGCCCATGACGACGCTTCCTACGACGAGCTCGCCGTGACGCGGCTCGTCGAGTCCGGGAAGGGTGGGACGAGGGGAAAGGGTGATGTGGGCCACGTCGGCCCGGCGACGTTCGATGTGGGCCCCGCGACGACGATGAGCGACGCGCCCGCCGGCGGCCGCGAGGATCAACACCAGCGGGATCGCCAGTTGGATCAGGACGCCGGTCACGGCGCCGGAACCGCCACCACTGCGGTGCCGTAGGCGTACATTTCGGCTGCGCCGCCGGCAACGGTCGAGGTCGTGAAGCGGACGTTTACGATTGCGGTCGCGCCGAGTGCCTGCGCTTCGGCAACCATGCGGCTGGTGGCCTCGGCTCGCGACTCGGCGAGTAGTTCGGTGTAGGCCTTCAACTCGCCACCGGCCATGTTCTTGAACGCAGCACCGATGTCACGTCCGAGGTGCTTTGCCCGGATGGTGTTCCCGCTGACGAGCCCTTTCACCTCGGTGATGTTCCAGCCGGGGATGGTCTCGGTATTGACGAGTTGCATGGTGGTCCTCTCCGGCCTGTGGGGCACGATCGATCCCGAGCAGTATCGCGCGGGTGCGAAGGTCGTCGTGGCCGGTCGCGGCCGAGGATGACCGGCCGGCGAGAGTCGACGGAATCTGACACCAAGGGCAAGAGTTCCTACGATCACGTGCGGTAGGGAGGTCACGATGGCGCGAGTAGTGGTGTGGGGTACGGGCAACGTCGGTCGTCCGGCGATCCGGGCGGTTGCCGCTCATCGAGACCTCGAACTAGCCGGCGTGATCGTTGCCAATCCGGACAAGGTCGGTGTCGATGCTGGCGTGTTGGCCGGGCTGGAGCCGCTGGGCGTGGCGGCCACTGACGACATCGATCTCGCCTGCTCATCTGACGTCGACGCCGCCGTGTACACGGTGAACTCCGACTTTCGGCCCGTCGAGTCACAGGCCGAGGTCGAGGCGGTGTTGCGGGCCGGCACGAATGTGGTGACGCCAAGTTTCTATCCGCTCTATCACCCGCCCTCGACGCCGCCTGCGCTTGCCGAGCCGATCCGAGCGGCGTGTCACGAGGGTGGTTCGTCGATCCTCGCCTCGGGCATCGACCCGGGATGGATCTGCGACATTCTCCCGCTGTTCCTCACCGGAATGAGCGCGGACATCACCGAGATCCGCAGCCGCGAGATCTTCAACTACGCGCTCTATGACCAGCCTGACGCGGTTCGTACGCTGATCGGTTTCGGTGGGCCGATGGAAGCCACCCCGCCGATGCTGCTCGACTTCGCGTTGGAGATGGTGTGGGGCCCGGTCGTTCGTGTTGTTGCGGATGGTCTTGGTGTTGCGATCGACGAGATCCGCACTGTTGTCGAGAAGCGGGCGTTGGAACGCACGGTCACCGTCGCCGGCATGGGCGACTTTGAGAAGGGCGGCATGGGCGCCTTCCGCTTCGAGGTGCAGGGCATCGTCGACGGTCGTCCCCTGATTGTGATGGAGCACATCACCCGTATCGACGACGAGTGCGCCCCTGAGTGGCCTGTGCCGCACACCGGCCAGGGCCTGCACGCCGTCACCGTCTCCGGCCGTCCCGATCTCACCGTCGAGGTCCACGGTACCGAACACGGTGAACCCGGCGCCGCCGGTGGCGGCAATGCCACTGCCGCCAACCGCATCGTCAATGCCATCCCCGAGGTGTGCACCGCCGAGCCAGGCATCGTGCACCCGCTCGACGTCGCACGCGTCGTCGCTGGCGGCCAAGTGCGCCGAGGATGAAAACGACGAAATCCCGGCCAGGAGGCCGGGATTTGCGTTGTCCTCGCAGCGAGGACGCTGGGTACACCCCCTGGGACTCGAACCCAGAACCTGCGGATTAAGAGTCCGATGCTCTACCAATTGAGCTAGAGGTGCATGAATTACTCCGGAGAGAATTCTACGGGTGAACGAGGGGATTCGAACCCCCGACCTCCTGGACCACAACCAGGCGCTCTAACCAACTGAGCTACGCCCACCACGCCGGACTCGAGAGCCCGGTGTGAAGCTGCGGCCTGAAGGCCGAAGCGGAGTCGGAGTGTATCGGGACCGACCCCCGGGGGCCTACCCTCTACAGCGCCCCTGTAGCTCAACTGGATAGAGCATCGGGTTTCTACCCCGACGGTTGCAGGTTCGAGTCCTGTCAGGGGTGCGACTGTGTTCGACGTGCCGCGTTGGCGCCATGTGGAAGATGGGTGGCGAAGCCACCGAACCGTGGGGGAAGATACGGCTCCTCGGGTTTTCCGGGGAAGGGAGTCCGGAACCATGGATGCAGCACACTTCGCTGCCGATCTGCTCGAGAAGATCGGTGTGACTGTCGGGGGCAGCGGCCCGGCCGACATCCACATTCACGACGATCGGTTCTACAAGCGGGTCATCCGCGATCGGGAGTTGGGGCTCGGCGAGGCCTACCAGGAGGGTTGGTGGACCGCGAACCGTCTCGATGAGTTCCTCGCCGTCGCTCAGGAGACGAACCTCGCCGACTATGTGAAACCGTCGCCGGCGCTGCTCAAGCTCGCCTTGCAGAGCCGCTTCGGCAACCGCCAGGACGAAAAGAAGGCGAAGAAGAACGCCCAGGCTCACTACGACATCGGCAACGACTTGTTCGAGCGGATGCTCGACAAACGGATGATCTACACGTGCGCGTGCTGGCGCGATGCCGACAACCTCGATGCTGCCCAAGAGGCAAAGCTCGACCTGATCTGCCGCAAGCTCGGGCTTGAGCCCGGAATGCGGCTGCTTGACATCGGCTGCGGCTGGGGTGGCTTCGCCCAGTTCGCGGCCAGTCGCTACGACGTGCAGGTCACCGGCATCAGCCCGGCGATCGAACAGGTCACCCTCGCCCGTGAGAACACCGTCGGGCTGCCGGTGACGATCCTGCAGAAGGATTACCGGGAGATGGAGGGGGAGTTCGATCGCATCACCTCGATTGGGATGATGGAGCATGTCGGGCCCCGCAACCTCGGCACCTTCTTCGAGATGTGTGACCGTCTCCTCGTCGACGACGGGATGATGCTGCATCACACCATCGGGTCGAACGAGTGGAAGACCCACACCGATCCGTGGTTCGACAAGTACATCTTCCCCGGTGGAGTGCTGCCGTCATTGGGCCAGATCTCCCGAGCGGCGGAGAAGGTCTGGTCGATCGAGGACGTGCACAACTTCGGACCCGACTACGACCGCACGCTTATGGCGTGGCACGCCAACATCAGCGAGCGCTGGGACGAGATCCCGCATTACGGCGACCACTTCAAGCGGACGTGGGAGTACTACCTGCTCGGATCGGCTGCCGGCTTCCGGGTGCGGGCGTTGCAGCTGTTCCAGGTCGTGTTCACGAAAGCAAAGCAGCGCCATCCCGTGTACGAGGCGGTCCGCTGATCGCCACGACGTAGGCGGTCGACCGAACTGGTTCGACGGAAAAGGCGAACACCGCCGACCCTGCAGGGCCGACGGTGTTCACCTCGTTTGCTCTGTTGTTGCCACGTTCGCACAGGCCTGCCACGAGGGCGGCGCTCTGCGCCTGCGGCGACGAATCAGTGGAACTGCTCTTCCTCGGTCGAACCCTCGAGGGCGAGGGTCGAGGCGTTGCCGCCCGACACGATCGTGGCGATCTGGTCGAAGTAGCCGGCACCGACCTCACGCTGGTGCTTGACGGCGGTGTAACCCTCGGACTCGCGAGCGAACTCGCGCTCCTGGAGGTCGACGTAGGCGGTCATGTCGGAGTCGGTGTAGCCCTTGCCGATTTCGAAGGCGGCGTAGTTGAGGGCGTGCCAGCCGGCGAGGGTGATGAACTGGAACGCGTAGCCCATGGCGCCGAGTTCGCGCTGGAACTTGGCGATGGTGCTGTCGTCGAGGTGGGCCTTCCAGTTGAACGACGGTGAGCAGTTGTAGCTCAGCATCTGATCCGGGTATTCGGCCTTGACGGCCTCGGCGAACTCGCGGGCCTGCTCGAGGTCCGGCGTGCCGGTCTCGCACCAGATCAGGTCGGCGTACGGGGCGTAGGCAAGCGCTCGCTTGATCGGCGTCGCCATGCCGGGCTTGGTGTAGTAGAAGCCCTCGGACGAAC
>Ga0255772_10007020_pt1 | contig 10133 bp, 6 predicted proteins | sample 071ome_34_FD_179970 | JGI IMG/M metagenome (GOLD analysis project Ga0255772, IMG submission 179970) | Coastal salt marsh microbial communities from the Groves Creek Marsh, Skidaway Island, Georgia - 071411BT metaG (version 2) | ecosystem: Environmental > Aquatic > Marine > Intertidal zone > Salt... | reverse complement strand
TACGAGACTTCCATGTCAGCGTTCCTCTCGCCGATAGGCGATGCCGATCGCTGCGGGAGCCGGCGACGGGCGGTTCCTGGCACGGAACGAGATCACCACGAGCACGGCGATCGTCAACAAGAACGGAAGCATGTCGACGAACTGACCCGAGATTTCGATGTCGAAGAGCGTGAGACGACTCTTGAGCGCAAGTGTCAAGCCGAACAGCAGGGCACCGATCGCCACCCGGCCGACCCGCCATGCACCGAAGATGACAAGCGCGACGGCAATCCAGCCCCGGCCGGCGGTGAGGTTCTGGCTCCACGAACCCACGAGATAGGTCGTCAGGTAGGCGCCGCTCGCCCCCGCCAGTGCGCCGCCAGTGACGACGGCAGCGAATCGCAGCCGCACCACCGAGTGGCCGGCGGCATCGGCGGTGGACGCCGTCTCGCCGACCGCTCGCAGGCCGAGGCCAACGGCGGTGCGATTGAGAACGAACCAGGCGGCGACGCCGATGATGACGGCGAGGTAGGTCACCGGCGAATGACGGAAGACGACCTCCCCGACCCACGGGATGTCGTCGAGTCCGGGGATCTCGACATCAGCGAATCGTGCCCGTCGTTCGTCGTCGGTGTAGCCATCACCGATGAAGTCGGCGAAGCCGAGCCCGAGGAAGGTGAGCGCAAGGCCACTCACGACCTGGTCGGCGCCAAGACCGACGGCGGCTGCGGCATGGATGAGCGACACGATCGCCCCGGCAACCGCACCGCCAAGCAGGCCGAGCCAGGGACTCCCGGTTTCCACCCCGACGATAAAGCCCATCGCTGCACCGGTCGCCATCATCCCCTCGACCCCGAGGTTGAGCACACCGGCCTTTTCCGAGATCGTCTCACCGAGTGCGGCGAGGTACAGCAGGGTGCCGAACTGGACCGTGGCGACGAGCAGGCCGATCACGCCGGCCTCGGTGAAGGTCACGCCGAGGATCACGACTCGGCCACCTGACGGTCGACCAGCCGGAGCCGGTAGGTCGAGAAGACGGCGGCGCCGATCGCCCCGAAAAGCACCAGTCCCTGCAGGATCGTGGCGACCGCCGGTGAGACGCCCGGGTTGGTCTGGATTGCCTGCCCACCGACTTGGAGCGCCCCGAAAGCGAGGGCGACCGCGGCGACGCCGCTGGGCCGCATGAGGGCGAGGGCCGCCACGATGATGCCGGCGAAGCCGTACCCGTTGGAGATCTGGACGGTGAGCTTGCCCGTGGTGGTGGTGAGCAGCTCGATACCACCGGCGAAGCCGGCGACGGCGCCGGAGACGAGCAGCACCCCGAGGACCTTGCGTCGCACCGAGATGCCAGCGTAGGCGGCGGCCTTTTCTGATGAGCCGGCGATGCGCAGCTCGTAGCCCCAGACGCTGCGCCGGAGGTACCACGCAAAGCCGATGATCACCGCAAGGGCGATCAGGACGCCGATGTGGGTGCGTTCCCAGAGCGTGCCGAGTTCGGCCTGGTCAGGACGGGGGGTGACGCCGGGGAAGCCGAAGCCGTCCGGATCCTTCCAGGGGCCCTGCTCGAGGTAGACGATCAGGCGAGATGCGACCTCGGTGAGCATCAGGGTGGTGATGATCTCGCTCACACCGATTTCGGATCGGGCGACGGCGGGACCGAACGACCAGAGCGCACCGCCGAAGGCGGCGGCGAGCAGCATTGCCACGATGAGAATGAGGCCGGGGGCGTCCGGCAGGAGGCGACCGACGAACGTCGCAGCGATGGCGCCGAACATGATCTGACCTTCGGCACCGATGTTCCAGAGGCCCATCGTGGCCGCGATCGACACGGCAAGGCCGGCGAGCGCAAGCGGCACGGCCCGGTTGAACGTGTCGCTCCAGGTGTTCTGCGAGCCGAGCGAGCGATCCCACATGCGCTCGTACACGTCGAGGACCGGGTCACCGGTGATCCACAGCAGGATCGCACCGACGACGAGCGCGAAGACAAGACCGACGAGGAAGGCGAGCGGCTGGCCGCCTCGAGTCGGTGTTTCGCGGCGAGCGAGCACGAGCCGCTTCACGACGACACCCCCTCGGTATCGGGCCGGGTGCTGCGATCAGACCCGCCGATCATGGCAGCGCCGATATCGGCGCGGGTCGCGACACGGGGGTCGAACTCGCCGACGATGCGACCCTCGACCATGACGAGGATCCGGTCGGCGAGGGCCAGGAGTTCGTCGAGGTCCTCCGAGACCATCAACACGCCGGTGCCGTTGTCGCGCTGCTGGACGATGAGGCGCTGGATCGCCCGAACGCCGGCGACGTCGAGGCCCCGGGTGGGCTGGGAGGCAACGAGGATGTCGGGCTCACCGGTGAGCTCCCGGCCGAGCAACAGTCGTTGGAGATTGCCACCCGAGAGCGAGGCGAGCGGCGCGTCTTTCGAGCCGATCTTGACCTCGAACTCACGGATGATCTGGTCGGTGAGTTGGTCGGCGTCGTCCCAGGCGAGCATCGGCCCACGCCGCAACTTGCGGTACGCCCGCATCATCGCGTTCTCGGTGACCGGAAGTTTCGGGGCGAGCCCGACACCGAGACGATCCTCGGGGACGTAGGCGAGGCCGGCCCGGAAGCGCCGTTGAGGCGGTGCCGAGGTGACGTCGTGCTGCATGACCGTGATCGTGCCGGACTCGACCGGCTCGAGGCCGGCGATGGCGTCGGTGAGGGCCCGCTGACCGTTGCCGGCGACGCCGGCAATACCGACGATCTCACCTGAGCGAACCTCCAGCGAGACGTCGTCGACGGCGAGGAGCCCGCGGGCATCGCGGACCGACAGCGCGTCGACGGTGAGTGCCGGATCACCCGGCATGGCGACCGCAACCGGCACCGGCTCGACGGCGACGTCGCCGACCATGAGTTGCGCGAGTTCGGACGCGTCGACCTCGGCGACGGAGAGCGACGCGGCGACGGTTGCGCCACCGCGCAGCACCGTGGCCTCGTCGCAGAAGGACACGACCTCGTCGAGCTTGTGTGAGATGAAGATCACCGAACGCCCTTCGGCGACCATGCGCCGGAGAACCTCGCCGAGCTCGACCGCCTCCTGCGGCGTGAGCACAGCAGTGGGTTCGTCGAGGATCAAGACGTTGGCGTCACGCCACAGCGCCTTGAGGATCTCGACGCGCTGGCGCTCTCCCATCGAGAGTTGCCAGACCGGTCGGGCCGGGTCGGCATCGAAGCCGAAGCGGGCCGCCAAGTCGGCGACCGACGCCTCGATACCGCCTTGGTCGATGATCCGTGGGGCGGCGCCGAGGACGACGTTCTCGGCGACGGTGAAGGTCGGCACCAGACGAAATTCCTGGTGGACCATGCCGACGCCCGCGGCGATCGCGTCAGCCGGCGAGGAGAACGACAGCTCCTGCCCACCGAGACGAACCGCGCCCTCGTCGGGGCGGTACACCCCGGCGAGGCAGTTCATGAGCGTGGTTTTCCCGGCGCCGTTCTCACCGAGAACGGCGTGCACCGTTCCGGGGCGAACCGTGAGGTTCGCCCCGGAATTGGCGATCACACCGGGAAACCGCTTCCAGATGCCGTCGAGTTCGACGGCGGGAACGGTCACCCTTCGGCAGAACCGATGACGCCTTCGACGAAGTAGGCCATGCTGAGCAGGTCACCGTCGTTGGGCACCACGCCGGCGGCGATGACCTCGTTGCCGTCCTGATCGTTGATCGGGCCAGTGAAGGGGTCGAACTCGCCGGCGATCATGGCGGCGGCGCGCTCGTCGATGAGTGCCTTGGTCTCGGCCGACACGCCGTCGGCGAGGCTGCCGATCTGCACGATGCCGTCGTCCATGCCGCCCCAGTAGGCGCCGCCTGCGTAGGAGCCGTCGGCGACGGCCTCGATCACGCTGGCGTAGTAAGGACCCCAGTCCCAGACGGCCGACGCAAGGTAGGCGTCGGGGGCGAAGGCGCTCATGTCGCTGTTGTAGGACACCCAGCGGGCACCGACGGCCTCGGCGGCCTCGCCGGCAGCGGTGGAGTCCTGGTGCATGGCGATGAGGTCGGCGCCACCCTCGAGGAGGGCGTTGGCGGCGTCGCCTTCGACAGCCGGGTCGAACCAGGTGAAGGTCCAGTTCACGGTGACGGTCGCATCGGGGTTGGCTTCCTTGACACCGAGGGTGAAGGCGTTGATGCCGCGAAGCACCTCGGGGATCGGGAAGGCGGCGACATAGCCGATGTTGCCGCTGGCGCTCGCCTCACCGGCGGCGAGGCCGGTCAGGTAGCGAGCCTGGTAGATCCGGCCGAAGTAGTTGCCGAAGTTCGTGTCGTTGGACTTGTAGCCAGTCGCGTGAGCAAAGGCGACGTCGGGGAATTCGGCGGCGAGAGCCTCCATGGCGTCCATGTACCCGAACGAGGTGGCGAAGATGACGTCGGCACCCTGATCGATGAAGTCGCGCACGGCGGTGTCGAACTCGGGGCTGCCCTCGGGGATGTTCTCGACGGTCAGCGTGGTGGCGCCGGTCTGCTCCTCGGCGAACTGACGTCCGTTGTCGTGGGCGTAGGTCCAGCCGGCGTCGCCGGGCTCACCGATGTACACGAACGCCGCAGTGACGTCAGACGTGCCGCCCGAGCCGGAGTCGGAGCTCTCGTCGTCGTCACCGCACGCGGCGGCAACGAGGGTGAAGGCGAGTAGGACAGCGAGAAGTTGCCAGAGTCGGCGTTGCATGAGGTACCCCTCCCAGGATCGAATGCAAACCTGAGGCTACGTGAAACCACGCCCTTGTCAATTCCCTCGAGGGGCAGAGTTCACCGCCCCGTAACAAACCGCTCCACGACCGACGGATAACAACGACCTCACAACAGAACCAGGTACGAAAAGCCATCACCAAACGCGCCGCCGACCGAGCTAAAGAAGCCAGAGTTCACCCATGCCCGACGCCGTACCGATCGATCTGAGCCCCTGGTTCGACGGTGACGAAGACGCCCGAGACCAGGTGGCCGCGAAGGTCGACGAAGCCTGTCGCACGGTCGGGTTTCTCGCCGTCACCGGACACCGCATCGATCCGGACCTCGTCGACGAGATGCTCGCCGTCACGACGGCGTTCTTCGACCTGCCCATGGAGAAGAAGCTCGCCGTCCGTACCGACGATCTCGTCGGCAATCGAGGCTACGCCCCTCCCGAATCCGAGGCCCTCAGTTATTCGCTCGGCGTCGACACGCCACCCGACCTGTTCGAGGCGTTCAACGCCGGCCCGGCCACGCCTCCTGCAGAGGCAAGCGACGACGTCGTCGCCCGGTTCTTCGCCGCCAACATCTGGCCCGACGAACCCGCCGGACTCCAGTCGGTCTGGGAACGCTGGTGGCATGCCTGTGCGGATCTGGGCGATGTGCTCACCGACGTCTTCGCTCGGGCGCTCGGTCTGCCCGACGGGTGGTTCCGCCCGATGCTCAGCGAACAGCCGAGCGTGATCCGGGCCAACAACTACGAACGTCGAGCCGGTGCACCCACTCCCCTTCCCGACCAGATGCGGATGGGGGCCCACAGCGACTACGGCAGCCTCACGATCCTGCTGGCCGACCGAGTGCCGGGCCTGCAGATCCGATCCGACGAAGGCGCCTGGCACGACATCGTGCCGCCCGAGAACGGCCTGCTCGTCAACCTCGGCGACCTGCTCGCGGAATGGACCAACGACCGCTGGCGCTCCACCGTGCACCGTGTCGTACCGCCACCTCCGGGCGATGGCGCGGCTCGGCGCCGGTCGATCGCCTGGTTCCAACAACCGAACGAAGATGCCGTCATCGAGGTCCTCGACGTGTGCATCTCCGACGACGAGCCGGCGAAGTACCCGCCCACCACGGCCGGCGGCCACCTGCTCGCGAAACTGATGGGACCGCGTACCCGATCGGCGGTCGACGTCGACGAACGCTTCCTCGACCAGCCCGGACTCGACTGACCGCCGCTAGCTGTCGGATCGCTGGATGGCCCGCTCGTCGGTGCCGAGGTAGCTGGCGATGACCGCTTCGTTCTCTCGGACCTCATCGGGCGTGCCCTCGGCGATCACGATGCCGGACTCCAGGCAGTACACCCGATCCGAGATGCTCATGACCAACGGCATGTCGTGCTCAATCACGACGACGGCTGCGTTGAGCTCACGTTGGATCCGGCGAATCAGCGGACCGAACGCTTCGGTTTCTCGCTGGGCAACACCACCGGTGGGCTCGTCAAGCAACAGCACTCGGGCATCAACCGCCAACAGACCGCCGAGTTCGACGATCCTGCGGGTGCCGGTGGACAGGTGCCCGGTCGGTTCGTCGGCGTAGCGACCCAGACCGAGGTAGTCGATGATCTCGTCGGCTTCGGCTCGCTTCCGTCGCTCACTGCCCAGCGACGGAGGCACCCCGAGCATCGACGCAACGACCGGCGAACGATGGCGGGCTTCGAGCGCGACCTGCAGCGTCTCCCGCACGGAGAGATCCGGATAGAGACGAGCGGCCTGGAATCCTCGACCGAGCCCGACTCGATGCCGGGCAGCAGCGGGCATGCTCGCCACATCGACCCCTTGGACCCGCACGGAACCCGTCGACGGGACAAAGCCGCTGATCGCGTTGAGGAGGGTCGACTTGCCGGCGCCGTTGGTGCCGATCAGGCCGACGAGTTCGCCGGGCTCGACCCGGAACGAGACCCGATCGACCGCCACATTGCCACCGAAGCTGACCGAGATCTCCTCGGTTTCGAGCGCTGGACCGGTCGCCGCTGCTGCGGGTCGCTCCGCTCGGCTCGGTGGGACCTTCGCCACGGCCGGAACCGGCGGCGGCCCATCGGCTTCGGGCAGACGCGACTCGGCGAAATCGAGCACGCGGTCACGAATGACGTACACGATCTGCAGCAATCCGCCCGGGAGGTACATCAACAAGATGAGAAGGCCGATATCGGACGTGAGCAGCTGCTGAAGATCCCGTAGTTCGTCCGGGACGAGCTCGCGGATGCCGAGCACCCACAGCGAGCCCAGGATCGGGCCCGCCACCGAGCCGAGACCGCCGATGATCGCCATCACGATCGCCTGAATGGATTGCCCGGGGGCGAAGGTGACCCCGGGGTTGACGCTCGGTTCGATCAAGACGAGCAGGCCGCCGGCGTAGGCAGCGACGCCGCCGGAGATGGCGAACGCAATAAGTTTCGTCCGAGCCGGCGCCACGGTGGATGCCGATGCCATCTCGGGGTTGTCCCGGACGGCGATGAGGCTGCGACCCAAACCGGAGGCTCGGATGCGGGCGGCGATCCAGGCGACCACCATCAGCGATGCCAGGCTGAGGTAGTACTTGCCCCGTTGCCCCTCGCCGAAGTCGAAGCCGAACCACACGGGGGGCTGGGCATTGGCCGGGATGGTGCTGCCGCCGGTGAACGCGTCCTGCTCGAAGAGCCAGGTGACACACATGACGGCGAACGCCAAGGTCACGACGGCGAGGAAGAGGCCACGGACCCGCAGCGCTGGAAGCCCGACGAGCAGTGCAACCACGACCCCGAACAGGGTCGCCATCACCACTGCGGGTAGCCAGGCCATGGTCGGACTCGCATCGAAGAGATCCAGCGGGATTGGGAGGTCGTGACCGTTGGTCAAGGCGATGGTGGCCATGCCGCCGACACCGACGAACGCGAATTGGCCGAGTGAGATCTGTCCCGACCAGCCGGTGAGGATGGTGAGCGACACCGCGACGATCGCCCACACCAGAACTCGGCTCCACAGGAACAGGCCTGAGAACGACGTGACGAAGATCGGGATCGCGGCCAACGCCGCAAAGAGGAAGACGAACCCGATCCGGTTGAGGTTGCGGACCCACCAGATTGACGCGAGCCGTTCAGGGACCGGCCGGGACTGCGGGGACAGCGACCAGTTGCCGTCCTCCCGTCGTTCCCGGCTGAGGAAGAGCACCACGAGCACGGTGGCGATGAACATCATGAGATCGGGCAGGGTGCGGTCGTCGAAATTGGTGGCGATCAGGCGCTCGACGACACCGACCGCCATACCCGCCCAGACCGCCGCCGGCAGTGAGCGCATGCGGGCGAGCATCGAGACCAGCAACGCGGGCACGAGCAGATCGGCGGTCAGCGCTGCGCCGGTGTCGTCGACGAAGCCGGCCTGGGAGAAGCTGAAGGGGCCGATGAGGATCGCCGTCGCCGCTGCGAAGGCACCGCCGGTGGCCCACACGATGGTCGAGACCCGCCGCGGCGAGGTGCCATAGACACGGGCGGTGTCGGCGTTGCTAGCCGACGCACGGATCGCGAGCCCGAATCGAGTCCGAGTGAGGAAGGCGCCGAGCGCCACGACAAGCAGCGGCACGATGAAGATGACCGATGTCTGGCGGGCGTCGATGCGGAGACTGTTGGTCGGCTCCCAGACGAACGACACAGCGGTGGGAATCGCGTTGAAGTCATTGATGTCGGGAATCCAGGCGACTCGGGCGAGCAGCAGGATCTGCCCCACACCGATCGTGGCGATCAACAAGACGAGCCGCGGTGACGAGAACAGGCGACGAACGACGAGGAGTTCGATCAGCGCGCCCACCACGGCGGAACCGACGACCGCCAGGACGAACGCCGCCCACCAGGGCACGTCGTAGTTGGCGTTGAGCAGGACGAACAGGGCGAGTCCGAACGCTCCCTGCTCGCCTTGGGCAAAGTTGAGCACCCCGGTCGACCGGTAGATCAGAACGAATCCGGCGGCGAACGCGGCGTAGATCAGGCCCGAGACCAGGCCGCTCACGATCGCCTGCGAGGCGATCTCAATCCCGGCGATCTCGATCATCCGCCCTCACCTCCGAGGAAGACCGCTCGGGCGAGGTCGCCGCGTTCGAGGAGCTCCTGGGCCGGCCCGGAGAACCGCACCTGGCCCTTCTCCATAAACACGGCTCGGTCGGCGAACGCAAGCGCGACGTTGAGGGACTGTTCGACGATCACCATCGCCTGCCCTTCGGCTTTGAGCTCCTCGACCACTCGCAGAAGGTCCTGCACGATTACCGGCGCCAACCCCAGGCTCAGCTCGTCGATGAGCAGGACATCGGGCTCCTGCACGAGTGTCATTGCAAGGGCGAGCATCTGCTGTTGCCCACCCGACAATGATCCGGCGGTTTCGTCGAGGCGGCCTTCGAGGGCCGGGAAACGGGCGAGCGCGGTGGCGATACGCCGATCCACGTCGGCCCGGTCGAGGTCGGTGCTCAGTAGTGAGGTGCGGAGGTTGTCCTCGATCGTGAGGTGCGGGAACGTGCCGGCGCCACCACGAAGCTGCACGATGCCGACCCGGTAGCGGGTCTCGGCTTCGGCGTAGGTAACGGTGCGGCCGTTGAGCCGCACCACCCCTCGGTCCGGGATGCCGAGGCCGGAGACGGCTCGAAGAAGTGTCGACTTTCCTGCGCCGTTCGTGCCGAGCAGGGCGACGACTTCCCCGCGCCCGACCTCGAACGAAACATCGAAGAGCACCTGGACGGGCCCGTAGCTGAAGTCGAGATTGCGGACCTGCAGCGCAGGGACCGCGTCCGGATCATCGAGGATGCGGCGGGCTTCCTCTTGTTCTTCGAGCATCTCCTCGACCGACAACGAGATGTCGCGTCGGATGTGGTGCGCGCCGCGACGGATCAGCCAACCGCCGATCAAGGCGCCGGGCGGGCCGAGGATGAGCATCGCGGTGCGATTGCCGTAGACGTCGGAGATCTGGCCGCCGAGGACGCCGCCGCCGAACCCGCCCATCAAGAAGATGAAGACGGGTAGCAGCGAAAACGCTTGTGTGCGGATGCGGTAGGGGGAGACGGCGGCGATGATCATCGGCGCGGCGACCAGCGCCGCCGAGATCAGCGCTTGGGCAAGGGCCAGCCCGACGATGAGCACACCGAGGACCTTGATCGGCAGGACGACGAGATACACGACGCCGGCCGCCATGATCAGCGTTCCCATGGTGCGGACCACGGAGTCGGGGTCTTCCCGGAACTTCCGTCCGAAGACCCGACCGGCGATCGGAATGGCGATGAGGGAACCGAGCCAGATGAGCGATTCGACGATGCCGCGTTCGAGGGCGTCGAGGGCGTACTTGCGGTCGAGGAGGAGGTTGAACTGGCCGGGCACGACGATCAGCGCGAACCCGACCACCCCGATCCCGGTCGCGAGCGCGTAGAAGGTCCGGATCTTTCGCA
>Ga0255772_10007012_pt1 | contig 10139 bp, 4 predicted proteins | sample 071ome_34_FD_179970 | JGI IMG/M metagenome (GOLD analysis project Ga0255772, IMG submission 179970) | Coastal salt marsh microbial communities from the Groves Creek Marsh, Skidaway Island, Georgia - 071411BT metaG (version 2) | ecosystem: Environmental > Aquatic > Marine > Intertidal zone > Salt... | reverse complement strand
TTTTTTGAAGGTTTGCGCCTGGACGAGAGCAACGCAGATTTGAAGAATGGATTCGAAGAAGCCGTTTCGGAAGGCAGAAGGATGTTCATGCAGCAAGAAAAGAACATGAAGAAGAAGTAGAAAATTACCAGTATCGTCTCAAACTTAACACACAATTAATAAAAATGTAATACACGAGTGTTTTTATTTACTATATACAACAGAGGTACAATTCGCGATCGTTTTCATCGCCAACATATCGCGATCGTCGTCAACTATGTTATCAAAGAGCTGGAGCGAGTTCCTCTTCGGTTTGATGCATTCCGTTGGAGTTGTCGGTTTCGTTAGGACTTTCCGCGGCGCTTTGCTTCGCCGCGTCCATCCTTCGCGTCGCTTCTTTCAAAATTCTTCCAAGTCGGTCTTCACCGTTGACCATGAGTGTCGCTCGATCGCGTATTATTTCTTCTAACGCCATTTGATCGTCCAATCCAGTTCGGATAAAGTTTTGAGGATCGTGCTCGTGAATCTGTAATTGTTCGACGAGTTGTAACCATAAAGAGTTGTTGTTTTGACCGGCTGAAAAGACGGATTCTTTCTCTTCTGTCGTGGCTTCTGTAGTCGGTACGGATGCCGTCGCATTCAAAACTGGCGCAGGCAGACTCGCCGTCGTCGTCTCGTAAACGGGCGACGATATCGTCTGTTTCCTGCGATTCTCTACCTCCTTCCTTTTCCTTTCCTCCAAGAACCGCGTTCGACTCATCGATAACCTCGCGTGCATCTGATAACAGCTCACGCACAATCGAAAACCTTTCTTTACTTCGCCTTCTGGCGCGGTCGAATCTCCATCTAGGTTGTTCTTATCGCCAGAGGCAGTGGAAACACCGCCACCAATCGAGGCAGTATTGCTACCACTGTTAAACACAGTTCCTTGACTCTGGTGCGGCGACTGCGGCCCAATCTCCAACATCGTACTCTTTACTCTCTCTTTCTCGCGAACAGCCATGTTTCCAACTCCGACGATCTCCTCGCACCCTTCACACGACGGAGACGATGTATTCTGCACGTGTTCTCCAACGCGCGATGTTGTCGTCGCCATCGCGAGGTTTTCCCCGTTTCCATTTTTCATCGTCGTCGTCGTCGTCGTCGTCCCCTCCTTCTCTCCTTCGCAGCACACTCCGCACTCCCACACGAACCCGACCAGATGCACGTTGCACGCGTCGCACCTTTTCGGCGCAGAAATCGACGTTCGATCGATATCTTCCGCGGTTCCAACCACTTCGTCCGGCGTTTCCGTAAACCGCACCGATTTTTTTCTTCGTCCGTGGTGGTGCGACGAGTTGTGGTGTCCGCCTCCCCCCGACGAGGACGAGGGAAAGTTATGCTGACTCATCGACTGCTCTCGGTCCTCGCTCGTTCGTTTCGGGGTTTGCCCGGAAAACCCGCGCTCGTCTCCAGAGTTACCACCTCGAGGACTCAAACTGCTGCCCCCCCCGTTGTTGTTCCCGTTCTTCGGTCGCGCGTTGACCAAGATGGGCGGGACGGTGCACCGCGCGTACCCGTTCATGCTGACGTGGATTTAAGCGTAAAAAAAGTTCCAAATCGAATCGGGGCAAAAAAAGGTCAAAAAGAGCTCTTTCCCGCCGACAACACTATTCGACGAACGAACGAGGGACGACGACGACGACGACGACGACGGCGCCCTCTCAGAATGGAGCAGCTTTTGGTTCCGCTTCTTTCGTTGTTGTTGGTGGTGTCGTCGTCGCGGCGAGGAGGAAGAGGAAGAGGAAGAGGAGCGTAAAGGTTGTTTACCTCTGCAGCACTTCTTTAATAAAAGTGCACCTTCACAGAGTGTGGATGGAGGTTTTTTCCGTCGTGATTTTCTTCTTGATTTTTTGATTTCCGTCTACCCCTTTGGGAACGCCGCTGCTATTTCAATATGGTTCGCGTGATGAGCTCCGTCCGCACAAAAACAACTCGGTTTCGAGGAGCTCCGCGAGAACTCAAAAAGTATATCACATACACCAGAAATCACAGAGAACCGCGCAAACATCACAACACGTGAACGCGTTTATTTAGAAAGACACACACACAAAAAAAGCAGACGATTACGATTACGATTACGATGATGATGATGCGACAGTGCGGCGCGGCGATGGCTGCGACGTCTTCTTCTTCTTCTTCTTCTTCGTCGCGTTCGTCGTCGTCCGTTTCGAGAAATCATCGCGCCGCTGCTGCTGCTGCGGATGAGATAAAGCGGCGAACCGGCGGGTGTTCGAGAGCGATTTTTGCGCCGCGAAGAAGCGCCAGAAACAACGACGGGAGGAGGAAAACGACGACGCGATTAGGAGCTTTTGCGTCTTCTTCTTCGCACTGTGAATACATCGAAAACGCGGCGTCCATCCCGCGAACGAAGAATACGGAAACCAACATCGAGTCTTTGCTGCGAGTGTGTCGAGCGAAAGGTCTTGAAATCGTAGAACCGAGTCAGAGAAGAAACTTGCACCCGCTGGTGGTTCCGGTGGCGAAAGAAACGTCGACGTCGACGACGATCGGGATATACATCCCACACGACGACGTTGATTCGTTGTCTATCGTTCGCGTGTCTCCGTGCGGGAAATTTTTAACGCTTCTGGCGAGAAATCCGAAGGAGTTTATCCACCGCGAGATTGTCGAAGAGGAAGCGGCGACGGACGGCGCGGAGAGAGCGCTGTTTGACGCCAGCGGGGAAGTCGGGAAAAACGCGTACGAGTTGAACGATTACTCGGAGAAAAAAGGAAAGTTGACGTTAGATCAGTATTTAACCATGAAAGTTGGGAGGTTTCCGAGCTCTTTGAGAGGTTTAGTCGAACGGCATTTGGAGAGGAAAGACGAGGAGTCCGCGTTGGTCGCGTGCGACGTGTTTAAGAATCAGTTTCAAAATTGGGGCGAAGTGTACGCGTTTATTTCAGACGTTTACGCGTCGTTAAATCGAATGGAAGAGGCGAGAGATTACGCGAGATCGGGCGTCCAGTGTCCTTGGTCGACGTTTGAAACCCGAGAGTCGCTCGATCGCATGATTGAACGAGCCGGTTGGGGAGAGACGAGCTCGGTGGCTGAAATTAGAAAAATTTTAGACACGAGAAAAGGACCGGGCAGAGATCAGTTCGTGGACGAGAGCAAAGAAAAAGTGAAAGCTGAAGAAGACGCGGAAGATTGTTTGAATGCGATGGCAAACGGAGAGAAGGCAGTTGTAGATACGGTGATTCAATTGGCAGAGTGTTACTCGAGAGCGGGAAAAGAGAGACACGCGAAATTTGTCATGTGCGCGAGCTCGCCGTTTTAAAATAACAAATCGTAGTATAATAATCATTAATTTTTAATCGCTACCATGATGAATACTGTATGCACACTACTGCTACTGCTACTTCTTACTATATGATAATGGTCATTATGCTGCAAATACGCGTAATTCCGTTTGTCATCCGCCAATGCGTATCATGGATCTATTCTCCATGCCCGCTAAATTCTCCATGCCGGCGTGTTTCGCTTTCTTTCTCTTCACCGCGCCTTCGACAATAGCCTTCAATTCGTCATCCGATGCGTTATCTACGCGCATGGCGTCTCGTAAAGATATCTCGTTGTTGCCAAACAAGCAAACTTTCAAATTTCCGTCCGCTAATATTCGCAATCGATTACACCCGCCGCAAAAATGGTTCGTCATGCTCGTCACGAAGGACACGGTGCCTCGAAAACCGTCGATTTGGAAGTTCTTCCCAACCTCAGATTTGGTTTCATCTGGAATTCGAGCAATAGAAGGATATTTCTTTTGAATTGCATCAAACATTTCCGCGTAGGATACCATTTTCTGCGTCTCCCATTTGTTCCCGTTGAAAGGCATGTACTCTATGAACCTCACGTTGACCGGTTTCTCTTTCGCGAATTGCACGAAATCTAACAACTCGTCATCGTTCTGACCTCTGACGACGACAACATTCACTTTAATCGTCTCAATACCAATTCGAATGGCCTCGTCGATTGACTTCAACACTTTATCCAACCCATCTCTCCTCGTCATGAATTCAAACTTTGCTTTCACCAACGAATCTAAACTCACGTTGATCGACTTCAACCCGTTTCGTTTCAACGCTTCCAGTTTACTCTTCAACGCGACGCCATTCGTCGTCATCGCCACGTGTTCTATCCCATCAATCCTCGATATTCTTTCCACTATGTCCACCAAATCTTTCCTCACCGTCGGTTCTCCCCCAGTCAAACGAACTTTTTTCACTCCGCCTTCTCGCGCGAACAACTTCACCAACCGTTCGATTTCCTCGGTCGTTAACAAATCCGCTTTCGGCGCTAAGTCGATCCCATCTTCTGGCATGCAATAAAGACACCGCAAATTGCATCTCTCCGTGAGCGATATGCGTAAATAATCGTGATGCCGGTTAAACGTGTCCGTGAGCATCGGGTAACGATGCGTCGGTTGTTGTGGGGTCATCTCCGCGCGTCTTTCGGGAAGAAGAGGTTCGGGGCGCTTTTCCCAAGTCGGCGCGCCGGAGTCGTCTCTCGATTCAGCAGAAGCGACGTCGTCGTACGACGGCAGAGGGTTTGCCGCGCATATTTTTTTTAGCGTGGAGATGCACGAGGTCCGAGAGACGAACTTGAGGTGGCGCAGAAGCCCGCTTCTGCCGCGCTGCATGACGTTCTGCTCTCTCTCTCTCTCTCTTTTGTGTTATGCGGACAAGTTTGTCTTTTGGTCGCTTTTTCTACTTCTTGCACGTGTCCGTTTAGGGTGTTTTTTCTGCCTGTGCTGTGTGAGAAACTAACATTTCAATTTTTACTACTCTCTAATAAATCTCTCTACTCTCTCGTCTCGTCGATGCCTTTATGGTGCTACTGCTGCTGTTTCTACGGCTGTTGATGGTGAGGGTGAATCATTCGAGCTAATCCCGATCGAAAAGGTGTGCGAAATCATTGCATTCGAAGCGCGTGCTATTGTTAATGCTGCTGCTGTTGGTATCGCGCCATCAACTCTTCTATGGGCATGTTCGCTTCGTCCTCGAGCGCGTTCCTTTCCTCTTCGGCGTCGAGCATGTCCTCGTCTTCTTGAAGCGCTTTTTCGTCCTCCTCCAACGTCGATTCGTTGTCTTCGGAATCGTCGTCGTCGTCTCGATCGAAATCGGAGGAGTTTTCGGGCGATGGAGACGGTTCTTTTTCTCCAAACTGACGATGGCGCGATTGGTATCGGCGCATGAGTTCTTCGATTGGGATGTTCGCCTCGTCCTCGAGCGCGTTCCTTTCCTCTTCGGCGGTTAAATTCAATCGCTCGTCGTCCTCCTCTAAAGCCGCGCGCTCGTCTTCTTCAATCGTACCTTCATCATCTTCCTCGTCGTCCGAGGCATTTTCCACGGTAAAATCGTCCGAGTTTGTCATCGCGTCGTCGTCGTCGTCGATGTCTTCCATCGCCATGATATCGCACGAGTCGATGTGTCGCATACCTGGAGAATTAATCCCTTCAATTTCCACGGTATCTTTGCCACCAACAACTGTGACGGTATTCCCTGGTTGACCGTCGTCAAAGTCTGGTTGTTCAATTTTAATTTCTTCCACGTCGAGCGGTCGCTCTTCGACGGATTTCGGCGTCGGCACGACGTACTGCGGGATACCTGGTTTCGAGAAACCTTTGATCACCGGCCGAGGGTATTGCGGACCAACAGCTGGGACGTCCAGCTCTGGTCTCGCCAATAACGTTTTCAAAGACAACCATCGACCGGGTCCTCGCAAATCTTTATTCGCTTCCTCCTCGCGTTTCATCGCCTCCTTCGCTTTCTTGATTTGCGCCTTTGTGCGCTTCGTCTGCGGTGCAACCTTAGCCGTTTTGCCTTGTTTTTCTCTGCGCAGTGCCGCCGCAGCCGCTTTAGCCTCCTCTTGCTGCCTCAAAAACTCTTGCATAGCAGCTTGCTCTTCCTTTTCGGCTTTCTTCTTGGCCATTTGTGCGATTTCGCGATGCGTCAGCGCCCCCGGAATGGGTGGATCCCATATCGATGCGCGCTTTGGTTGTTCCTGTTCCTGATCTTGTCCTTGTCCTTCTTCTATTTTTACCGCTACATCTACCGCCGCATTCTCCTTCTCTTCAGCTTCTTTTTTCTCGTATTGTAATCGCAATTGCTTAAACGCATCGATGGTGGCGTAATACATACCAGATTTTGGATCTCGATACTTTGCCGGTAACCCGGTAATCGCGCAAATTTTCTCCTCTTTCGCCGAAGTCGACGGCGCGTGGTTTTCATTTTTCAAATAAAACTCCGGCGCATCTCTCTCAGACACCGCGCCTCGGAGTAACTCGTACACGATCGTACCGGGTTTGTCGGTTTTCGAACTTCTCTGCCGAATCGCCGGTCCGTCGTATCGCTTCTTTCTATCAGTCATCTGATTCCTCTTCTTTTGCTCTTCCTCCAAGTGCAACAAGTGCTCCAACTCGATTAAATTGTTCTTCTCCGTAATCTTTGCCTCTTTGATCATCTCTTCCATGGTTGGAACGATGTACTCAACCTTCGGTCGCACGATTTGCGGCCTCGACTCCCTCTCTCTCCTCAACGCCTCGGACTTTTCGCGAATCTCTTTCGCGGACGCGCGCGACGAGAGTCGAAGTTCCTGCGGTATGACCACCGCCGGCGCAGCCGTCTGTTGTTGTTGTTGTTGTCGTTGTCCTTTAATCGCGGGAGCAGCGGCGCTCGCGGTCTTCTCCACTCCTTCCATCGCATCATCGCCACCACCTTCTTGCTGTTGTTGTTGTTGTTGTTGTTGTTGTTGTTGTTGTTGTTGTTTCTTCTTCTTCGCGGCGGCAGTAGCGGCGTTGCCATCTTTCCTCTCCGGCGCTTTCATCGTCTTCCTCCTTCGCTCCTTCGCCACCTCGACCTCCTCCTCGTCCTCGCTGCTCTCCTCGTCGTCGAAATCTTTATCGAACACGTCCGCGACTTCCTCCTCCGATTCGTACTCGCTGTCGTCCTGTTCCTCCTTGAACGCGTCTTGGTTCCAAAACTCCTCGTCCGCGGAGTCTTCGTCTTCGAGCATGCGCGTCATCCGGCGACCTCGCGTCGAGCGAGGCGGGAGTTGGACGCCTCCTTCGCCCATGTTTCAACGAATTTTATCGCGTGCGTATCTCCCCTCTCCTCCGCGTTTTTATTTCTGACGACGACAGATGAGATTTTGAAAGTGATTTTTTTTTCCAATTCGCCTCATACATTAAAGAGAGAGAGAAACAAACGCCTCGAAGCTTTGTCGATACCGAGAGAGACAACGCCGCAGGAGAAGAATCATCTGGGTCACCGTAGTCGCTCTTCCGCGCGACGCTTTCCTCTTTTTTTATTCTTTTCTTCTCTTTTTAAGAGAGAGAGAGAGAGAGAGCAAAAATGGGCGTCAGAGCCGCCACGACGAAGCAACAGCGGCGCGAATACGAATGCGAAGCGAACGAAGCGTCGAGAAGTTCGATGCTGCGATGGTGTCTGGAAACGATGACGAGGTCGAAAACGATCAGCGGCGGCGGTAGCATCAACAGCGGCAGCGATGTTGTTGGAGCGAGCGCGCGAATAGTCGCCAAGATGAACGCGGCAGAGGCGATGGCTCGAACGAGTTTGTTGTCCTTGGCGAGCGAGTTGGAAGGGAGGACGGAGATGGAACGCGTCTCGACTCTGTGCGCGGAGCACGCGGCGGACGCGGCGAGGATACTCGCGTCGTGGCCGGAGACATCGACGAGTGAGGGAGAGGTTTCTGAAGCGATTCAAGGCGTGAAATTGATTCAGTTTGTGGCAGAGAACGCGTCGACGGAGCGGTTCGCGAAGGTTTTCGCGAGTACGTTGCAGAATCTGGACGGCGCGCTGAAGGAGGCTGGGAAAAGCCTGACAGAATCAAACGGTGCGAAAAGCAACAACAAAGAAGGAATAGCGCAGCTGACGTTAGCCATAGTAAAATGCGTAGAGAGTGTAGCGAAGCGGTCCGGGGCTTTATCTGAACACATGCCCGGGGTAAAACACGACGGGTCGCAAAGTTTCGGAAAGATTTTGCGAAGCGTGGTTGGAATATTAGAGTGCCAACGAGAAAGTGCGGAGTTTCACGAAGCGTTGGAAGTGGGCGCGTTGGAGTGCATCGACGCAATTTGTGCGGCTCATCCCGGATCGGCAAAGCAACACGTCACGAACTTGCAAAGCAAGATTAAAGCGTATGTAGGGGATGGGAGTCATAAAAGTAGAAGAAGCTGTGCGTTTCCCGCGGTTGCGGCGAGATGCTTCGCATCCGTGTTGAGAGCGTCGGGTGGTACGAAAGAAATGGCTCGAATTTGGCAATCGACTATGCGAGCTGCTTTAGTTCAAGCGCATAAACTCGCGAAAATAGCGTTCGAGGGCTTTGAAAAGTTAGAAGTAGCTGAAAAAGGATTGAAAATGCTGACGCCGGTTGGGTACGATCTTCCCGCTGATTTTCTCGTGCAAGCGAAAGTAGAATCATCCAGGGAAGACGCGCACGATAGTTTAAACTGCATATTGCTCGTGTGCGAGGAGTTATTGAATTTGAAAGAGTTCCCGGTATCAGTGAGTGTGCCTGTCCAACCTATCTGCGAGCTCGCAAAACGAGTTTTGAAGTGCAACGGAACGCCACTTTCTCAAGCGCCAGGGCTTCCTCCGGGTGTGCCATCGCCAAGTTTGAGTGCAAAACTTCCGAACACGCACGAAATTGCTTTGAAATTGTTGAATGCGGTAATATTAGCGACAAAAGTAATGTTTTCACCGACGTGTGCGTTTGCGTGTGCGATGTTGGATGACTGCTTGCGAAACACCGCGGCAAACGATCGCACTGGGGAAGTCACGAACGCATCTGTTCGATGTGCGGCATACAACGTATCTATGAACTTAGCGAACACTTTAGGTGCGAGTGCGGTGAAAAGCTTTATATGCGATTCAATCGCAATGCACGCGATTGAAGATGCGGCGACGACGTTTAGAAACGCATCTTTCATCAAAGCCTCATCGGCGAGACTGCACCAATCGCAACAACAAAGAAAGAGAAAAAAACACGGTGCACACGGTGTCGCGACAGAGCAAGACCCCGAGATACTCCGAGAAATAGCCGCGAGAATAGATAACGAGATTCTCTTAGCCGGCGGCCTGACCGCAACGAATCGCGTATTGACTTCAACCGCGGCGCTAAAATGTTTAGCGACATTTTTGCGCGTCGGGGGCGCTTCAATTTCTGGAAGCGCGAGACGTGCCATTGACGACGTCGTTGCAGCTGCGTACGAATCAAACGTCATCGAACCGTCAAATTTGTATCGCGATGAATCGTGCAAGAAAATACTAGATGATTTTAAAGCTGCGAAAACCGAAGCGTTGTTAGCCTCAACACTTGCGCCGACATCCCATCGACCGAGAAACAGCGCGTTGACGTTCGCCTCGTTCGCAAACACGTGCGACGTGGCCTCCGTGAACGCGCGCGTTACTTTAGAAAGTCTCATACATCCAAGCGCACCACCTCTGTTAGAGCGCGCGAGTAATTCGCTGAAAGATGCGACGAGAGAAGAAAAAGTGAAGTGGTCGTTGACTGATAAAAATAACGCCGATTACGCCGAAGATGGTGCGAAACCGACTTGGGGGGACGACGACAACGACGGCGAGGAAGACGACGACGACGAAGACGACGACGACGAAGAAGAAGAAGAAGAAGAAGAAGAAGAAGAAGAAAAACCAATTGCGATGAATGATGGCGATGAAAAGCATGAACCAGCAACCGCAAATGCGGGAGAGAAAAAGCCCGCGCTGCCTCCTCGAGACGCAAAAGAAGAGGCTGAGGATGAGGAGATGAAGAAATCTGCGCCACTGGCCGCCCCAGTTGGAGAGGACGACGAGTTTGGCGCTTTTGGCGTGCCGGTAAACTCTAGCAAACTTCGAACCTTAGACGACGCGTGGATTCCATCGAAAGCGCCTCAGAAGAAAGACGCGGAGGTAAAAGAAGACGAACAAAAGCCAAAGAAGAAAAAGTTTGGCGCGTCGTCCTCCGCCGCGAGAAAGCAAGCCGCCTCCGCGGAAGAAGAAGATTCCGACTCAGACGGCGCGTTACCCGACATCGTCTTTGGCGACGAAGACGACGAAGACGAAGATGAGCCACCGGCGAAAAAGAAACAGAAAAAA